>Ga0123337_10001898_pt1 | contig 25183 bp, 27 predicted proteins | sample frozenSSSSmetaG_FD_89792 | JGI IMG/M metagenome (GOLD analysis project Ga0123337, IMG submission 89792) | Glacier valley bacterial and archeal communities from Borup Fiord, Nunavut, Canada, to study Microbial Dark Matter (Phase II) -... | ecosystem: Environmental > Aquatic > Freshwater > Ice >...
CGTGGCCGTGCTCGTCGTTCAGCCGTTTGAAGTGGTCGAGGTCGACCATTAGCAGCGAAATCTCGCGCTGCTCGCGATCGGCAAGCCGCACGAAGCGCTGCAGGCTGTCTTCCATGAAGCGGCGGTTATAGAGGCCGGTGAGCGGATCGCGCAGCGCCTGGTTCCTGAGCTTCTCGCGCAGCGCCATGTTGGCGAGCGCAAGGCTCATGCCGTCGGCAAGGGCCGAGCCGAGCTCGGTGACGGTGCCAAGTCGCGCTTCGGCATCCGCCCCCGTGGCGAACAGCTGCAGCAGCCCGACGATCTCGCCGCGCGCGATCATCGGGATTTCGAGCACGGTCGAGCCATCATGCGCATGGTGGGCGCAGCAGAGCTTTTCGCCTTCGGCGCGGTTTAGATGCGGCTTGCCGCGCTTCAGCGCCCAGCAGCTGTTGGGGTTGATTGTCTCGTTGAGTGGCTCGCCTTCCGCCCGGCCCCAGTGGGTCGAGAGCACCAGCCGGTCGCGGGAGTTGTTGAATACGTAGAGCGCGCCGGGGAAACCGGGCAGCAGGTCGCCGGCGGTTGCCTTCAGCACCGCATTGGCGTCGATATGGTCGGCGGCGCTCTGCAACACGTCGGCCATGGAGAACAGCCGGGTCACCTGCTCGCGCGAGGCATCGGCCGAGGCAACGGCTGCGGCACGGCCATCGGCCTCCGATACCGACGAGCGGAAGGCGTAGACCAGCCCGAGTATGGCGAGTAATCCGCCGCCCAGCTGCAGCACCAGCACCAGCAGCGTGCCGTAGCGGATGCGCTCCTCGTGTACGCGGAAGCTGGCATAGGCCTCGCTGCTGAGGATTTGCAGGCGGGTCGAGAGTGCTGACACCGCTTCGGACGCGTTGCGCTCGCCCAGCAACTGGTAAGCTGCGGCCCGCTCGCCGATCGAGTTGAGGTGCAGCGCCTCCTCCCAGGCTATGCCGAGCGCCGCAATCAGGGCCGGCGCCGGCTGCGGCGCCCCGATACCCTCGACGGTGATCGGGGAAAGCTCGGCGAACAGCTTGCCGGCCTCGCCGGTCAGGTACCGCATACGGGCGAAATAATCGGGCAGGGGTCCCGCCTCGCCGCTGAGCACGTGCTGCACATCGGCATCGGCCTGCACCAGCGATTGCTGCATGTCGCGCAATTGCGTGCCCTGCTCGCGCAGGCTGGTCAGCGCCTCCTGCTGGGTCGAGACGTGGTTGAAGCCGTAGATCGATGCCGCGATGACCGCAAAGACCAGCAGGATCGTCGCGACGCTCAGCATGCGCGAACGCACCGGCATGGGCGCCAGTTCGTTGCTGCCAATGGTACGGAACAGGCTCGGAAACACGGTTCGTCAACGCCTCGGCAGTGCGGGTGTCGAAGCATATTGCCCGAGGTAGCGGCCAACCCGTGCTCACATCGGGAAAAGCGCTTACCACCCGGTGAAGCAGCTTGGTGAAGGTATGCCTTACCAGAATGTTAAGATTGTTCGGATCGCCGGCTGGTTGCTCCTGTCGAATTGATCGGCCACGCTTCGACCAGATGGCGTCACCAACTCAAAGGATTGCCCCGATGCGCTACCTCTGCCTCGTCCACACGGGACCCGACCCCTTCAGCGGCCTGTCCGAAGCGGACCAGCGCCAGTTCGACCGCGACTCGATCAACTACGACAAGGAACTGGGCGAGGCAGGTCACTACATTACCTCAGACGCCCTCGACGCGCCCGAAAGCGCCGTAATCGTAAAAGTGCGGGGCGGCGAGATTTCGGCCACCGATGGGCCGTTCAGCGAGACCAAGGAGCATCTGGGCGGCTTCATCATGATCGAGGCGCGCGACATGAACGAGGCGATCCGGCTGGCCGCCGGCATCCCCATGGCGAGGCTCGGCACCATCGAGGTGCGGCCGGTGTTCATGATCCCCGATCCGGACCGGCCGTGAGCGGCATCGAGGCGATCTGGCGGGCCGAGTCGGGCCGGGTGCTGGCGACGCTGATCCGTCTGCTGCGCGATTTCGACCGGGCGGAGGAGGCGCTGCACGACGCCTTCCTCGCCGCCCAGGAGCAATGGCCAAGGACCGGCGTGCCCGCCAACCCACGCGCCTGGCTGGTTTCGGCCGGCCGCTTCAAGGCCATCGACCGGATCAGGCGGCGGGCGAGGTTCGCCGACATCGCGCGCGAAATCGCTGCCACCGAGGAGGAGGCGCAGATGCCCGAAGACGCCGAGCCCATCGCCGACGACTCGCTGCGGCTGATCTTCACCTGCTGCCATCCCGAAATCCCGGCCGACGGGCGCATCGCGCTGACCCTGCGTGAGGTAGCGGGTCTGACCACCGAGGAGATCGCGGCGGCGTTTCTCTCGACGACACCGGCCATCGCCCAGCGCATCGTGCGGGCCAAGAACCGCATCAAGGAGCTGGCGCTGCCCTACGAGGTGCCGGAGCCGGACCAGCTGGCCCGGCGGCTCGACGCGGTGCTGCACGTCATCTACCTGATCTTCAACGAGGGCTATTCGGCGAGCCACGGCACCGCCGCTATCCGCGCCGAGCTCTGCGCCGAGGCTATCCGCCTCTGTCGACAACTGGTGGCGCTGCAGCCCGAGCCCGACGCTCTTGGTCTGCTGGCCCTGCTGCTGCTGCAGGATGCGCGCAAGGCGGCGCGTGTCGGGCCGGATGGCGACATCGTGCTGCTCGCCGACCAGGACCGCTCGCGCTGGGACTTTCCGCAGATCGCCGAGGGAACTGCTCTGGCGCAACGCGCCTTCGCCACGCAGCCCGTAGCGGCCTACACCATCGAGGCCGCCATCGCCGCCGTGCACTGTGGCGCGGTGACCGCCGACCGGACCAACTGGACCGAGATCGCGGCGCTCTACGACCTGCTGCTCAGGGCCGATGCCTCGCCGGTGGTCGCACTCAACCGCGCCGTCGCCATCGCCATGCGCGATGGCCCGGAGGCGGGGCTGAAGCTGATCGAGGCGCTGCTCGAGCGCGGCGAACTGAACCGCTTCCGCTACGCCCATTCGGCCCGCGCCGATTTGCTGCGGCGGCTGGGACGGACAGATGAGGCGCGCGACGCCTACCAGGCGGCGCTGCAGTTTACCGGGCAGGAGGCGGAACGCCGCTTCATCGAGGGCCGGCTCCGCGGGCTCGCGAGCTAACCTCGCGCCAGCTTGCCCTTGCCCTCGGGCAGCACCCGATGCGGCGGTTGCGCCCCGTCGATGAAGGCGCGGATGTTGACGATCACTGTCTCGCCCATCTCGAGCCGTGCTTCCAGCGTCGCCGAGGCCATATGGGCCGTCAGCACCACGCGGTTGGCCCGCGCCAGCGCCAGCAGTGCTGGGTTCACCGCCGGACGGTTCTCGAATACATCGAGCGCCGCGCCCGACAGGTGTTCGGCCTCGATCTCGCCGATCAGCGCCTTTTCGTCGATCAGCTCAGGCCGGGACACATTCACTACGAACGCGTCCTGCTTCATCGCCTGCAGCCGTGACGCGTTGAGGATGTGGTGGGTCGAGCGGTTGAGCGGCGTATGCAGCGAGACGATGTCGACCTCGGGAATCATCGCATCGAGCTGATCCCAGTAGCGGGCGCCGAGCGCCTCCTCGACCTGCGGCGGCCGGCGGCTGCGCGAGAAATAGTGGATGTTGAGCCCGAAGGTCCGCGCCCGCGTCGCCACGGCCATGCCGATCCGCCCCATGCCGACGATGCCGAGCGCCTTGCCGCGCAGGCGCCGGCCGAGCATCCAGGTCGGCGACCAGCCAGGCCACTCGCCCGTCCGCGGCAGCACCCCGGCACCCTCGACGAGGCGCCGAGGTAGTGCCAGCATCAGCATCATAGCCATGTCGGCAGTGTCCTCGGTCAGTACCGAAGGCGTGTTGGTGACGGTGATGCCGGCCGCGTAGGCCGCCTCGATGTCGATATTGTCAAAACCGTTGCCGAACTGCGCGATCAGCTTGATCGATTTGGGCAGCCGGCCGATCAGCTCCGCATCGAGCGGGTCGTTGATCGAGGACACCAGCACATCCTGCCCTTCGGCGCAGGCCAGCAGCGCGTCGGCGCTGAGCGAGCCGTCGACCGGCTTGAAGGTCACGTCGAACAGATCCGCCATGCGCGCTTCGATCTGCCGCGGCAGGCGCCGGGTGACGAAAATCCTGGGTCGGCTGAGGGTCAATCGAGGCGCCTTTCAGCGACCATTAAGGTCTTTTGCATAAGTGTAGAAAAAAACCGCACCCCTGCAAAGCCATGTTCGAAATGCTGAGCTCCGCCGCCCCATCCGGGCGCAAGACCGGGCGCACCACCAGAGCGATTCTGGCCGCTGCGCTGACCGCCCTGCTATGCGTCGCGCTGCCCGCCGCGCCGGCATTTGCCGCGCCCACCAATCCTAGCGGGCTGCCGCTTCCGCGCTTCGTCACCACCCGCTCGACACCGATCAATGTCCGTGTCGGCCCCGGCACCAAATACGATGTCGCCTGGGTCTACGTGAAGGCTGGCACGCCGGTCGAGATCATCCAGGAGTTCGACACCTGGCGGAAGATTCGCGATGTCGATGGCTCCGAGGGCTGGCTTCACCAGAATTTGCTCGTCGGCAACCGCGCCGGCCTCGTCGCGCCGTGGAAGCCCGATGGCGAGCAGATCGGCCTGCTCAGCGGACCGGCTGAGGATTCGGGCGTCCGCGCCTGGCTGACCTCGAAGTTCCGCGTCGATATCAAGGAATGCGACGGCACCTGGTGCGAGGTCGTGGCCACCGCCCACCCCGCCGGCGGCAACCCGCAGGCCTTCGATGGCTACCTCCACCAGGGCGAGCTCTGGGGCGTCTACAAGGACGAGAAGTTCGACTGAGGGCGTTTTTTGCGACCCTCGGCGAGCCTAGTCCGCGGCGCGCGACTTCCGCACCCGCACCACCACGTCCACATGCGTGATGCTCATGCCGCGCGGCGGCTCGGGCAGGTTCTGGATCACGATGGCGGAGGCCGGGATATCGATCACCCGCTGCTCGTCCTCGAGGTAGAAATGGTGGTGGTCTGACGTGTCGGTGTCGAAATACGAGCGCGACGCATCCACGGCGACTTCGCGCAACAGCCCCGCTTCGCGGAACTGGTGCAGGCTGTTGTAGATCGTCGCCAGCGACACGTTCACGCGCAGGTCGAGCGCCTCGACATGGAGCTGTTCGGCGCTGACATGGCGGTGGGCACCGGCAAACAGCAACTCGGCCAGCGCGACGCGCTGCCGAGTCGGCCTCAGGCCCGCCATACGCAGCACCGCGGTCAGGCAGGGCCTGCGTGACGGCACGGGCCGGGCGTTCAAGCTGCGGTCGGGCATTGGTTCCTGAAGCTGGAAATCTGAGTTTTCAGCGGAACTTATAGCTTTCGCACTGGCTTCACACAAGCGGCGCTCGGTCGCGGCCAGTGTGCCACGCTTGATTCCCACTCGCCCCCCCACTACTACACACGCCAACATCCGATCCGGAGAAGGCCGCCCACATGGTCGAGCGCAAGAACGCTTACGATTACGACGACCTCATTCTGAGCGGCAAGGGCGAGCTTTTCGGCCCCGGCTACGCCCAGTTGCCCGCACCGCCCATGCTGATGTTCAACCGCATCACGCGCGTCGACCGTGAAGGCGGTGCCCACGGCAAGGGTCAGGTCCGCGCCGAACTCGACGTGAACCCGGACCTCTGGTTCTTCAAGTGCCACTTCATCGGCGATCCGGTGATGCCCGGCTGCCTGGGCGTCGATGCGGTCTGGCAGATGCTCGGCTTCTATCTCTGCTGGGATGGTTCGCCCGGCAAGGGCCGCGCCCTCGGGTGCGGCGACGTGAAGTTCTCCGGCCAGATCACCAATGACGTGAAGCTGGTGGAGTACGGTATCGACCTCAAGCGGGTCATGAAGTCCAAGCTCGTGCTTGGCATCGCCGATGGCTGGGTGAAAGCCGACGGCCAGATTATCTATGAAATGTCCGGCCTTCGGGTCGGCCTCTTCACCTGACCAGTGCGCCGGGAGAGCACAAGATGAGACGTGTCGTCGTCACCGGAATGGGGATCGTTTCCTCGATCGGCAACAATCTCGATGAGGTATTGCTAAGCTTGCGCGAGGCGAAGCCCGGCATCGTCTTCGCCCAGGAATATGCGGATCTCAACTTCCGCTGCCACGTGCATGGTGCCCCCAAGCTCGATCCGTTCGCGGTGCTCGATCGCCGCACCACGCGCTTCATGGGCAAGGGCGCGGCCTGGAACTACATCGCCATGCAGGAGGCCATCAAGATGGCCGGCCTCGTCGAGGCGGACTACCAGAACCCGCGCGTCGGCATCATCATGGGCTCGGGCGGTCCGTCGACCCGCACCGTGGTCGAAGCCGCCGACATCACCCGCGAGCGCGGCCCCAAGCGCATCGGGCCGCTCGCCGTGCCCAAGGCGATGAGTTCGACCGCCTCGGCCACGCTCGCCACGCCGTTCGGCATCAAGGGCGTCAACTACACGATCAGTTCGGCCTGCGCGACGAGTAAGCACTGCATCGGCAACGCCTACGAGCTGATCCAGTGGGGCAAGCAGGACATGATCTTCGCCGGTGGCCACGAGGACCTCGACTGGACCATGAGCGACCTGTTCGACGCCATGGGCGCCATGTCGTCGGACTTCAATGCGACGCCCGAGAAGGCCTCGCGCGCCTACGACGCAAAACGCGACGGCTTCGTCATCGCCGGCGGCGCCGGAGTGCTGGTGCTCGAGGAGATGGAGCACGCCAAGGCGCGCGGCGCCACCATCTATGCCGAAATCGTCGGCTATGGCGCCACCTCCGACGGCTATGACATGGTCGCCCCGTCTGGCGAGGGCGCCGAGCGCTGCATGCGCATGGCGATCGAGACGATCGGCGGCAAGGTCGACTACATCAACCCGCACGCCACCTCGACGCCGGTTGGCGACCTGAAGGAAATGGAAGCCATCCGCCGCGTCTTCGGCGTCGGCGACGATTGCCCGCCGATCTCGGCGACCAAGTCGCTCACCGGCCACTCGCTCGGCGCCACTGGCGTGCAGGAATCGATCTACTGCATCCTGATGATGCAGAACCGCTTCCTGTGCGAGAGCGCCAATATCGAGGAGTTGGACCCGGTGTTCGCCGACATGCCGATCCTGCGGCAGCGGCGCGACAACGTCGATATTGGCATCGCGCTGAGCAACAGTTTTGGGTTTGGCGGGACGAACGCCACACTGGCCTTCAAGCACCCGGACGCTTGAGCCTACTCTCCGAGGCTCCCCACCCACGGTGTCACCCCTGCGAAATCAAGGGGCCCATCCTGAGGTCCTTCGACTTCCACAGCACCATCTCAGGCGGGGTCCCGGCCTTCGATGACACCGAGTTTGGGGGTGCGCTGGTGGCTAGGGTCAGGACCCATTAATTATCTTGAGTGCCGGTTCTTGGAGTGATTCAAGGTTGCAGGAGGTGCTGCCTTGAGTGATTTGCTGCTGTTGACGCCGGAGCAGATGAGCCGGATCGAACCTTACTTTCCGCTGTCGCATGGGGTGCCTCGGGTGGATGACCGACGGGTGCTGAGCGGCATCCTGTTCGTCATCCGCAATGGCTTGCGCTGGCGCGATGTCCCGGCGGCGTACGGCCCGCACAAGACCATCTACAACCGCTTTATCCGCTGGAGCCGGCTGGGGGTGTTCAACCGAATCCTCAGTGAACTGTCCACCCGAAGCGCGGGGCCGAGCAACTGATGATCGACGCCACCCACCTGAAGGCGCATCGCACTGCGGCCAGCCTGCTTAAAAAGGGGCTCTACCCCGGTGTATCGGGCGCACCAGAGGCGGCCTGACCAGCAAGCTGCAGGTGGTCTGCGATCAGGGTGGACGCCCGTTGCTGCTGCATCTGGCCGAAGGCCAGGTTAGCGACCACCGGACTGCCGCTGCAGTGCTAGATCAACTGCCAAAAGCCCACTTCCTGCTTGCCGACCGAGCCTATTCCTCCGCAGCCTTCCGTCAGGCACTGCTGGAGCGAGGCATCACCCCTTGCATTCCGCCCAACGCCAGCCATCGCATCCAGGCCAGCTACGATCCAGTGCTCTACCGACAGCGCCACAAGATCGAGAACATGTTCGCTCGACTGAAGGACTGGCGCCGCATCCATACCCGATACGACAGATGCGCACACACATTCCTATCAGCTATCGCATTCGCAGCCGTCTTCATCTTCTGGATCAATGAGTCCTGACCCTAGTACGTCATCTCGTCGAACCGTGCGCCGCGTCCGTCATAGAGCAGCAGCCGCCCGACCAGCGGTTCACCCACCCCGGTGATGAGCTTGATCGCCTCCATCGCCATTAGCGTGCCGATGACGCCGGTTACAGCCCCGAGCACACCCACCACTTCGCAGGCCGGCAAATCCGCCTCGTCGGGCGTATCGGGATAGAGGTCGGTGAACTGGGGGCCGCCGGGCGCGAACACCGTCACCTGCCCGTCGAACATCGACACCGCGCCTGAAACGAGCGGCAGCCTCGCGTCGCGAGCGGCGCCTGCCGTCACGGCGCGGGTGGAGAAGTTGTCGGTGCCATCGAGAACGATCGTGTAGCCCGCCATCAGCCGCCCGGCATTGTCCGCCGTGATGCGCTCGACATGCGGCACGAACTGCACATGATCATTGAGCCCGGCAACGAACCGCGCGGCGCTCTCCACCTTCGGCACGCCCACCCCAGCCGACTGGTGGATCACCTGTCGCTGCAGGTTGGAGATCGACACCGTATCGTGGTCGACCACACCCAGCGTCCCCACCCCGGCTGCCGCGAGATAGGCGATGGCCGGGCTGCCGAGGCCACCAGCGCCGACCACCAGCACCCGCGCCGCCTTCAGCTTCTGCTGCCCGTCGCCACCGACGCCGCGAAGCACGATGTGGCGGGAGTAGCGCTTGATTTCGTCGGGACTGAGGGCGCTCACGGGGCGATCGGGACGGTGACGAAACGGCGGTCCGGGCCTTCGAAGCCGAGACTATAGACCGAAATGACCGCCACGAAGGGCGAGGCGTTAAAGCCCTGCGCATAGGGCCCGACCACCGCGTGGATGCGATAGTCGGACACGCAGCCACGCGAAGCGGGAACCGCCTCGTCACGGTAGATTTCGGCCGAGTTGCCGTCACTGTCGGCGAGGCCTAGGGCGAACCCCTGCACCGCACCCTCCATGCCGTAGCTGGCGCAGGGCTCTGTGCTGGTCGAGTCGAAACTGGTCAGCGTCAGCGTAAACGGGTCGCGAGGCGCATCAAGGCCGTTGCCGAACGTGCCGAAGCTCACTTCGGTGCCGTTCGCTCCGACTTCACCATCGGCGTTCAGCAGCAGGGTCTGAGTTGGGGTGGTGAGGGCAACCTTTTCGAGCATCGCCCTGGCCTTCGCCATCGCCTGCTCCCGCGCCGCGGCTAGTCCCGCCGTCTCATCCTCGAGGCGGACGCGCACGGGCGGAGCCACCCATTTGTCCTTGATCAGGTCGACGATGGTGACGGTGTCGTACGGAAAGCCCGAACCGTCCTGGATACCGTATTCTTCGTAGGCGAAAAAGCGGCCGTCCTCGGAAAAGCCCAGCGGATTGAAGGTTGCCGCATCGCCGGCAAGCGCCGGGGCGGCGGAAATCAGCAACAGGCTAACGGCCAGTCGAACCGAAGCCGCCGGCACCACGTTCAGTCGCATCGAGTGTCTCCCTGAGCTCGAAATTGACCTGCGTCACCGGGGCGACGACCAGTTGCGCAATGCGCTCGCCGCGCCGGATTTCGAAGGGCGCATCGCCGAGGTTGATCAGGATGACCTTCACCTCCCCGCGATAATCGGCATCGATCGTGCCGGGCGTATTGAGCACGGTCACGCCGTACTTCGCCGCAAGGCCGGATCGGGGCCGCACCTGGCCCTCGTAGCCGGCGGGGATCGCCATTGCGAGGCCGGTGGGCACCAGCGTCCGCTTGCCGGGGGCGAGGCTCACCACTTCCTCAAGGCCAAGCGCCGCGAGGAGGTCAACTCCCGCGGCGCCGGCAGTCTGCTGGCGCGGGGGCTGGAGCCCCCGCCCATGATCGAGCCAGATGAATTCGATATCGACTCGATCGGCCATTACGTCTCTCAGTTGGTATCGACGACGGCGTAGAGTTCATCCGGAACGGTCGCCTTGCCATCGAGCAGGTCGTTGAACGGGATTTCGGTGGTGGCGCTGGTGCCATCGCCCGAAGCCGTCATGTTGGTGTCGGTGATCTTCTTGCCCTTGATGGTGATCGAGATCTTGTGGCCCTCGAAATATGGCTTGATCATTGCTAGCGCCTGGGCAGTCTCGGCATCGCTGGTGGGCGCGGCGGCGGCACCGCCGGCACCCTCGGTCACCTGATTCTTCATATCGGAGGTCTTGAACACCACCTTGACGACGCCGGGGCTCACTTCGGTGAAGCTCGCATCGTCGCTCGGGCCGCCATCTTCACCCGCGGTGAGGGTCGCGAGCTCGCCTTCCTTGGTGGTAACGCAGGTGGCGCTGCCGTCGGCGTTCTCGGTCAGCTTCTCGCCTTCCTTGGCGCAGAACGGCTCGGACTTGGTGTCGCCGGACGCGGCCATCTGCTTGATCATCGGGTAGAAGTCGGCGCCGATGGTCATCGAGGTGGTGGCTTTGCCCGTGGTGGCGGACAGCACTTCGATCTCGGCGTTGACGTCCATGCAGCCGGCGAGGCCCGCGGTTACGGCGAGAACACCGGCCAGGCGGCCAAGAATCCTGAAGTTCATTGATAGTCTCCCAACAGTCGCCCGCCGCTCTCGCGCCGGCACTCTATGGAGGGTGCTGGCGGGCCGCAAGCTCGCGGATGAACGGCTAGTGGGCGCCGCATGAACGGCCGCTGAACCGGGCTAGATAGAGATCAGCCTCACGATAAAGGCGATCAATGCCACCGCCACCAGCCCGAACGTCGCGACCCACATGAAGCGGTTGAAGCGCGTAGCCGGTGAGCGCTTCTGCCGGTCGTAGTCGTCGAGCGCCACCTCGGCCTTGTCGACGATGGCGGGCAGCCGGCCGAGCGTTTCGACCGCCGTGTCGAAATGCTCCTTCAGCGCCTCCAGCCGGCCGAGCGGTCCGGCCGCGCGGCGCACCCAGTCCGCCACGATCGGCTCGGACAGGGTCCAGATATCGAGCTCGGGATCGATGTTGCGGGCGACGCCTTCGACCAGCACCATGGATTTTTGCAGCAGGATCAGCTCGGGCCGCGTCCGCATCTCGAACAGTTCGGTCGTCGCGAACAGCTGGCCCAGCACCTTCGCCATCGAGATGTCGGAGACGCGGCGGCCATGCTGCGGCTCGCCGACGGCGCGGAGCGCCAGCGCGAACTCGTCGACCGACTGGTGCTTGGGCACATAGCCGATCTCGAAGTGCCGCTCGGCGATCAGCCGGTAGTTGCGGGTGATGAAGCCGTAGAGAATGTCCGCGAGGAACCGCCGCTCGCGCTTGCCGAGCCGCCCCATGATGCCGAAATCCACCGCCACCACGCCGTTGGTTTTCGGGTCGGCGAACAGGTTGCCCGGGTGCAGGTCGGCGTGGAAGAAGCCGTCGCGGATGGTGTGCCTGAGGAACGATTGCAGCAGGTTGGCCGCCAGCGCCTTGCGGTCGATGCCCGCTGCGTCGATCGCCGCCAGGTCTCGGATCGGGATGCCGTCGATCCACGAGGTGGTGAGCACGGCGCCCGCCGTCTGGTCCCACATCACCCTGGGGATGGCGAAGCCGGTATCGGCCTTGATGTTGTCGGCCATCTCCGAGATGGCGGCGGCCTCCATCCGGAGGTCGAGCTCCAGCCGGGCCGAGCGGTCGAGGATCGCCACCACCTCGATCGGCCGCAGTCGCCGTAACCGTGGTACCAGCGCCTCGGCCAGCCGCGCCCCGGCATACTGGCTCTCGATATCGTCGCGAAAACGCTGGTGGATGCCCGGGCGCAGCAGCTTCACCGCCACCGTCCAGCGGCCATCCTCGTTGGTCAGCGTCGCCTTGTGCACCTGCGCGATCGAGGCAGCGGCGACGGGCGGCGATAGCTCGGTCAGCGCCGCGGCCTTGTCGCCAAGCGCCTCCTTCAGCATGGCGGGCACGAGAGCCGGATCAAACGGCTCCATCTTGTCCTGCAGCACCGCCAGGTCGGCGGCGACCTGCACGCCGACGATGTCGGGTCGCGTGGCCAGCGTTTGGCCGATCTTCACGTAAGTGGGTCCCAGCCGGTGCAGCGCCGCGCTCAGCCGCTCGGCCCGCCCGCTGCCCCGCACGTCGGGGCGCTCGAACAGCCGGCCGAAACGGACGCCCGCCCGCATCACCGGCGGCAATGCGTCATTGTCGGCCAGCGATAACGCACCTTCGCGCGCCAGGATGAACCCGGCGCGGACGAGGCGGAAATAGGCACCGAGTCCCATCGTGTTCAGAGCTTCCAGGCCGCGTGCAGGGCAGCGATATTGCCGGTATAGGCGGTGCGCGTGACCCGCTTGAACCCGGCCGCCCCTATCATCTGGCTGAACCGCTCGGGCGTCGGAAACTTGCGGATCGATTCCACCAGGTACTGGTAGGGCTGGGCGTCGCCGGTGACGGCGCGGCCGATCGGCGGGATCAGGTTGTCAGAGAACAGCTTGTAGACCTGGCCCAGCACCGGGGCGTCCACCTGGCTGAACTCGAGGCAGAGAAACCGCCCGCCGCGCTTCAGCACGCGATGCGCTTCGCTCAGCGCCTTGTCGATGCGCGGCACGTTCCGGATACCGAAGGCCATGGTGTAGGCATCGAAGCTGTCATCGGCGAAGGGCAGCTCCTCGGCGTTTGCCACGACGAACTTCGCCTGCTGCGGGAAACGCCAGTTCTGCGCCCGCTCCTCGCCCACCTTCAGCATGTCGGCATTGATGTCCGACACTGTCACCTCGGCGAAGCCCACCGAGGCATTGACGATGCGCTCGGCGATGTCGCCGGTGCCACCCGCCATGTCGAGCACGCGATAGGGCACCGAACCGGCCTTGGGCGGGGCGAGCTTGGCCACCATGGCGTCCTTCCAGACGCGATGGATGCCGCCGCTCATCAGGTCGTTCATCAGGTCGTAGCGCGAGGCGACCTTCTGGAACACGTCGTCGACCATGCCCTGCTTGGCCTCGATGGCCACGGTCTGCTCGCCGAAATGCGTGGTTTCGCCCATGGTGCGGATACTCCGGATCGGCGGCGTTATAGCGGAGAGCCGATGGGCTTGCCATGCTTCATGGGGGCGCATGGTTGAGGCATTGAGGCAAACCCTGACATCGGATGCCGCTTGCGTCAGGTAGGGTCGACCGCCACATATGAGCCTCGAAAGGACCACCCCATGCCGGAGCTGCCCGAAGTCGAAACCGTCCGTCGCGGGCTCGAGCCCTATGTGACGGGGGCGCGCATCGACAAGGTGACGCTGAAGCGCAAGGACCTGCGTTTTCCGTTTCCCGAGGGGTTCGGTCCGGGGCTCGAAGGCGCCACTATCGAGAGCACCGCGCGGCGGGCAAAGTACCTGCTATTCCGGCTTTCGACCGGCAAAACCTGGCTCAGCCACCTGGGAATGACCGGCACGTGGCGGTTCGAGGATTTCAAGGTGGGGGAACCCTCGCGCTACTACGAGCCCACCGAGGACCGGAAGCACGATCACCTGATCCTCGAACTCACCCATCCCGAGCACGGGGCGATGAAGCTGATCTATAATGATGCGCGGCGCTTCGGCTTCATGGAGCTGTTCGGCGACGACTCCGAGTCGCCCTATCTGAGCGAACTCGGGCCCGAGCCGCTCTCCAACGCTTTCAATGCCGCGGAGATGGCGGAGCGCTTCAAGGGCAAGAAGGCGCCGATGAAGGCCGCGCTGCTTGACCAGAGAGTGGTGGCCGGCCTCGGCAACATCTATGTCAGCGAGGCGTTGCACCGCGCCCATATCCGCCCAGATATTCCGGCCGCAACGCTGGTGCTGAAATCGGGCGCGCCCAGCAAGCGCCTCGAGGACCTGGCTGACGGCGTCCGCACCGTGCTGATCGAAGCGATCGACGCCGGTGGCTCGACATTGCGCGACTTCCGCGCCGCCGACGGCAACACGGGTTATTTCCAGCACCGCTTCGCCGTCTATGATAGAGAGGGCGAACCGTGCCCGACCCCGGGCTGCAAGGGCACGATCGAGCGGATCGTGCAGTCGGGCCGTTCGAGCTTTTTCTGCCCGGTGTGCCAGCGCTGAGAGCGCCGGTTCGCCGTCCCTGAATCCGGTTGACGTCATCCACCCTTCACACTATACAGCGCCCACCTTGGCGGCCCGGTGCCGCCGATTTCATTTCATCGCCCGTCGGTGCGGCTCGAAAGGCTGTGCCACTGGGTTGAAGCGCCAAGAGGATTTCATGGCCAATACGCCGTCCGCCAAGAAGGCCACCCGCAAGATCGCGGCCCGCTCCGAGGTCAACAAGTCGCGCCGGTCGCGCATGCGCACCTTCATCCGCAAGGTTGAAGAGGCCATCACCGGCGGCGACCACAAGGTGGCCGTCGAGGCCCTGAAGGTCGCCGAGCCGGAGATCGCCCGGGCCTCCCAGAAGGGCATCGTCCACGCCAACGTGGCGGCCCGCAAGGTGAGCCGGCTGAACGCCCGCGTGAAGGCCCTGCAGGCCTGATCCGAACATCCCACCTGCTGGGTTGACGAAGGCTCCCTCGCGGGAGCCTTTTTGTTTGCCGCGCCGCCTCCCGCCAGCAGTCGTCTGCTGACCGCGGCGGTGTGTCGCGTTGGCTGTTGTGCCAATGCGGGTCAGTGCGTGTGACAGGAATACGACACGATTGTGTCGAGTTATCAACCGGGCGAAAGCCAGTGTTTCCCGGGCTTTGCACGGCCTTGTCATAGAAATTTCATTCGCAATTTGGAAAGAATTGTCTCCAAAACGACGGGACTCGCGCCCCTCGCTAACGTCTTGGAAATCCCCGGAACCAGCGATTCCCCCTTGAGTCACAGGGCCTTGGTTTTGTGCACGGGACGGAGGGGCCCGGGAAGGAAATTGCAAAGGTCAGAGTCAAGCCCCTCCCGGTTAAAAACCCCCGTTGATTGGCAGAAGTCCCCCCTCTAAGATGCCTCTATCGCTGAGGACAAACGGCGTCAGACCGACCTCCCGGCGAGTAAATGCGGCATGAGTGTTCACTGAGATCGTGGCCGAGGCGGATATGTTAACAAGGCCTGAAGTCCCGGTGAATATTGCTAGAGTGCAGGAATTTAGGCTCGTTTGCCACTGATCTGACCGACTTCAAGTAACGGGTCGGCGCGGGGACCGCGTCATCGTTCCTTATCTTGTACATATTTGAGTTTGCGCACCGGGGCAGTAGCCACGGCGAGAGAGCGTTTGCCCGCAAGAACGGGCAACCAGGTTGGCGAAGCCGTGCCCAGAAAAGCGCGGCCGCCCAGGACATGGATTGGGGCTGAAACACGATGGCGACGAACGCGGCGGCGGGGCGTACCGATTGGAATTCGGGGGCGCAGGCGGCAAGGAGCATTGTCTCCAGGGGGGAGCAGACTGTCATGGGCCACGATGGCAAGGACGTTTCCACCCGTGATCTGTTCCAGCGCGTCCGGGCGCGTCTGCGCGCCGCCGTCGGCGAGGATGTGTTCAACTCCTGGTTCACCCGCCTCGATCTCGAGGAAGTCGTCGATGACGTCGTGCACGTCTCGGTGCCGACCCGCTTCCTTTGCTCGTGGGTGCAGTCCAACTACGGCGAGAAGATCCTCGGCGCCTTCCAGGCCGAGCTGCCGGGCACCGGCCGCGTCCACATCACCGTCCGCGTCAACGGCCAGGCCCGCCCGACCCTGCAGAAGGCGGAGCCCGCCCCGGCCATATCCGCCGAGCCCGATAGCGCGTCCATTCCGGCCGCGGCGCGGGTCACCCGCGATCCGATGCCGGCCCCTGGCGCCGCCCCGCGTGGCGATGCCCTGTCGGGCTCGGCGCTCGATGCCAAGATGACCTTCGACAGCTTCGTCACCGGCCAGTCCAACGAGATGGCGCTGCAGGTGGCGAAACAGGTAGCGAGCGCGGTGCTCAACAACACCGTCAGCTTCAATCCGGTCTACATCCATTCGAGCGTCGGCCTCGGCAAGTCCCACCTGCTCAACGCCATCGGCTGGGCCGCGGCGGCGAGCACCGAGGGCAAGAACATCGTCTACCTGACGGCCGACCACTTCATGTACCACTTCATCAATGCCGTGCAGCGCCAGTCGGCGCTCGGCTTCAAGGAGTGGCTGCGCCGGGTCGATCTGCTGCTGATCGACGACATGCAGTTCCTGCAGGGCAAGTCGGCCACCGAGTTCGGCCACACCCTCGGCACGTTGCTGACCGGCGCCAAGCAGGTCGTGTGCGCCGGCGACGCGCCGCCCCGCGACCTCGAAATGCTCGACGAGCGGGTTCGCTCGCGACTCTCCGGTGGGTTGGTGGTCGGCATCAACCCGCTCGATCTCGAACTGAGGCGGGCCATCGTCACCCGCCGCGCCGAGCAGGCCAGCGCCCGCTTCGCGGATGCCCACTTCACCCCGGCGGTGATCGACTATGTCGCCCGCGTGGTGGTGAGCCATGGCCGCGACCTCGACGGCGCGGTGAACCGGCTGCTCGCCGCCAACCAGCTGACCAAGGAGCCGATCACCGTTCAGCTGGCCGAGCGTACCCTCGCCGACCTGGTGCGGGCCCGCGACACCCGCCGCGTGCGCATCGAGGACATCCTCCGCATTGTCTCGCGCCACTACAAGGTGCCGCGCAACGACCTGCTCAGTTCGCGCCGCTCGCGCGACGTGGTGCGTCCGCGCCAGATCGCCATGTACCTCGCCAAGTCGCTGACCTCGCGTTCGCTGCCCGAAATCGGCCGGCGCTTCGGCGGTCGCGATCACACCACCGTCCTCCACTCGGTCCGCAAGGTCGAGCAGATGATCAAGGACGATGGCGACCTCGCCCAGGAGATCGAGCTGCTGAAGCGCATGCTCGAGGAGTGATTTCGGTTTCGGGTGCCGGGCCTGTTGCCTGGCGCCCAACGCGTTCGGCCCCTGTCGGGCCGATTTAGTGCCAAGTTGCGTGGTTAGGAAAATCAGTTGGTGAAACCGCGTGTGTTGCTGCGGTTGAAGTCGAGCCTGAAGCGGCTCGACCTCCGCAGGGGTGCCTTTCCCGAGGCCGAGCCGGCCGACCGGGCGTGGCACGAGATGCTGCAACGGCTCGATGCCGAGGAGGCCGAGCGGCGGGTGGATGCAGTCGCCCGTCAGCTCGACGCCGCACTCGACCGTTAGCCGGCCGGGGCGCAAAGCCTTGGGGAACGTGACCGCCACGGCGGCCGCGCCACTTGCGTTTTCGTCCCGCGCTTGCAAATGTCCAACCCCGGTCCGACCGGGGATTACGGCCGTCTGCCGCAGGGGTTTGTGGGTAAATGAAAGTCACTCTGGAGCGTAACCATCTGCTCAAGTCGCTGAGCCACGTGCATCGCGTGGTCGAGCGGCGGAACACCTACCCCATCCTCGCCAACGTGCTGCTGAAGGCGGTGGACGGGGCGCTCGACCTGCGCGCCACTGACCTCGATATCGAGGTGACCGAAAGCGTGCCGGCCATGGTTGGCCAGTCGGGCACCACCACCGTTCCGGCTCACACGCTCTACGAGATCGTCCGCAAGCTCTCCGATGGCGCCGAAGTGCGGCTCGAGAACGAAGGCTCCGACCAGTTGCTGGTCACCTCCGGCCGTTCGCGCTTCCACCTCGCCTGCCTGTCCCCCGACTCGTTCCCCGATCTCAAGTCGGGCAGCTTTACCCACACCTTCCAGATCGGCGCGCTGCTGCTGCGCGAGCTGATCGAGCGCACCCAGTTCGCCATCTCGAACGAAGAGACGCGCTACTACCTCAACGGCATCTACCTCCACACCCTCGAGGTGAACGGCGAGCCGACCCTGCGCGCCGTCGCCACCGACGGCCACCGCATGGCGCGCGCCGAGGCCGCTGCGCCCGCTGGCGCCAAGGGCATGCCCGGCATCATCGTGCCGAAAAAGACCGTGTCCGAAGTGCAGAAGCTGCTTGAAGGCGCCGAGGGCGACGTCGAGGTCGAGGTATCCGACACCAAGATCCGCTTCACCCTGGGGTCTGTGGTGCTGCTGTCGAAGCTTATCGAGGGCACCTTCCCGGACTACGAGCGCGTCACGCCCAAGAACAACGACAAGCAGATGAACGTCGACAAGGCGAGCTTCGCCACCGCTGTCGATCGCGTCTCCACCATCGCGTCCGATCGCGGCGGCAAGGCGGTGAAGCTGTCGATGAAGGAAGGCCAGCTCGAGCTGTCGGTCACCAACCCCGACCACGGCACCGCGAGCGAGGAACTGGCGGTCGAGTTCGAACCCGAGAGCTTCGAGATCGGCTTTAACGCCCGCTACCTGCTCGACATCATCGGCCAGATTCGCTCGGAAAACGCCGTGTTCATGTTCAACGACGCCGGCTCCCCCACCCTCGTGCGCGAGGACGGCGAGGCCAAGGCGCTGTACGTGCTGATGCCGATGCGGGTGTAGCTGCATCGAAGGCGGCCACAAACTCGGTGTTATTCCGGGCGCAGGCCGGAAATCCATTCCGAAGGTTTTTCAACGTTCGCGGGCAGGGGTAGCCATCTCAGGATGGATGCCGGCCTGCGCCGGGATGACATCGTGGTAAGCTGAACCAATGCATCCATCCCGCCACCTCTCCCGGCTTCGCCTCAGCCAGTTTCGCAACTATGCCTCGGCCGCCCTCGATCTCGACGGGCGGCACCTGGTGCTGGTCGGGCCGAACGGCGCCGGCAAGACCAACCTGCTCGAGGCCATCTCGTTGCTCTCGCCCGGCCGCGGCCTGCGCGGCGCCAGCTTCGACGAGGTGGCGGCGCAGGGCTCTGATGGCAACTGGGCCGTGGCGGTGACCGTCGAGACCCCGGCCGGCCCCACCGATATCGGCACCGGCACGAGCCCCGAGGGTGGCCGTCGTGTCCGCATCAACGGCGCCAATGCCCGGACCATCGAGGAGATGAGCGCCTACCTGCGCGTCCTATGGCTCACCCCGTCGATGGATGGGCTGTTCACCGGCCCCGCCACGGACCGTCGCCGCTTCCTCGACCGGCTGGTGACGACGCTGATCCCCGGCCACTCCGCCACCGTCTCCGACTACGAAAAGGCGATGCGCCAGCGCAACCGCCTGCTCGACGAGGATGCCGACCCGCGCTGGCTCGACGCGCTCGAGGCGCAACTGGCGGGTCTCGCCGCCGCGGTGCACTTTGCCCGCGCCGACGCCATCGCCGACCTGCAGGCACTCGCCGCCACCGAGTCCGGCACCGATTTCCCCTCCGCGCGCCTTGGCCTCACCCCGCTGTTCGCCGACCGCCCCGTGCCCGGTTCCTCCGCCGGCCTCGAGGAGGAATTGCGCGAACTCTGGGCCACGACCCGCCCGGTCGATCGCAGTGCGGGCCGCACGCTCGCCGGCCCGCACCGCATCGACCTCGATATCGTCCACGCCCAGAAGGACATGCCGGCCGCGCTCGGCTCGACCGGCGAGCAGAAGGCGCTGCTGATCGGGCTGATTCTCGCCCACGCACGATTGGTGAAGCGCACCACCGGCATCGCCCCGTTCCTGCTGCTCGACGAGATCGCCGCCCACCTCGATCCGGGCCGCCGCGCCGCCCTGTTCGTGGCGCTCGACAGCCTCCAGACCCAGTGTTTCATGACCGGCACCGACGCCATGCTGTTCGATGCGCTTCGCGACGACGCCCAGCGCATCACCGTGCGGGATGGGCGGCTGGCCTGAACTGCTTTCGTCCGTTGGCCCCAAAGCCTTGCAAAACCGGCTCAAAATAGCCATTTAGCTTGGGTATCAACGACCCATCCGCTAGACACAAATCAGCTCACGCGCTGACCTGATTCGGGACCCCTTTTGAGCACCTCCGACACTCCCTACGATCCCAATGAATATGGCGCCGATTCCATCAAGGTCCTGAAGGGCCTGGATGCGGTGCGCAAACGCCCCGGCATGTATATCGGCGACACCGACGACGGCTCGGGCCTGCACCATATGGTGTACGAGGTGGTGGACAACGCCATCGACGAGGCGCTGGCCGGCCACGCCGATCTGGTGACGGTCGAGCTCAATGCCGATGGCTCGGTTTCGGTCAACGACAACGGCCGCGGCATCCCCACCGGCATCCACCAGGAAGAGGGTGTCTCGGCGGCCGAGGTCATCATGACCCAGCTGCATGCCGGCGGTAAGTTCGACCAGAACTCCTACAAGGTATCGGGCGGCCTCCACGGCGTGGGCGTCTCGGTAGTGAACGCGCTGTCGGTGGCGCTGAAGCTGAACATCCGCCGCGACGGCGAAATCCACGAGATGAGCTTTACGCATGGCAACGCCGATGCGCCGCTGAAGCAGGTCGGCACCTACACGCCGAACCGGCAGCCCGGCACCTACGAGGGTCGTTCCGGCACGCTGGTGAATTTCCTGCCGTCGACGGAGACCTTCACCAAGACCGAGTTCGACTTCAAGACGCTGGAGCACCGCCTGCGCGAGCTGGCGTTCCTCAACTCAGGCGTTCGCATCTGGCTGCGCGACCTGCGCCACCCCGAGCCCGAGGAAATCGAGCTGCACTACGAGGGCGGCCTCGAGGCGTTCGTGCGTTATCTCGACAACGCCAAGACGCCGCTGATCAGCGCGCCGATCATGCTGTCGTCCGAGCGCGACGGCATGACCGTCGAAGTCGCGATGTGGTGGAACGACAGCTACCACGAGAACGTGCTGTGCTTCACCAACAACATCCCGCAGCGCGATGGCGGCACACACCTCGCGGGCCTGCGCGCCGCTCTCACCCGGCAGGTCACGAAATACGCTGAGGAAAGCGGCATCCTGAAGCGCGAGAAGGTCGAGGTCACCGGCGACGATATCCGCGAGGGCCTGACCTGCGTGCTGTCGGTGAAGGTGCCGGATCCGAAATTCTCGTCGCAGACCAAGGACAAGCTGGTGTCCTCCGAAGTTCGCCCGGTGGTCGAGAACGGGGTGAACGACAAGCTGCAGCAATGGCTCGAGGAGCATCCGGCCGAGGCGAGGTCCGTCGTCGGCAAGGTGGCCGAGGCCGCCGCCGCGCGCGAGGCCGCCCGCAAGGCGCGTGAGCTGACGCGCCGCAAGTCGGCGCTCGACGTCAACTTCCTCGCCGGCAAGCTCAAGGATTGCTCCGAGAAGGATCCGGCCAAGTCCGAGCTGTTCCTCGTCGAGGGCGACTCGGCCGGCGGCTCCGCCTCGCAGGGTCGCGACCGCTACACCCAGGCAGTCCTGCCGCTGCGCGGCAAGATCCTCAACGTCGAGCGGGCGCGCTTCGATCGCATGCTGGGTTCCGAGCAGATCGGCAACCTGGTCATGGCGCTCGGCACCTCGATCGGCCGCGAGGAGTTCAACGTCGAAAAGCTCCGCTACCACAAGATCATTATCATGACGGACGCCGATGTCGACGGCGCCCATATCCGCACCCTGCTGCTGACCTTCTTCTACCGGCAGATGCGCGAGCTGGTCGATCGCGGCCACGTCTACATCGCCCAGCCGCCGCTCTACAAGATCAAGCGCGGCTCCTCCGAGCAGTACCTCAAGGACGAGCGCAGCCTCGAGGACTACCTCATCAATACCGGCACCGATGACGCGGTGCTGACCACCCGCGACGGCGTCGCCCATGCCGGCGAAGACCTGTTGTCCATCGTCAAGCAGGCTCGCGAGATCGCGCACGCCATCGAAGGCGTCAACACCCGCTACAACCGCTCGCTCATCGAGCAGGCGGCGATCGTCGGCGGCCTCGATGGCGATGCGCTCACCGATCCGGCGCGGACGGCGACGGTGATCGAGCGCGTCGTGCGCCGCCTCGACCGGCTGGCCGACGAAGTCGAGCGCGGCTGGCAGGGGCAGTTCGACGGGCAGGGCGGGCTGTCGTTCAGCCGCACCATCCGTGGCGTCACCGAAACCCACGCGCTCGATGCCGGGCTGCTGGTGAGCAGCGACGTGCGCCGCATCCGTGCTCTCGTCGACCGGCTCGGCGACCTCTATGGCGGCGTCGCCAAGCTGACCCGCAAGGCCGAGAGTTTCGAGATTTTCGGGCCATCGTCGCTGTTCGGGTCCATCGCCGCCACCGGCCGCAAGGGCATCTCGCTGCAGCGCTACAAGGGCCTCGGCGAAATGAACCCCGAGCAGCTTTGGGAAACGACGCTCGACCCCAATGTCCGCACCCTGCTGCAGGTGCAGATCAAGGACAGCGACGACCACGACAAGCTGTTCAGCGAACTGATGGGCGACCTCGTCGAGCCCCGCCGCGATTTCATCCAGGACAACGCGCTCAACGTCGCCAACCTCGACGTTTGATCGGGCGCGCCCAAGTGTAGGCACAAAGCTCGGCGGTCCGCCTCAATGGGCCGTCGATTTGCATGAGGCGTCAGCGATCCACCCTGGCTGTGTGGGGCTGTCGAAAGCAGCCCGAAGGTCTAGGGGCGACGCGAAGCCGGCCTCAACTCTAGCTGCTGATGGTCTTCACTAAGCAATATCCGCCCATTCCACCGTCATGAAATATTCACTGGACCGTACGATCACATATCGGTTAATCGCGATATATGGAAGCAACAGCCGCCACCGATGTGTTTGCCGCTCTCGCCCAGCCCACCCGGCTCGATGCGTTCCGGCTGATTATGAAGCATGAGCCCGAGGGGCTCCCCGCCGGCGAGGTCGCGCGCCTGCTCGATGTCCCGCAGAACACCATGTCCACCCATCTGGCGATCCTGACGCGGGCAGGGCTGATCTCGTCGGAGCGCCACAGCCGGTCGATCATCTACCGGGCCGAGATTGACAAGGTCCGCGAGATCGCGAGCTTTCTCGTCAACGATTGCTGCGGCGGCCGCCCCGAACTGTGCGAGCCGCTCGTTGCCGAATTCACCCCCTGTTGCAGCCCCAAGGAGGCAAGCGATGCCCGCTGCTGATCGCGTCTACAATGTCCTGTTCCTGTGCACCGGAAACTCGGCCCGATCGGTGCTGGGCGAAGCGGTGCTGAACCAGCTTGGGAATGGTCGCTTCCACGCCTTCTCCGCCGGCAGCACGCCGAAGGGCCGGATTCACCCGATGACCCTGGCGATCCTCGGCGAGGCCGGAATCTCCACCGACGGGCTGCGCTCGAAATCCTGGGAAGAGTTCGCCGGCCCCGATGCGACGAAGATGGATTTCGTCTTCACCGTCTGTGACAACGCCGCGGGCGAGACGTGTCCGATCTGGCCGGGGCAACCCATGACGGCGCACTGGGGCATCGAAGACCCGGCCGCGGTCGATGGCCCCGAGTTCAAGCAGCGCCAGGCGTTCGAAGACGCCCTGCGCTTCATGCGCAACCGCGTCGCCGCCTTCGTCAACCTGCCGCTCGAGAGTATCGACCGCATGGCGCTGGGCACCAGGCTGCGCGGCATCGGTGCCATGGACGGCTCGACCACCCGGGCCTCCGGGGCCGCATGACGCTTGCCCGCCGCCTCGCCGCCGAAGGCCTCGGCACCGCCTTGCTCGTCGCAACCGTGGTCGGCTCCGGTATCATGGCCGATACGCTGACCACCGACACCGCGATGGCGCTGATGGGAAACACCATCCCCACCGGCGCCATCCTGTTCGTGCTGATCACCATCCTCGGGCCGATCTCGGGCGCGCACTTCAACCCCGCGGTAACCGCGGTGTTCGTGCTTCGCCGCGAACTCGATGCGCGCTCGGCGGCAGGCTACGTCTCGGCGCAGGTGCTCGGAGGAATTGCCGGAGCCCTCGCGGCCCACCTGATGTTCGAGCTGCCGGTGCTGCAACTCGCGACCCACATCCGCACCGGCCCGTCGCAATGGCTGTCGGAAGCCATAGCGAGCTTCGGCCTCGTCGCGGTGATTCTTGGGGCGCTGCGGGCGAAGCCACAGGCCATCCCGGCACTGGTCGGGCTCTATATCACGGCGGCTTACTGGTTCACCGCGTCGACTTCGTTCGCCAATCCGGCGGTCACCATTGCGCGCGCCCTGACCGACACCTTCTCAGGCATTCGGCCGATCGACGCGCCCGGCTTCATCCTGGCGCAGCTGGCCGGGGCATTGCTGGCCCTCTGGATCGCGCGCTGGCTGTTCGCAGCGGCCGACGAGCCGCATTGATCCCGGCCTTCAGCATTTCCGGTTGCCTGTCGCGCCGCAAAATGGCTTGAAGGGCAGCCCGCGCGCGCTTCTGCCTTGGGCGCGTTCGACAGGAGGCTGGCCCGATGGAATGGATCGTCGCCGCGGTATTGCTGGTGGTTGCGGCGGTGGTGCTGGTGTTCGTGGCACGCGCCCTCGCCAGCAACAGCCGCTACGCGCGGCTGATGCAGAAATATGGTGACGATAAGCTCGTCCATGCGCTGCTGACCGAAACCATCTGGCAGGGCATGACGGTCGAGCAGCTCAAGGACAGCTGGGGCGAGCCGATCGCCATCGAGCAGAAGGTGCTGAAGACCAAGGTCAAGGAGGTCTTCAAATACAAGCCGCTCGGCAAGAACCGCTTCCGTGACAAGGTCACGCTGGAAGACGGCATCATCACCGGCTGGGACCAGAAATAGCGCTAGTCGGCGGCGGACACTTCGCCATCCTCGCCGACCTGCAGCCCGGCTTCGCGCAGGCGGGTCCGCGAGGCGGCCTGGGCCTGCACGGTGAAGTGCTGCGGAAAGCGCAGCACGATCGCCTCGGCCGTCAGCTCCGGCATGCCATAGGCGATGAGTTCGTCGAAACCTTCGCTGTCGTGCTGCACCACGTACTCGAGCGCCGCGATCTCGCCGAGCTTGGAAACCCTCGGACGGATCTTGCTCATCTTGGCCGGGTGGCCGTCGCGCCGCCGCAACTCCTCGACGGTGTTGATCATCGCCCAGCACTCGAACTCCACCGTTCCCGGCTTGTGCGTGGCAGTGATGACGATCAACCGGCTCATCGTCGCCTTGGACACCAGCTCGGACTTGCCACGGGCATTGTCCGCCTGCCGCCGCAGCAGCTTGGGGTCTTTTTGCAGGGCGATCTGTTCGAGCGCTTTGGTTTCGGCTTGCGACATGCTGATCCGTCAGTTGCCAGCGCCGCCAATCGGCCCCGGTCCCCTGCGTTAGGCCCATTTCGATCAGATGTCGACCGCTACGGGACAATCGGGCGGTTTGGACACAGGCAGCGAAAGGGCCCGCTGCTCGCAAC
>Ga0123337_10001899_pt1 | contig 25181 bp, 23 predicted proteins | sample frozenSSSSmetaG_FD_89792 | JGI IMG/M metagenome (GOLD analysis project Ga0123337, IMG submission 89792) | Glacier valley bacterial and archeal communities from Borup Fiord, Nunavut, Canada, to study Microbial Dark Matter (Phase II) -... | ecosystem: Environmental > Aquatic > Freshwater > Ice >...
AGCGCGGTGATCGAGCGGGCGGCGCACCGGCTGGGCGTGCGGCCGATCTGGCAAGGCGAGGACTTTCACGGCGCGGCGCAGGATGGACGGCTCGTCTATCAGGACGAGGACGGGCTGCTCGACCTGCCGCCGCCGGCGCTGATCGGGGCGCACCAGTTCGACAATGCGGCGCTGGCCATTGCCGCGACGCGGCATTTCGGCCTGCCGGTGGACGAGGCGGCGATCGCCCGCGGGCTGCGCAGCGTGGTGTGGCCGGCACGGATGATGCCGCTGCAGGGCAAGCTGCGGGACCTCTTGGGCCCCGGCGCCGAGCTGTGGCTGGATGGCGGGCACAATGTGCATGGCGCCACGGCTTTGGCCAAGGCCATGACCGAAATGAACCGGGCGCGGCCGGCGCCCTTGGTGCTGATCATGGGGATGATGAATACCCGCAACCCGGCCGATTTCCTCGCCCCCTTTGCCGGGCAGGTACAGGCGATCTTCACGCTGGGGGTGCCGGGCGAGCCCAATGCGCACAAGGCCGACACCATTGCAAGGCAGGCGCGCGCGGCCGGCTTTGCCGCCAGCCCGAAGCGCTCGAACGTCTCGGCGCTGCAGGCCGCGGCCCAGGTCAGCGGAGCACGGGTGCTGATCTGCGGCTCGCTCTATCTGGCCGGCGACGTGCTGGCCAAGAATGGCACGCCGCCAGACTGAGGGAGCGGTTTCAGTATCTGCCCTGGTCGCTGCCGATAAAGGGGTCGACCGGGCTGGTGCCGGTAAGGGGGGCGCGGCCCAGGATGGCCTCGACCACCGCTGCCTGCAGCGCCTCGCTCGAGCCATAGGCGTTGATATAAGCGGGCACGCGCGGCGCGTCGTAGAGATAATAGGGATAGCCGAAGGAGATCATCAGCGTGGGCACATCGTGCCAGTAGCGGGTCATGCCGCCCAGGGTGGAACCGGTGAGCTTGACCCAGTCGATGAAGATGCGGCTGCGGCCCAGGGTGGTCTCTTCGGCAAAGAGGTACAGCACCAGGTCGTAGTCCTTGGCGCTGACCGCCATGCCCGGCTCAAAGACCGTGACGGCAAAGCCTTCTTCCTCAAGCCGCATCGGCACGCTGAGCGGCAGCGGCGCCGGCATGAAGGGCAGGATGACGCCGCCCGAATAGACCAGCACGCGGTGATGCTTGCCCGGCGAGAGCGGCAGCAGGTGGTTGACGTCCTTGACCAGAGTGGGAACGCGGGCGGTGACCGACGTGGCGGTGATCTGGTGTTCAGCGGTGGCGACGATCTGGCGAGCCGTCTCCAGATCGGGCGCCGGACGGGCCCGGTGCAGGCCCTGGGCGGCCTTGAGGGCGAGGACGCGGGTGACGGCCTCGTCGACCCGCTCCTGGCTCAGGCGGCCATCGGCAACGGCTTTGACCAGGCGCATCAGATCGGCATTGGGATCGTTGGAGAACAGGATGACGTCGCAGCCGGCGATGATCACCTCGGGCAGGGTCTGGTCGCGCGGGCCCCAATCGCCCAGGCCGGCCATGCCGGTGGCGTCCGAGACGATGAGGCCGTTAAAGCCGAGCTCGCGGCGCAGCAGGTCCTCGTTGAGAATGCGGCTGAGCGAGGCCGGGCGATAGGCTTCAGCGCCGGCATCGGGATCGAGTGCCAGTGCATAGGCGGGCAGCGCGATGTGGGCTGACATCACGCTCATGACGCCGGCGGCGATGGCCTTGCGGTAGAGCCGGCCGAAACTGGCCTCCCAGTCGCTCATCGACAACGGATTGACGGTGGTGACCAGGTGCTGGTCGCGATCGTCATAGCCTTCGCCGGGCCAGTGCTTGACGGTGGCGGCAATGCCATTGGCCTGGAAGGCGGCGATCTGGGCCAGAGCGTGGCGCTCGACCTTGTCGATATCGCTGCCATAGGAGCGGGTGCCGACAATGGCGCTGCGCCAGGCGATGTTGAGGTCGATGACCGGGGTGAAGCTCCAATTGAGACCCACCGCCGCGGCTTCGCGCGCCATCAGGGTCGAGATGGCCGTGGTGGCATCGAGATCATCGACGGCAGCCAGTCCCAGGGGATTGGGCACGCTGGTGCCCAGCGGCAGGCTCATGCGGCTGCCTTCGAGATCGGCACTGACCAGCAGGGGCAGCGGGCTGAGTGCGACCAGCTCGCGCGACAGGGCAATCTCGACGTCCAGATCGGCCGAATAGATGCGGGTAATGCCGCCGGGCTTGAAGCTTCGCACCTGCTCGGCGGTTTCGGCCGGGGTACCGCGGGCGAGCAGTACGAAGAGCTGGGCCAGCTTGTCGCGCGGCGTCAGCGCGTCCCGCGTGGCATGCACCCAGGCCATGGCGTCATCGTCGAGATGGAACGGGGCGGCAGCGAGATCGAGTGGCGCCATGGGGCTTGCTCCCTAGAGTCTTTTTGTTAGCGCCAGACCTAGCAGAAGTGCCCGCATGTGCAAACTCAGGCGGCGTGCGACTCCAGCCACTTGATCAGCTGCACGCGCGACTGGCCGGCGCCCACCTTCATGTCCACCGGCTGGCCCTGCTTGAAGACGATCAGCGTGGGCATGTTGCGCACATTGTACTGGCTGGTAATGGCGGGATTGCTGGCGACGTCGAGCTTGACGATCTTGACGGTGCCGGCCAGCGTGACGGCGAGTTCATCCAGCGTCGGCGCCATGGCCAGGCATGGCGCGCACCATTCGGCCCAGAAATCGACGAGTACGGGTTGGTCGGCGGCGAGAACTTCGCGGGCGAAACTGGTATCATCAACGTCCAGGGCCATTGGGCTGCTCCTAAGATTGAGCAGGGAGGCTAGACCTGGGGGCTGGCGCCGACAAGGCATACAGCATCTGGTTGCGGCCCGCGGTTAGAAAGTCTTTCCACCGGCACGGCGCAAAGCAAAACGCCGCCGGATTACTCCAGCGGCGTCAGAATTCTCGCGGCGCCGATGGTCAGGCGGCAGCGTGGCCTTCGAGCCATTTGGTGAGGCCTGCCTTGGGCGTGCCGGCACCGATCTTCATGTCGGCGGCTTCGCCGCCCTTGAAGAGGATCATGGTCGGGATGGAGCGGACACCATATTTGCTGGCGGTACCCGGATTGTCATCGACGTTGAGCTTGACGATCTTGACCCGACCGGCCAGTTCCGTGGAAAGCTCGTCGAGAACGGGCGCAATCGCGCGGCAGGGCCCGCACCACTCCGCCCAGAAATCCACGAGGACGGGCTCTTTGGAGTTGAGGACTTCCTCGCCAAAATTGGCGTCGGAAACATGAGTAGTCATGGGAATTTGCCTTTTGTTCTAAGCGGCGGTCTGTGTGCGCCCAAAGCTGGTGAGAGTCCAGCACGGGTACAACGCAGATCACTGCAAGGTGAAGCCTTCAGTGCCCGCCGCCAGCGCGTCTGAGGGCAGTTTCATCAACGATTCCAGTGTTGTCCAGAGAATGGCCGCATGCACGGTCCGTCCGGGGAAGAGCTGACTTGCAACCAATGCATACAATCCCAGCTGAGTAAGATAGTTCCCCGGCACGGCGCCCGGCCCCCCGGGCACGACCGCATCGGACTTGTAGTCGATCACCATTACCCCGTGGTCGTCAATCACCAGACGATCGATGCGGCCACTGAGGCGTACGGGCTGGCCATGGCGCGAGATGTCCAGCAGGAAGGGCACTTCGGCGCGGCTGCCCGGACCGAAGACGGATGCCAGTTCGGGCCGCTGCAGGATGGCGATCGCCTTGGCGGCGAGACCGGGATGCCCAGCAGGCGAATCAGGCAAGAGGGCCGCGAGCGCCTTGTCGGCGATGGCGGGCCAGATATCCGGATCGAGCCGGCCCAGATGCTGCAGCAAAGCGTGCAGGGCAATGCCCTCGCGCCGGGCGACATCGGCATCGCGCACCTGTTCGGCCAGGCTATCAAGCGAGGCGCCGGGACCGGTGGCCGTACCGGCCAGCGAGGGGGACAGCAGGGTAATAGCCTGCGCCTCGGGCAGCGGGGCAAAGCTCAGCGGCAGATGGCCGGGACCGGTGGCGGCACGGGCTGGGCCGGCCGGCAGCGGCGCGATGCGTTCGCGCGGATAGACCAGAGCCACTTCGGCGCCGCCGGCATCGGTCTGGCTCTGCGCCTGCGGGCGCAGGGCGGTGTCGATGGCGTCATACCAGCTGCCGGCCAGCTGGGTGGCCGCGTCCGAGCCGGGCGTGAGGGCGCCGGTGACATAGAGCTCGTCCTCGGCGCGAGTCATGGCGACATAGAGCTTGCGCCAGTATTCGCGCTCGAGATTGGCGTCGACCTCCTGCTTGATGGGCAGGGTGGCGACGACGTGGTCGGCGGTGCCCGCGGCGTGGATGAGCAGGGGCCCGGGTGCCTCGGCCAGGACATAGACCGGCTTGCCGATCATCTGCTTGCGCTGTTTGGCGGCGGCATCGGCGAGGATGACGATGGGGGCCTCGAGCCCCTTGGCGCCATGCACGGTCATGACGCGGACGCCGGCGCCCGATTCCGGCAGCTCGCGCTTGATGGTGCCCGAGCGCTGGCGCATGTCGGCGACAAAGCCCTGCAGCGAGGGCTGCGGCCCCTGCTCATGGTTGAGCGCCAGCTCCAGCAGTTCGGCCACCACGTCATCGACCTCGCCGCCAAAGCGGGTGTGGAAACGGCGCAGCCCGCCTTCGGCATAGAGCACTTCCGTCAGGAATTCGAAGGGGCGCTCGAAATCGAGTTCGCCGCGCCAGCGGGCGAGGCGCTGGGCGGCATCCAGGCAGGTGGGGTGAGCATGGGCGGCCAGCGCCTGCCAGAGGGTCTGGCCCCGGGCGCGGGGCTGGGCCAGGGCGAGGAGGGTTTCCTCGTCGATGTCAAAGAGCGGCGAGCGCAGCAGGGCCGCCAGTTGCAGATCATCAGCGGGATTGAGCAGCACGTCGCAGAGCGCCAGCAGGTCCATGACGGCGATATGGCTGGTGACGCCAAGGCGGTCGGCGCCCGGGGTGGGCAGGCCGGCATTGCGCAGGGCGCGGATGACTTCCTGGAAGACCGGGCCGCGCGACTGCACCAGGATCAGCACATCGTCGGTGGTGACGGCGCGTCCGCGGCCGGTGAGCGGGCGGCGCTGGTTGATCCAGGCCTTGATTTCGCGGGCAATGCGTTCAGCGACCTGGCGCGGCGCGCTGCGCTCGGTTTCGAGCACGGTTGTGGGCCAGGCCCTGCCGGCGGGGGCATCGGCCGCCTGCTGGATGGGCGGCCAAAGGGTGACCGAACCACCGCGCATGGTGCGGGCGGTATTGTGGTGCAGCTTGTCGACTTCGAGCAAAGCCGCCTGGATATCCTCGCGGTCGGCCACCAGGTCCACCGCGGCGAGGATTTCGGGCAGGGTGCGGAAACTGGTGCGCAGCGGCACGGGCTCGAAGGGCAGCTCGACCAGCTCGGCCTTGGCAGCAAAGTCCTGGCCGGTGGCGCCGAACAGAGCCGGCTCGGCGCCCTGGAAGGAATAGATGGACTGCTTCTGGTCACCCACGGCAAAGAGCGAGCGCGGCCGGGTGACGGCCCCGGCCCCGGCGAAATATTCTTCGGCAATGGCGCGCACGACGCGCCACTGTTCGCCATTGGTGTCCTGGCTTTCATCGACCAGGATATGGTCGATGCCGGAATCGAGCTTGTAGCGCACCCAGTCGCCGGATTGATGCTGGAAGAGATCGGCCAGACGCTCGACTAGATCGTCGAAATCGAGCAGCGAGCGGGCGCGCTTTTGCGCCTGGTAGCGTTGGCCGACGGCAGCGACGATATCGAGGAGCGCATCGCTGCGCTCGATCAGGGTGGCAGCACGGCGGGCCGCAGCGAGTTCGGCAAGGCGCTCGGCTTCGGCGCTCAACAGCTCGGCCAGATCGGGATCGGCACTGCTGACCGCCTTGACGACGAGGCGGGCCGGCACGGTTTCGTCGGCGGTAAGGAAGGCGCGCAGCCAGGCCGCGGGAGACGGATTGCCCGGATCGATGGCGGCCAGCTTGTCCTCGAGCTTGCGATTGCCGCCCGAGGGCGGGCAGAGGGCGAAGAGCTTGTTCAGGTCATCCTGCGTCATCAGTCGCTCGGCAAGGATGGCGGCATCCAATTCGGCCGGCGAGCGGCTGGCGGCGGGGCCGATCAGGGCGCGCAGATTGGCCTTGGCCCGGTCGGGATCGGCCAGGACCAGCTTGAGCTTGCGACCATCGGACAGCGCGGCATTGATGGCGTTCTTGATCTGCTCGTCGCTGAGGGTGCGGAACAGGGTTTCCACGGCGCCATCGACATCGAGACCCTGCGACAGCACGGTTTCGCGGGCGGAGAGCAGCATGGCGGACCGCTCGTCATCCTCGATGACGGCGAAATCGAAGGACACGCCGGCTTCGAGCGGGAAGCGGTGCAGCACCGATTCGCAGAAGGCGTGGATGGTGACGATCTTGAGCCCGCCGGGGGTTTCGAGCGCCTTGGCAAAGAGCGTCCGGGCGCGCTCGCGCAGTTCCGGCGTCACGCCGGGGCCTTCGATCTTGGCCAACTCGGTATCGAGCTCGGCATCTTCCAGCAAAGCCCATTTGGCCAGTTCGCCGGCGACGCGGCGGCGCATTTCGGCGGCGGCGGCCTTGGTATAGGTGAGGCACAGCACCGTCTCGGGCGCGGTGCCGGCCAGCAGCAGGCGCAGCACGCGGCGGGTGAGCACGAAAGTCTTGCCGGAACCGGCATTGGCCGACACCCAGATCGACCAGGAAGGATCGGCGGCGCGGGCCTGATGCGCGCTGGTATCGAAGGGGACGACGAGAGGGCCGCGTTCGCTCATGACGCATCCTCGCTGCCATCGACGGCGGTCCATTCGGCCAGCCGCGACAGGTGATCATAGGCGCCGGCAAAGCGCTGGCCGGGCAATGGCAAGAGGCGGGCGGGCATGGGGGTGTCGCGCAGCAGGAAGAGTTCGACATGGCGCTGCATGCGGGCGGTGATCTCGTCGGCAGCGGCCATCAGGTCAAAGCCGTCGGCGGGGATGAAGGGCTTGGCCGTGAAGGCATCGGGGCCGAGGCCGACCTTGATATAGGTGAGGGCCGAGGTGGGCGCGGGGGCGATACCATCCTTGAGCGTGCCGGCCTGGGCCATCTGGGCTTCGAGCAGCAATTGGGGGACCTCGAAGGCCTGCATGGCGCCCTTGGTGGGGGGCGAACCGGTCTTGAAATCGATGATCTCAAGCGTGCCGTCAGCAAGCTCATCGATGCGGTCGGCGCGGCCGCGCAGGGTGAAGGCCTCACTCAGATGCAGCTTGAGCTCGCCATCGATCTCGGCGTGGCGCTGCGCCACCAAGGGGTCGCGGGCGCGTTCGAAGGCGAGGAACTGGGTGGCGGCAGTGTGGAAGCGGCGCAGCCAGATGTCGCGGCGCTCGCCAATGGCGTCGAGGCCGGCAAACTTGTCGGCGGCAATGGCCATCAGCGTGTCGAGCGCGTCGGGGGCCATGACCGCGTGACGGCGGATGACGAAGGTGGCGAAAATGTCGTGGATGATGGTGCCGCGTTCGCGGCTGTCGGGACTGTCGCCGAGCGGATCGAGCGGGCGGAGGCCCAGCACATGCTTGGCATAGACATCATAGGGTGAGCGCATCAGGGTTTCGATCTCGGTGACCGAGAGGGCGCGCGGACGGTTGCTGGCGGGCGGATTGGGCAGGGGACGCGGGGCGGGCCGGGTCTCTTCCACCGCATCAAGGCGGCGCGCCTGGTCGAGCCAGATGGCGCCGGCGGCTTCCCAGGCGTCGGCCGTGGCCTTGCCGGCAAATGCCTGCAGCCGCTGTAGCAGGCGCGAGGCAATGGCGGGGCTGGCGCCGATGCGGTCGGCATGGGCGATGATGACCTGGGGATTGCCCATGGCCTGGGCAAAGTCATGTGCGGCCAGACCCTGGCGGCGCTCGGGCGGGTTGAGCCCGGCGGCCAGGCGCATGCCGCGGCTGAGCCAGGGGCCCGGATCGGCCGGCTCGGGCCACTTGTCCTCGTTGAGAGCGGCCAGGATCAGCAGGTCGGGATTTTGCAGCCGGGCTTCGAGCTGGCCCCAGATGGCGATGTCGTGGCGGCGCTCCTCATGGGTGCGCACCTGGGCGCCCAGCATCAGGGCGCTGAGCACGCCATCGAGCTGGCGCGGGCGGAAGCTGTGGCCTTCGCCGCCAAGGCTCGCCATCTGCCCGGCCCAGTCGGCCAGTTCGCGGCGACCGGGAATCTCGGCGCCGTCGGCTACGGCGTCAAAGGCGCTGCACAGCGCTGCGGCGAGAGCGCCGGCGCGGATGGACTTTTCTCCCAGCAGCGTGAACAGGGGCGCCAAAGCCGTCTCGATCTGGTCGAAGAGCGCGAGAATGGGGGCGCGATCGGCCTCGGTGAGGTGGCGGGCCGGGTGGGTGGTGGTCTTGTCGATATTGGCGTCCAGCAATTGGCGCAGGCCGGCCAGACCCGGATTGGCGCGCTGACCGCGCAGCAGGCCCAGCTCGATGGCGTCGGCCAAAGCCGAAATGGCGGCGCGGCTCTGGCCGAAGCGGGTGGCGCGATTGCGCAGCAGGGCCATGAGATCGACGGCCGAGCAGCCATTGGTCGCCAAAGCCAGGATCTGGCGCAGCAGGCGCCCGGCGGCGGACTGGAACAGCGGCGCGCCGGCGGCGTCGTCGACGGCGACGCCAAAGCGGCGCAGTTCGGCGGCGATGCGGCGGGCCAGGTTGCGATCGGGCGTGACTATGCCGACGGTCTTTTTGTCCTCAAGCGCCTGGCGGGCAGCCAAAGCGATGGCGCGCGCCTCCTCGTCTTCGGTGCGGGCGCGGATGACTGAAAGGTTTTGACTGGCCTCGACCAGTTGCTCGAGGGTGAGGCGCTGGGTGGACCAGCGGGCAGTGTCCCGAGTCAGCGCCAGGGCACGGTGCACCAGGGTGGTGCGCGGATGGTCGGTTGGCGCCAGTTCGGTGACGTCGCTGATGGCCGCGCCCATGGCGCGCAGCAATTTGGCCAAGCCATATTGGGGATGGCCATGCGGATTGTTGATGGGATCAAGCAAGGCCGCGTGATCGGCCGGGGACATGGCGCAATCAAGCCCTGGCAGAACGACCGCGCCGCGCGGCAGGGCATTGATGGCGGCCAAGAGGCGGGCGGTGGCGGCAATCGAGCCGGTCGAGCCGGCGGCAATGACGGGTCGGTCGCCATAGACCAGCGGCGTGGCCGAGGCCTGGCGATCAAGGCGCTGGCCGCGCAAAGCGGCGATATCGGCCTGGCCGCTGGCGTCGAGCCGTAGCGGCCAATAGGTCAGCGCGATATCGAGAAAGGTCAGCGTCTGCTGCCAGTATTCGCCCAGATTGGCCTCGATCTCGGGGAAGATGGCGCGGATCGCGGCGGCGCCACGCTCCTCGGTATGCAGGTCATCGATCAGGACACCCAGCGATTCGGCCATGGAGAGGATTTCCCCGGCCGTGGGGGGACTGGAAAAGGCGCGCTGGCCGGCGGGCGAATTAGCCCATTGATCGACGAGGCTGGAGAGCACCAGGCGGCGTTCGAGGCCGCCAGCGGCCGGCAGCGGAATGGGCGCGTCGAAGGGCGGCAGGAAGGGTTCTTCGTCCTCGACCTCGCCGCCAAAGGTGCGGATATCGGGGAGGAGGCCATGGCCACGGCGGGCGAATTCATCGGCGAGCGCCTGCTTGGCGCGGCGGGTGGGCAGGACGATGGTGACGTCGGTGAGCCAGAAGGGCGCGGTCTGGTCGGCGCCGCCCAATAGCGTGCCATCGATGACCCGATCGGCCAGGGTGGCAATGAAGCGGGCATGCGGGGCGATGGAGAAGAGGGTCATGGCGCGGTGGGGGGTGCGAGGCGCCGTTCGGCTTCGGCGAGACCGGCCGGGTCACCGACATGGAACCAGGGGGCGTCGAGCGCGACGCCGAAGAGGGTTTCGCGCTCCAGGCAGGCATCGAACAGGTCATTGAGCGAGAAGGCGCCATCGGGCGTGTCGGCGAAGAGCGCCTTGCCCATGAGCGCGACGCCGCCATAGATCACCGGGGCGCCATAGTCGCGAGTGATCTCCCCGCTTGGCGCGAGGCAGAAATCATGGCTGCGGGCAAAGCCGGTGGCATCGCGCGGGTGGACGCAGAGCAGGACGATCTCGGCTTTTCCCGCGGCAAAGCGGGCGAGCAGGCGAGCCAGCGGCGCATCGCTGCCGGCGGGCCAGAAGGCATCGGTATTCATCACGAGGATTGGATCGGAGGCCAGCATGGGCAAAGCCCGCTTGATGCCGCCACCGGTATTGAGCAGCTCGTCCTCGCGGCTGACCTTGAGCAGGCCGCCGAAATGGGCCAGCAGCTGGTCGGCGCGATAATGGCCATTGGCGACGAAGCGCTTGGCGCCCTCGGCCTTGGCATTGTCCATGACCCGCTCGATCAGCGGCACGCCGGCCACCGGCACCAGCGGCTTGGGGATGGTATCGGTAATGGGCCGCAGGCGGCTGCCCAGGCCCGCGGCCAGCAGCATGACGTCGGGGAATCGGCTGGTTTCGGTGGTATCGCTCATGGGCGGATAAGACCGATGTTGGCCTGCTTCGTCCACCCCTTCCCTGCCCCCAACCGGGTCCCCGCCATTCGAGCGTAGCTCTCATGGCCTCCTCACCTAAAATCGCTCCACTGGAGCGATTTTGCCTGCGGCCGGTTCGAAGCCCACTGAAGGGGGAGGAGCGGTTCGGTGCGTGGGGTGAGTTCGCCGCGTCAGGTGCGCAGCACGCCGCCGGTGGACTTGGTGACGGCGGCGACGACGGCGGCGGAGACCTGGTCGATGTCCTCGTCGGTCAGGGTCTTGTCCATGGGCTGGATGGTCACGGCGATAGCGACGGACTTCTTGCCCGCCCCGACATGGCTGCCTTCGAAGACGTCAAAGATATTGACGTCGCGGATCAGCGCCTTGTCGGCGCCGCGGGCGGCACGCAGGATGGTGGCGGCGGTGATTGCGCTGTCGACGACAAAGGCAAAGTCGCGGCTGAGCGGCATCAGCGCGGACAGCGCCAAAGCGGGCTTGGTGCGGGTGGCCTTCTTGCGCGGCTCGGGCAGCGCATCGAGATCGATCTCGAAGGCGGCGACCGGGCCGCTCAGATCAAGCGCAGCGGCCCAGGCCGGGTGCAGTTCGCCGAACCAGCCCAGGGTAACCTTGGGGCCCAAAGCAATACGGCCGCCGCGGCCGGGATGGCTCCAGGGCGCCGGTTCGGCCAGGATCTGCACCTTGTCGATATCGACGCCCAGCGCATCAAGCGTGGCGGCCAGATCGGCCTTGGCATCGAAGACACCGACCTTGTCGGCCTTGCCCGACCAGTGGCGGCCCGACCCATTCAGCCCGGCCGTGCCGGTGCGGATGCCGGTGGCATAGGTGTGCTGGCCCTCGGGGCTGGCCGAGAGAAAGACCTGGCCGACTTCAAACAGAGCCAGATCGTCCAAGCCGCGATTGCCGTTGCGCAACGCGGCCGCGAGCAGGCCGGGCAGCAGGGAAGGCCGCATGTCGGTCATGTCGGCAGCGATGGCATTGGCCAGCTGCAGCTCTTCCTGGCCACCCCCGAAGCGGGTGGCCTCGGCATGGCTGATGAAGCTCCAGGTAACGGCCTCGTCGAGACCGCGCGCAGCCAAAGCCCGGCGGGCGATGCGGCGACGGTTCTGGATGGTGGTCAGCATGCGCGGGGCGACATGGCTCAGCCGGGCCAGCGGCTCGACTGGGATATTGTCGACGCCGACCATGCGCATGACCTCCTCGACCAGATCGGCCTTGAGGGTGACGTCGGGACGCCAGCTGGGGACTTTCACCGTGAAGACATCGCCCTTGGGGGTCAGCTCGAAGCCGAGCTTGGAGAGGATGGCGGTGACGATCATCGGCTCGACATCGAGGCCGGTGAGGCGGCGCACCTCGCTGAGCGGGAAATCCACGGTGGTATGGGGATAGACGTCCTCGCCAGACATGGCCGGCTCCATGGCCTGGCCGCCGCAGAGCTCGATCACCAGCCGCGTTGCCAGTTCAAGGCCTGGATCGGTCAAGGCCGGATCGACATGGCGCTCGAGGCGATAGCGGGCGTCGGAGACGATGCCGGTCTTGCGGCCGGTGCGGGCGATGAGATCGGGATCCCAGCTGGCGCATTCCATGAAGACATTGGTGGTCTGGTCAGTGACGCCCGAGCGGATGCCGCCCATAATGCCGCCCAGGCAAAGCGGGCCGGAATCGTCGGCGATAACGGTCATGGTCTCGTCGAGGACATAGACCTTGTTGTCGAGCGCATCGAAGCTTTCATTGCGGGCATTGCGCAGCACGGGCTGGCCATTGAGCTTGTCGGCATCATAGGCGTGCAGCGGCCGGCCCCAGCCGAGCGAGACCCAATTGGTGATGTCGACAATGGTGTTGATGGGCCGCAGGCCGACGGCGCGCAGGCGCTGCTGCAGCCAGGCCGGAGACGGACCATTCTTGACGCCCTTGATATAGCGGCCGCCAAAGCGGCGGATGGCCTTGGGCTCGTCCGCGCCGAACTGATGCTGCAGCGGGGCGATGGGGCTTTTGCCCTGCGAGGGCACCGGGGACATGTCGGTGGGCTTGAGCGTGCCCAAGCCATAGGCGGCCAGATCGCGGGCAATGCCATAGACGCCGGTGGCGTCGCCACGATTGGGGGTGATGGAAATGTCAAAGACCACGCCGTCAATGCCGGCATATTTCGGATAGCTGACGCCGATGGGGGCGTCGGCGGGCAGTTCGATAATGCCGTCGTGATCCTCGGAGAGTTCGAGCTCGGCATTGGAGCAGAGCATGCCATTGGAGACCTGGCCGCGAATATTGCCCTTGCCGATGGTCATGTCCTTGCCCGGAATATAGGTGCCGGGGAAGGCAAAGACGGTCTTGAGGCCGGTGCGGGCATTGGGAGCGCCACAGACGACGTCGATCAGCTCGCCGGTGCCGGCATCGACCTTGCAGACGCGCAGCCGGTCGGCATCGGGGTGTTGCTCGGCCGAGACCACATGGGCGGTGACGAAGCTGGCCAGCGCCTTGCCCTGGTCTTCCATGGCTTCGAGCTCGAGCCCGATCAGGGTCAGCGTCGTGCCGATTTCAGTGGCAGACGCATCGGTATCGAGATGTTCCTTGAGCCAGTCGAGGGTGAATTTCATGGATAGGGGCCTTTAGCGGAAGTCACTGGCGCTGCCGGTAATGGCCGGCAGGCTGCGGGAAATCTTGAACAGTTCGACCAGCACATTGGCAAAGCCGCGGGCGTCGTCGATGGCACGGTGGGTGTGAGCGATGTGACCGTAGAATTCGGCCGGCAGCTTGCTCATGCCCCAGTCGAGATAGGGGGCGCCGCGCAGCGTGCCGGCCATGGTGTAAAGGCAGATGCCGCCGCCGCGGAAAATCTGGCGACCCTTGAACGGGCCGGACAGGGCGCGGGTGCCGGCATATTCGTCGAGATAATGGTCCATCCACAACCCGTCAAAGATCATCGGCGCGGCGACGAAGACCTTGGGGCCGGGCAGGCTTTCGACCCAGTCGGCAAAGCGCGGCATGACCACGGCCGGGTCTTCGGCATTGGTCGTGGCGGCAGCCCAGGCCTCGGGCTGGGTTTGCCACCATTCCATGGTGGTCTCGTTGGTGGTGCGGTCCGGGCGCTGCAGCAGCTGGGCCTCGAAGTCGCCATAGGAGGTGCCGTCGGCGGCGATGGCGACCGAGGCAAAGCTCAGCATGGAATTGTGCAGCGGGGTGGGGCCATCGCTTTCGATATCGGTGACGATGAAGATGGGCGTGGCGACCTGGTTATAGACGTCGCGCCCGGCCGGCAGCACGGTGACGAGGCGGAAGGTCTCGCAGACCAGCTCCATATCGGGCGAGAAGCCGCCATTGCGGGCGAAATAGGCCTCGTGGCCGGCGCGCCAGGCGGCGTAGTCGCCCTCGCCTTCCCTGTCGGTGAAGTCCGGGCCAACATCGTCGAAGCGCAGGGTTTCGACCGAAAGGGTTTCTATGACGCAGGCGGGCACACCCGCGCCGTTGAGCACGACGTCGCGCCGCCCGGGCCCGGGCATGGGCTCGCCACCCGGACCGTAGTCGCGCAGGGCGCCACAGGTCGCCGTCTTTTTGCCGGCCAGCACCAAAGCCAGCAGTTCATCGGCCAGTTCGGGCGAATCGCCGAAGCTGAACTGGATGGCGTCGGCATAAAGGGGCGGGAGGTCGACCATTCGTCTAGCTGCTCAAGCCGCCAAACAGGGTCGGCAGATCCAGCGGGCGGAAGCCGTAGTGGTCGAGCCAGCGCTGGTCGGCGTCGAAGAAGGCGCGCAGGTCGGGCATGCCGTATTTGAGCATGGCGATGCGATCGATGCCCATGCCCCAGGCAAAACCCTGGTAGATCTCCGGATCGAGCCCAGCATTGGCGATGACATTGGGGTGGACCATGCCGCAGCCGAGGATTTCGAGCCAGTCGCTGCCTTCGCCGATCTTGACCTCTGCGCCGGAGCGGTCGCACTGCACGTCGACTTCCATCGATGGCTCGGTGAAGGGGAAGAAGCTGGGGCGAAAGCGCAGGGTGACATTGGGCACCTCGAAATAGGCCTTGAGGAATTCCTCGAGCACCCAGCGCAGCTGGCCGATATGGCTGGACTTGTCGATCACCAGCCCCTCGACCTGGTGGAACATGGGGGTATGGGTCTGGTCCGAGTCATTGCGATAGGTGCGGCCGGGCATGACCACGCGGATCGGCGGATCCATGGCGGGGGTCAGATAGGCAGCGGCCGGCTTGTCATTGGTTTTCTGCATGACGCGCATCTGCACGGGCGAGGTATGGGTGCGCAGCACCTTTTTGACCCCGTCGGGGCCGGGCTTCATGAAGAAGGTATCGTGCATTTCCCGGGCCGGATGGCCTTCGGGGAAATTGAGCGCGGTGAAATTGAGATAGTCGGTCTCGATGTCCGGGCCTTCGGCGATGGAAAAGCCCATGTCGGAAAAGATCGCGGTGATCTCGTCAATGGTCTGGCTGATGGGGTGGATGCGACCGCGCGCGGTGGGGGCGGGCTGCAAAGGCAGGGTGATGTCGAGGGTTTCAGCGGCGAGGCGGGCGTCGAGGGCGGCGGCGCCGAGCGCGGCGCTGCGGGTCTCGATCAGGCCGGCAATCTCGGCCTTGAGGCCATTGATGGCGGGGCCGGCGCTCTTGCGCTCCTCGGGCGCCATGGTGCCAAGCGAAGCCAGCAGCGCCGAGACGCTGCCCTTCTTGCCCAAAGCAGCGACGCGGACGGCATCAAGCGCGGCCTCGTCAGCGGCGCCGGCAATGGCCGCGCTGAGGTCGGCGCGCATTGTATCGATCTGGGTATCGAGGGACATGGTATTTCTCGTCAATTCGGTTGGCTGCGTTAGAGCATTTTGAATGCGCGGAGTCAGGTGGAAAGTGCAGATTGGCCCTTTGAGCGCCGCTCTCATGGCCTTCTCACCTGAAGCGCTCCATCGGAGCGATTTGCCTATGGCAGGCTCGAAGGGCAAAGAAAAACGCCCCGCGCCAGCCCAAAGGGCAGCGCAAGGCGTCAAATTCGACCTCAGCAGGGCTGGGGAGAGTTAGGCGGCGGTGACGCGGGCGTGGGTAACGGTGTCCACGCTCTCGAGATATGCCAGAGCAGCCTTGGCCTTAGCGACCAGCACGTTGAACGCTTCAGGCTGGGTGATCGCGAGATCGCTCAGCACCTTACGATCGACAGCAATCTCAGCTTTGCTGAGGCCGTCGATAAATCGACCATAGGTCAGGCCCTGGTCGCGCACGGCAGCGTTGATGCGCTGAATCCAGAGGGCGCGGAAATTGCGCTTCTTGATGCGACGATCGCGATAGGCATACTGGCCGGCCTTTTCGACGGCCTGCTTGGCGATACGGATCGTCGACTTGCGGCGGCCATAATAGCCTTCTGCAGCCTTGAGAACTTTTTTGTGGCGGGCGTGATTGGTAACGCCTCTTTTAACGCGTGACATGTGTCAGCTTCCTTTCAGCGTTAGCGATTGTACGGCATGTACCACTTGACCAGACCCTCGTCGCCCTTGGACAGGATCTTGGTACCGCGGTTCGTGCGAATGTACTTGGCATTGTGGTTGATCAGGCGGTGGCGCTTGCCGGCGACGCCTGCCTTGACACGACCGGTCGCTGTGAAACTGAAACGCTTTTTGGCGCCAGATTTCGTCTTCATCTTGGGCATTTTGCGGGTCCTTATTAAAGATCGGATGGATTTGGGCCCATCGCATTCAGAGATCGCCACGGCATGCCTGTTGGCCGGGCGATCCGGAGAAGTCGGCTCTATAGGCGGAAAGCGGGCGCAGAGCAAGAGCCCCAGGGGCTGCAAACGCGCGCTGGCCCCGCCTTGATCATCCCTGCCGGCAGCGGGTGGCCGGCTCCGCGGCAAGCCAGGGGCGGCTGGGCCCCGTGCCATGCCCGCGAACGGGTGCCCGGGGGACCGGGTCGAGGTGGCAATCCAGACGGGATTGTCAGGCGTAGACAAGAGGTCGGTCAAAAAGGCCGGGTTGGCGCGGCATGCGACAATCTGGCACCCGGGCGGCGCTAAACCCCGGAGCGCCCGGCAATTTCAGGAAACATTTTCGACGTTATCACACGTGAATGTTCAATTTATACGAACACCCAGTGAAACCTTTGTGGGGGGCTGAGCGTAACTCCTCCCGAGATCACAAACGACCTCTACCCAGCGTCACAAAGGATTACCCAAATGAACATCTTCAAGACCCTCGCCCTGACCGCAACCCTGTTGGCCGGCGGCGCCACTGCAACCCTGGCTGCCAGCCCCTATGACGTCATGGACGGCGTGAGCTCGCTCGGCTCGATCCAGGAGGCCGGCAGCGCGACCGTGTTGCAGGTCAATGCGAACGAAGCCTTCACGCTCAAGTTCGACAATGACGTCAGCTCGGTCCAGGCCCGCGTCAAGAACAATGCGCGCCTGCTCGATGCCGTTGAGCGCCAGGGCTATACGATCGAGCAGATCGTCGGCGTCGCCGGCGACCAGAACAGCCTGACCCTCTACGCACTGTAAGAAGTCGACAGCCAGGGGCGGCTTGAGCCGCCCCCTCCCCTCTCTGCAGACCAGAACTGCCCAGCGACCCGAGCGGGTCGACGGCCGGCCCATGCCGGTCCGCTTCGGGCAGTCCCATCATCACCCAAAGGATACCATCATGACCACTCTCAAGATTCTCGCCCTGACCGCAACGCTGCTGGCCGGCGGCGCCACTGCAACCCTGGCTGCCAGCCCCTATGACGTCATGGACGGCGTGAGCTCGCTGGGCTCGATCCAGGAAGCCCGCGGCGCCACCGTGCTGCAGGTCAATGCCAATGAAGCCTTCTCCCTCAAGTTCGACAATGACGTCAGCTCGGTGCAGGCCCGCGTCAAGAACAATCCAAGCCTGATCGAGACCATCGAGCGCCAGGGCTATACGATCGAGCAGATCGTCGGTGTCGCCGGCGACCTGAACAGCCTGACGCTTTACGCGCTTTAAGATCACTGTCTTAGCGACCCTATGGCCGGCCCCTCGTGGGCCGGCTTTTTTCGTTCAGGCAAGGCGTGGCTCGAGGTGATCCTCGAACAGCAGGCCGGGCCGGGCGGCCAAAGCCGGGCCGTAAAGCGGCTCGGCGGTGAGGGAAATCTCGAGAAAGCGCGTCAGCCCGGGCAGTTCGGCTGCCAGCAGGCCATAGTGATTGCCGGCCAGGCGCTGCAGCAGGGTGGTCTTGGATTGCATCATGCCGGCGGCAACATTGGCGCCGTTGCTCATCGAGGCGGCGCGCTTGATGTAGTCATGCAGCGGCGTGCCGAGATGGAAAGAAGCCGGCACCTGGCCATAGAGCTGCAGCAGAAATTCCAGATCGGTCATGTTGCTCATGGTGGGGTCATAGCGGCCATCGGCGCGGCGGCGATCCCAGACCAGCATGGAATCCATCGACAGGCTCACCCATTTGTGCTGGCCGGGGGTCAGGAGACGGTCTGGCCCCTGCCCGACAAAGCGCAGGTGCCGAAAGCTGTCATCCATGACATCGAGGGCGGTGGTGACGATGGCATGGTCAGCCAGAGCGGCCACGGCGCGTTCGAGCTTTTGCGGCTTGAAGCGATCATCGGCGTCGAGAATGGCGGCATAGGGGGTAGCCAGGCGGTCGAGCGCCACATTGCGGGCCCGCGAGGCGCCCAGGCCCAGACCGCCGCTTTCGAGATAGATGATACGCGGATCGGCGATGCCCGCGGCGGCCAGGAAGGCGGCATAGTCAAAGCCGTCATCGGCGACCAGCCAGAGCTGCCAATCGGCATGGGTCTGGGCCAGCACGCTCTGCACGGTGGTGACAATGGTAGCCTGCGCCTTGAAGGCCGGCGTGATGATGGAAACAGCCTGCGACATGGCGACCAGATCCTGACCTTGAACGAAGCGCGTTGAGGTCCCATATTTCAGCCAGACGCGCGATGCCACACTTATCGGGTCGCGGGTCGATACGTTGCTTGATGATCAAGGACGGCTGGCATGTCGCGTATTTCGGTATTTTCCGCCCCATTTCTCCTCGGCTTCGACAGCTTCGAGGAGCGTGTCGACCGGTTGGCCAAATCCGCCGACGGGTATCCGCCGTACAATATAGAGCGCACCGTCGATGCAGCGGGCACCGAGCAGTTTCTGGTGTCCATTGCGGTCGCCGGCTTTGGTGCTCACGAGCTCGAAGTGATGGCCGAAGACAACCAGATCATCGTGCGCGGCAAGCAGAAGGATGAAACCGGGCGGGAGTTCCTGCATCGCGGCATTGCCGCACGGCAGTTCCAGCGCGCCTTCCTGCTGGCCGACGGCATGATCGTGAAGGATGCAACTTTGGGGCACGGTATGCTCGTTATTGCCATAGAGCGCCCACAGACGCCCAAGATCGCTCGCCGTATCGAAATTCGCTCAGTCTGAGGAAAGGGCCGACCCATGCATGAAAAACGAAATGAAATGGCCGCCGCCAATCGCGTCATCCATCCGCTGAAATCGCTGACCCGCGCGCAGTTTGCCGCGCTGGGCGGGGACGCTGTCGCCTATATGCGGGCCGTCAGCGGCGCCGTGCTTGGCACGATGATCACCGACGCAGTGTTCGAGGCCGAGGCGGAGTATCAGCTGCTGATGGGTGCCGATGGCACGCCGCTGCTGGTGACCGATACCGAAGATTCCGTCAGCGACTGGCTGGGCGAGAACAATCTGGGTCTGGCGACGCTGCATTAGTCGCCCTTCCATCCCGAAACGACAAACCCTCCGGCGGCGCCGGAGGGTTTTTTGTTGCCCGGCACAAAAGCTCAGGCGGCGTAGGTGACGGGCAGCGGCGCGGTGAGGATGGCGTAGAGGCCGGCCGGATCAGCGGTGGCGCGCAGCGCGTCGACAACCGATTCGGTGCGCAGCAAGCGGGCCACGCGCGACAGCGCCTTGAGGTGATCGGCGCCGGCCCCGGTAGGGGCCAGCAGCATGACGACCAGATCGACGGGCTGGTCGTCGACCGCATCGAAGTCGATGGGCTGATCGAGTCGGGCAAACAGGGCAGTCACGCTGCCCAGGCCGCCCAGCTTGCCATGCGGAATGGCGATGCCGTTACCGAGCCCCGTCGAGCCGAGGGCCTCGCGGCTGACAATAGCCTCGAGGATCTCGGCCTGCGGGCGCCCGGTCAATGCAGCGGCACGAACGGCAAGGGTTTCAAAGAGCTGGCGTTTTGCGGTGATGTCCGTGCAAAACAGCACAGCACGCTCAGCCAGAATATCGGCCAGTTCCATTCAAATCGCCTTGAGATAAACTGCGCATATTGCGGCTCAAGGGGCGGTCAATTAGCCCCCAGGGCCGGATCAATCCAGCCAATATTGCCATCGGAGCGGCGGTAGACCACATTGAGCCCGCCATGTCCAGCATGGCGGAACATCACAACCTGGCTACCGGTGAGATCGAGCTCCATCACGGCCTCCTCGACGCTGAGCTGGCGCAGGTTCTTGGTGCTCTCGGCGATCACCGGAGGGGCATAGTCAGCGTCAAGCTCGTCGAACTGGGTGCCAGCGTCCAGCACGGTGTACTGGGCGGTCACGTCCTCGCCATTGCCGCGGCGAATCTGCTTGAGCTTGCGGTTGTAGCGGCGCAGGCGCTTTTCAATGTTGAGCGCCATGACTTCGTAGGCAGCGGTGGGTTCGCCTCCCTGGGCACTGGCCTGCAGGGTCGCGCCGGAATCGAGGTGAACTACACAATCGGCGCGGAAGCCGATGCCGTCGGGGGTGAGGGTGAGATGCCCATCATAACCACCATCGAAATATTTTCCGACGACGGCGGCGAAATGATCTTCGGCTTTGCCCCGCAGGGCGTCACCGACATCCATGTTCTTTCCCGATACGCGTAAGGTCATGGCTTGTCTTTCCTTCTTGTCGTTGTGCGACGTCAGGACCTCCGAAAGCCGTTCCCGGTCTTCGGGATGACGCCTGTCGCCTGCCCTTTGGATATGGGTAGACGACAGGGGCAATGCTAGACCTGCGTGCCGTGCCGGTGCAATGCGCAAGTCCGGCATGAGGTTGGTTTATTGTGCAGACAGGGCGAACAAAGCAGACTAACTTCTGCGGCGGCCCTTATCGCTTTGGCAAGCAAACCGGGGCGCTCAGGCCATCTGCTGGGCGTTCTTCATGCGGCGGCGGCGCATGACCGATGAGGGAATATTCATGCCCTCGCGGTATTTGGCGACGGTGCGACGGGCCAGTTCAATGCCCTGTTCCTGCTTGAGCAGGTCGGCAATGGTGTCGTCGCTGAGCACGGCAGTGACCAGTTCGGCCTCGATCAGCTGCCGGATGCGGTGACGCACAGCCTCGGCGGAATGATCATTGCCACCATTGCTGGCGGCAATGGCGGTGGTAAAGAAGTACTTCATCTCGAACAGACCGCGCGGGGTGGCCATGTATTTGTTGGCGGTGACCCGGCTGACGGTGGATTCGTGCATGTCGATGGCTTCAGCCACCATGCGCAGGGTCATCGGCTTGAGATGGGCGATGCCATGGGTGAGAAAGCCGTCCTGCTGGCGGACGATTTCGGCGGAGGCCTTGAGAATGGTCTGGGCGCGCTGGTCGAGGCTCTTGGTGAGCCAGTTGGCGGTGGCCAGGCAATCGGAGAGGAAGGCCTTTTCACCGGGGCCGCGGGCCTGACGGGTGACGCTGGCATAGTAGACGCGGTTGACCAGAACGCGCGGCAGCACCTCGGAATTGAGCTCGATCTGCCAGGCGCCGTCAGGGCCGCGCCGCACGAAGACGTCGGGCACCACGGTTTCGACCGGCCCGCTGTCAAAGGCCAGGCCGGGGCGTGGATCGAGCCGGCGCAATTCGCCCAGCATGTCGAACAGGTCCTCGCGGTCGCAGCCGAGGACGCGCATCAGGCCGGCCATGTCGTGTTCGGCGACCATGCCGAGATTGTCGAGCAGGGCCTGCATCATCGGATCGAGGCGGTCGCGCTCGCGCAGCTGGATGGCAAGGCACTCGGGCACGGTGCGGGCAAAGACGCCGACGGGATCGCAACCCTGCAGGGCCGTGAGCACGGCCTCGATATCGGCCAGCTCGGCGCCCAGCTGATCGGCCAGCGCCTCCAGGTCGGTGGTCAGGTAGCCGGCCTCGTTGAGGCCGTCGATCAGATGGCGGGCGATCAGACGGTCGGCGGGGGTGCGCAGGATGAAGTTGGACTGGCCTTCCAGATGCTCGCTCAGGACCGGGCGGGAGGCGACGAACTGGTCAATATCGGGGGCCTCGCCGGCCGCGCTGGCGCCATTGCGATCGAGCCGGCTGGCGGGATTGAGCTGGTCCTGCGCGCTCTGGTCGGGAAAGACATTGTCCACCGCCGTATCGTAGCCATCGGCAATGGAATCGGCGTCCTGGATGCGGTCGCCGCGATCGACGGTGTCCTCATAGGCGCTGATCTCGGTGGAGCGCGCGGGCGCCTCGGCGGGCTCGGCATCGGGCGCGGCGCCATCCTCGCGCTCGAGCAGCGGATTGCGCAGCAGCTCTTCCTCGACGAAGCTGTTGAGCTCAAGATGGCTGAGCTGGAGCAGACGAATGGACTGCATCAGTTGCGGCGTCAGGGTCAGGCTCTGGGCCTGCCGGAATTCCAGACGCGGCGAAAGTGCCATTAAGCTCTAGACCTTTAGCGCAAGGAAAGGCCGCATGCGGCCGGGTTCGGAAGCAAAGCATGACGCATTATCGGGCAGTGGGCAAGCAGGGCGCCGCAACGGCGGCAAAATTCGTGCCAAGTCCGATCACACCATCGTGCGCCGAACCGCGGCGTCAGATGGCGAAATTCTCGCCGAGATAGACGCGACGCGCATCGGGATCGGCGCTGATGACTTCGGGGGAGCCCTGGATCATCACCTTGCCCCCATGGATGACATAGGCGCGGTCGACCAGACCCAGCGTCTCGCGCACGGCGTGATCGGTGATCAACACGCCAATGCCGCGCTGGGTGAGCTGACGCACGAGGCCCTTGACCTCGGCCACGGCGATCGGATCGACGCCAGCAAAGGGCTCGTCGAGCAGCATGAAGGCCGGATCAGCAGCCAGGGCGCGGGCGAGCTCGACGCGGCGGCGCTCGCCGCCCGACAGGGCCAGCGCATTGGACTTGGCCAGATGCTGGATGGAGAATTCGGCCAGCAGCGCGGCGAGGCGAGCCTGGCGCGCTGCCTTGCCGCTGATATGGTTTTCCAGCACGGCCAGAATATTGCCGGCAACGGTGAGGCCGCGAAAGATCGAGGGCTCCTGCGGCAGATAGCCGATGCCGAGCTGGCCACGCTGGAACAAAGGCAGATGGGTGATGGCGCGGCCATCGAGCTGGATGGAGCCCGAATCGGGTTTGACCAGGCCCATGATCATGGTGAAGACGGTGGTCTTGCCGGCGCCATTGGGGCCGAGCAGGCCCACCGCCTCGCCACGGCGCACGGCAATGGAGACGTCGCGCACGACGACGCGCTTGCCAAAGCTCTTGGCGAGGCTATGGGCGACGAGCCAGCCGGACTGATCGACGCGCGGCTGTGACGGCTGGGTGGACAGGGTCATTGTGAGGAAAAAGTTCCGGTAACCCGGCCGCTCTGGCCACTGGTGAAGGTCGAGACATTGGTCTCCAGATTGACCACGAGCTCGTCGGCATTGACGGTGCCGCCGGCATTGATGACCACGACATTGCCGGTCAGCCGCAGCAACTGGTCGCCGGGGGTGAAGACGGCGTGCTCGCCGGTGGCCTCCTGGTCATTGGTCTTGAGGCGGACATCGCCGGTAGCGTCGAAGGTCTTGAGATCCGTGGTGCCGCCGGCGCCATAGGTGGCTTCCACCTTGGTGGCCCAGACCGTCACGGTGGGGTGGACGACCACGACATTGCCGGTGAACACGGCCGTGTTGGAGGTCTCGTCGAGGGTGAAGAGATCGGCGGTGATATTGACCGCCTGCTGGGCAAAAGCCGGGGCAGCGAACAAGGTGAGCGCGAAGAACGCAATCAGGCGCAGCATCATGGGGTTTCCGATCCAGGCGTCGACGGCAGCGTGACGTTCACGCGGGAGAAAGTCCAGACTGCCTCGGTGACATCATAGGTCATGCCGATGCCGTCAAGTGAGGAGCCATCGGCATAGTCGACATGCACCCGGCCCCTGGCCACCAGGGTCTGGGCGGCATAGTCGAACACTGAATCCACAACCGTCGCCGTGGTTCCGGTGGATTCGGCAATGATGGCGACGCCGGGAATGGTCACGGTCTCGGCGCCGCTGTCGAGCCGGGCTGCGTGGGCGGTTACCTCGGTCACCACGCCACCGGGCCGGTTCATGGAGAGCGCGGCCTCCTCGAGGTCGATCTGGTCTGCTGCGGTAATGGCGGCCTGGGCCGATCGGGCCCAGACGCGGTAGCTGGTGCCATCGTCAAGCACGCCGGAATATTGCGGGGTTTCGATGGTGACCGCCTCGCGCGAGACCTCGATGCGGCCGATGCCGAAGCGTGCCGAGAGGCTTGAGACGTAGATCTGCCCGACCAGCAGGACGAGGACCAGGATGCCGAGTGCCGGCACGCCGATGCGCAGGATGGCCACCAGGCGGTTGCGGCGCGCCAGGCGGCGGTAGATGGCCTCGCGCTGGGCGGCATCGGCCTGCAGGTTCATCACCGTCATGGCCATCAGCTATGGGCGAAGATGTCGATCTCGCCCCAGCCCAGCAGATCGAGTTCGCAGCGCGTCTTGAGAAAGTCGAAGCACTGCCGGGCGAGCTCGGTGCGGCCTTCGCGCGCCAGCATGCGATCGAGGTGGCGCTTGAGATCGTGCAGGTAGAGCACGTCGGAAGCGGCGTATTCGAGCTGGGCGTCGCTGAGCTTGTCGCTGCCCCAGTCCGAGCTCTGCTGCTGCTTGGACAGGTCGACGCCGAGCAGTTCGCGGGTGATGTCCTTGAGGCCATGGCGATCGGTATAGGTGCGGACCAGCTTACTGGCGATCTTGGTGCAGTAGATCGGTCCGGTGACGACGTCGAAGCGGTTCTTGAGCGCTGCCACGTCGAAGCGGGCATAGTGGAAGATTTTGGTGACGGCGGGATCGGCCAGCAGCTTGACCAGATTGGGGGCCTGACTGACGTCCTTGGGGAGCTGGACGATATCGGCACTGCCGTCGCCGGGCGAGAGCTGGATGACGCAAAGGCGGTCGCGATGGGGGTGCAGGCCCATGGTCTCGGTATCAATCGCGACTTCGCGGCCATCGTAATTGGACAGGTTGGGCAGATCGCCGCGGTGCAGACGGATGGCCATGGAAATCCTCGCAGGAAGAGTAGCTCCCTGATGCCACAGCATCACGGCATTGGAAAGGCTGGGCAGGGGGCGGGCAGCAGTGCCGCGATCACAAAGCCGGGCGGCGGCGCCGGCGCACCAGGACGGACAGGCCGAGGCCCAGCAGCAGGGCAATGAGCAGGGGCCAGTAGCGGAGCTGGCTGAACGGGGTGGCGGCGAGCCGTTCATCGGGACGCACGTCGAGGGCATCCATCTGCAAGACCGGCAATTGCGCGGTAATGCGGCCGAGCGGATCGGTGGCAAAGGTCAGGCCAGAATTGGCGGCGCGAACCAGGCTCATGCCCTCCTCGACGGCGCGGATACGTGCATGATGGGCGTGCTGGGCCGGGCCGATGGAGTGATCGAACCAGGCATCATTGGTGATGTTGAAGAGGAACTGGGCCCCTGCCGTATCGCCCAGATCGCCGGAAAA
>Ga0123337_10001900_pt1 | contig 25178 bp, 17 predicted proteins | sample frozenSSSSmetaG_FD_89792 | JGI IMG/M metagenome (GOLD analysis project Ga0123337, IMG submission 89792) | Glacier valley bacterial and archeal communities from Borup Fiord, Nunavut, Canada, to study Microbial Dark Matter (Phase II) -... | ecosystem: Environmental > Aquatic > Freshwater > Ice >...
CGAAGACGGATGCGATCTCCGTGGTGGCGTTGAACGCGGGGCCTCCTTGGCCGGTGTTTCCATAGTTGGCCTGCGTCTGCCAGTTCCACGCGCCGCTCTGCTGGTAATGCAAGTAGGCGCGGTGATAGAACTCGCGGCTCAATCCGCCGAGGATCGAACTGCTGCCCAAGTCGGTCCAGCCGAGCCCGCTGCTCGTCAACCCGCCGAGGTGGGCGGTCGGGGAAACGAGGACCACGGATTTCCCGGACTTGGCGGCCTGTGTCGCAGCGACCACGCCACCCGAGGTGCCGCCATAAACGACGACGTCATGGTAAACCGGCGCTGCCGAGGCGGTTGCAAGCGTGCCGGCGAATAGAAGAAAGCGGTTCATGGTGGAGTCTCGATATTGACGCGGACGAAGTTTTTTCCTGCCGGCGGCACCACGTTGCGGGTGTAAGTTTGCAGGCCGCTCCAGTTAGTTAGATCGGGGCTGTGCTGGACTTCCAGCGTGAGGCTCACCGGGGCGTTTCCCGATTGTGGCAGCAGCAGGCCGCCGCGTGAGAGTGTCAGGATTTCCGCGGCGTGGTGAAGGCCGAAGTAATCCGGGTGGCTGCGGATGGCGGCGATGAGCCCCGCATCTGAAACCGCCGGGTTCAATCCCAGCACCGCTTCCTGCGCGTTTGTCAGTCCGTCGCCATCGCCGTCGTCCGTCGCCGTGTGCGGAGCGACATCGGCATACGAGTTTCCAACGCGGAATTCGTCGAACATCAGAGTGGCTCCGTCCTGGCCCGCGACGCGAATGGTGTCGAAATCGAAGTTGCTGTAATCGAGCGTGGCGTCGGCCGTTGTGGGACCCACGGCGAGCAGGTGATCGATGAAAGCTTCGAGCCGGTCCGCGCCACCCGCGCCGCCCGCTTCGATTAGATGGAGGGCGATGAAATGGGTGGTGCCGAAAGTTCCCTTCTGCGTGTTCACGCCGCCGCCGGTCGGGTTGTTGACGAGACTGATGCGGGCGGTCGAATCGGAGGTAGGGCTGTTGACGGAAAACAAGCTCGTGCTACCGCGGTAGAAGCTGATGCCCTCGAACTTGCTGTTGCTTACGGGTAGATGATAGAGAAACGAGATCCACACGCCGGTGAGGGGGCCACCAGCGACCGTCCGGAAGTTACGGGTGGTGGCAGTGCCGGTGGTATCCGCGCGTTGCCCCGAGACATTTAGGATTTTGCCGCTGCCATCGACGTACGAAAGTCCGTCCGCTCCGGTCACACACGGCTGGCCGTCCTGGGTCCAGCTGGCGGTCCAGCCGCTGCCGCCCGTTTGCGAAGTGAGAATTGTGCCCGCCGCATAGTTGAACGGCTCATACACCAATTGTGCCGCCCGGACAGAAAGGGCGGAGCCAAGGCAGAAAGCGGACACGAGCAGATATATCATGATTGGAAAATTGTGCTGTGGCAGGGGGAATGAAAAGAAGGCCGCTGATAGGAATGGGTTTTGCTCAAGTTGGACAGGAACAACATTTCCTGGATTATGCGAAGCGACTATTGGCGGATCCGCCAATAGGTCGAAAATGGATGGTTCAGGCCTTGAGAATCCCGGTTTCGAATCCTCGGGCCACGGCGGCGGCCCGGTCCGAAGCGTTGAGTTTTTCCATGATGGTTCCCATGTGCGCCCGCGCCGTGCGTTCGGAAATCCCCAGCAGGCGACCGATCTCGTCGTTGGTGAATCCCTGCCGCACCAAGCCGAGAACGTCCATTTCCCTGAGCGTGAGATGGCGGTTCCCATCGTCCTCGCTGAGTTTCCTCTTGAGCTCCTCGCTCAGGACCATGCCACCCGCATCGACGGTGCGGATCGCATCGGCCAGCTCGCTGGCGCGGATGTTCTTTGTCACGTAGCCGCAGGCACCGGCCTTCAAGGCGAAGCGGACGTCCTCGTTCGCTTCGGATGAAGTGAGCATCAAGACCCGAGCGGCGGGATGATCCTGGCGCAGGCGACGCAGGGTGTCGATGCCATCAATGCCACCCATGCTGATGTCCAGCAGGGTCACGTCGGGCCGGTGCTGGTGCCACAGAAGCAATGCCGATTCGCCGTCGTCGGCCTGTGCGACGACCTCGAAGTCCGGATCCATGCCGAGGACATTCGCCATTCCGGCACGCATGACGGGATGATCATCGACCAGCAGAAGACGGATGGGAGCAGGCGATGGCTTGGGAGTGGACATGGAGCGATTCGGAAGAACGGAAATTGAGGACGGGAAAATCGCGGGCAGGCAGGCGCCGGGCTCACGATTTTGCGACTGGTGTTCAACTGGCTCCGAGTATTGGCATTTTGCCGGTTTCCGCAAGGCTAGGACGCGCTAGGACGCGCGTCCAGAATCGCCCATTGGCGGATCCGCCAATGGGCGATCATCCTCCATATCGTTGCCACCGGCAATCTGGCACACCACCACGATAATCCGTGTCCCATGCCCGGGCGAGCTTTCCAACCGCAGTGATCCGCCGAGACGCTCGGCCCGTTCCCTCATGCCGACGATGCCGTAGTGTCCTTGTTCCGGACCTTGCTGGCTGCCGGGCGTGAATCCGGAACCGTCGTCGTGGAGGTCCAGATAAATGGGGGCTCCCGGCGCCTCGGTGGAGACCGTCAGGTCGATGGTTGTTGGCTTGCCGTGCTGCAGGGCATTGCGGAACGCTTCCTGGACGATCAGCAGCAGGTTCCCCGACAATACGTCGGGAATGCGCTCGAGCGGTCCTTCGGTATGGATGGTGACGCGGGTGGTGTGGCCGTTCACCGCCTGATCCACCACCGCCTGCAATGCTGCGGTAAAACTGCGACCGCGCAGGGAGAGGCTGCGCATCTCCCACACCGCGCCGCGCAGTTCGCTGATCGCGTATTCGACCATGCGCCGCGCCACTTCCAACGGTGGCAACGACTCGATGCCGAGCTTGCGGAGGCTGAATTCGCAGGCGTCGAGTTGCAACCCGATGCCGCTCATCGACTGGGGCAGGGTATCGTGCAGGTTGGCCGCCAGTCGGTTGCGTTCGCGCATGGTGGTGCGGAATTCCATGACGGCATCGCGGCGGGCGCTGATTTCCCGGGCGAGCAGGGTGGATTTCCGCCAGACTTGGCGTTTCAACTGGAGGTTCCATAACAACGCCGCGCCGAGCGCCAGCATCGCCACCGCCGCCACCGCGAAAAAATGCTGTGCGGTCCACCACGACGGCGTTTGGAGGACGCGCACGTCGGACTCGCCGCGCAGGATGAGGCCGAAATTCACCGGAGCGGTTCTGGGGCCTTCGTTATCAATCTCCGTAGCCGCGAATTCGAGTTCCACCAGGCCGGTGACCTCCAGCTCACTGCCGGGCAGCAGTGCGTCCAGCGAGTTCGCATTTCCATCATGGAGCCGGGCGCGGAAAATCAGATTGTCCTGCTTGGTGGCTCCGGTTTGCTCCAGGGTGAGCGTGCGGATCACTTTCCCGCTCAAGCCGGATTCCACGGCGAGTAAACGGGCGCGGCAGCGGATCAGGTGGCCGTCATAATCATGAGTTGCGACCTGGGAGGACTCCACCGCAGCGCGATTGAGGGCGAGAATTTCCCCGGGACTGATCTCCACCGACTCCGGCAATCCCGCGGCTCCGGTCTTGCGCACCGTGGCATCACGCAGCGAGCCGATGAAACGATACATGAACACGAACCCCGCCACCTCGATCCGATCTCCCGGCTTGAGCGCCAGCGGCGATGTCGTTTCCACCCGCACTGCATTGATGCCGTCCTGCATGTAGAGAAACTTCCCAGGAAGCGAATAGGTCACCGTGCCCTCCACCCGGACCCGATGCGGGCCAAGCGACACGGCGCGAAACGGCAACAAGCGGTCAAGCGTGACACTGGGAACCGCATCGGGCTGTGGCGGCGGCTTGGTCACGACCAAGTCGCCCGCCAGATTGGAAAACATCCGGCTGCCCGTGGCCTCGCCGCGGGTGTTGAAACGGGTGGCGGCGACTCCCCGCAGCCGGACCTCGGCATCGACCAATGCCGCCGGGTCCACCGCGACCGCACGGGAAACCTGCGCGGTGAAACGCCCCGGATTGGCGTCCAATACCAAGATCACCCAATCACCCTGCGGATAGAAACGCTGCACCACGCCGCTCACCTCGACGCGTTGGCAATCATCCGCCCCGCTGAAAAAGCTCGAAGGCACCATCGGCGCAGCCGGGGGCAGCGGTTTGGTGCCGAGGATGCGCAGTGAGGCCGGCAGGATCATCGGGGCGTATCCGCCGGGGTCGATTCGCCCCTCGATCTCGACTTCCATGCCTTCCAGGGCCTTGTCCAAAATGGAGTTATCACCGCGCCAGACACCGCGATTGCGCGCCTCGGCAAATTCAATCCAAATTCCCCCCGAGTCGTCCTGGACCGTCAGATTGTCCCGGCCGTTCCACCAGGTCACCACTCCACGCATACGAACCGGCAGGGCGAGGCCGGTCTGCTCGCGGGACATCAAGCGGACTTCCCCGATGCGCGTCAGCGGTTCTTCGGCGAGGGCAATCCGTTGCATCGGCCCGGCCAAAACGGCGAGGGCAACGACAGCAATCCGCCAGATGGGGATTGCTGACCGGATTTCCTTTGAAGATGGAGTTGTCACAATGCCGGGATTGATTTGATCCATCGAAATTGAAGCGCGAGAAGCAATCCAGAAGTCACAATCAGGGAAGGAATTCCGGATTCATTCAACGGTGGTGGTCTGCGTGAGTTTGAATACACCCTGCAGCGGAAGATTGCGCGAGGAACTTCCGACCAAAACCCCGAAGTCGCCCTTTTCCGCAATCCATCCTTTTTTCGCCGGGTCGAAATAGGCAAAAGCATTCTGATCCAACGGAATGGACACCGCCAGCGTCTCCCCGGCCTTCAGGGAAACCTTTTTGAAGCCCTTCAATTCCTTGTCCGGTCGCATCACGCTCGGTTTTTCCGGATGCAGATAGAGCTGGGCGACTTCCGCGCCGTCGCGCGTGCCGGTGTTCGAGATCTTAAATCGCGCGGTCACGATTCCCTCGCCTCCTTCGACCAGTTCCAGATCCGAGTATTTGAAATCCGTGTAGCTCAGGCCGAAGCCGAACGGAAATTGCGGCTCGATGTGCTTCGTGTCGAACCAGCGATAGCCCACCAGCAGGCCTTCCGAGTAGGTCACCTTGCCGTTCACGCCGGGATATCCACTCGCGCCAAACGTGTGCGCGGGGGAATCCGCCAGCTTTTTGGGAAACGTCGCCGGTAATTTGCCGGATGGGTTAACGTCGCCGAAAACCACCCTGGCGAGCGCGTTGCCACCCTCCATTCCGGGATACCACGCCTGCAACAAGGCCGGAACCTTCCCGAGCCATGAATCCATTTCCACGATCGTTCCTTCCATGACGACAATCGTCTTCGGATTCGCCGCGACGATTTTCTGAATCAGTTCGTCCTGGCCATATGGCAGCTTCATGTCGGTGCGATCCGCATTCTCGCAGTCAAAGCCTTTTTCACGATTCAGGCCGCCGATGTAGATCACCACATCCGCCGCTTTCGCCGCTGCTAGGGCGCGCTCGGTCAGATCCGCGCCACCATTCTTCTGATAGCCGACGGAGTAGATCACATTCACCTGATTCCCGGCACGTTTCACGATGCCGTCGAGCGGTGTGATTTCATAAAGCGCCTTGATGGATGAGCTGTCTTCGCTGCGCGATTGCGGGCGCGTGGCGTTTTCACCGATGACAGCGATGATCTTCAGCTTGGCCGCATCCAACGGCAGCGTCTGATTGTCATTTTTCAACAGGACAATTCCTTCCTCCGCCACGCGGCGGGCGATCGCCTGGTGCGCGGCGGTGTTGAGCGATCCGGATTTCCGACCGGCATCAAGAACGTGCGTGGCAATCATCACACGCAGATTGCGCCGGACTTTTTCGTCGAGGCCGGCGAGCGAATATTCGCCGCTCCGCAAGCCGTCGCGATAGGGCTTCGCCAGATAGAAATCATCGTATCCCACTCCCTCGGTGCCCATTTCCAGATCCAGTCCGTTGAGCACCGCCTGCTTCGTGTCATGCACGGCGGCCCAGTCGGACATGACCAGGCCGGTGAATCCCCACTCGTCCTTCAGGATCCGTTTGATCAGATACTCGTTCTGGCAGCAGTGCTGGCCGCGCAGCTTGTTATAAGCAGCCATCACCGTCCACACGCCGCCGGTCCGCACCACGGCCTTGAACGCAGACAGATAGATTTCCCGCAGCGCGCGTTCGTCCACTTCCACATCGATCATGTCGCGTTGGTTCTCCTGGTTGTTCACCGCGAAATGTTTCACGCAGGACGCGATGTCCTGTGACTGCGCGCCGCGCACATAGCCGGCCCCCATCACACCGGAAAGGAGCGGGTCTTCGCCGAAGTATTCGAAATTCCGTCCGCACAGCGGCGTGCGCAAAATATTCACTCCCGGCCCGAGCATGATGTCCTTGCCCCGTGCGCGCGCCTCCTGGCCGATGAGCTCGCCCGCACTGAATCCGAGTTCGGCATTCCACGTCGCGGCAAGGCAGATCGCGGCGGGCAAGGCGGTGGCAAAATCATCCGTGTGTCCGGAATTCTCCCAGGTGTCCGGGCCAATGTCCTCGCGCACACCGTGCGGTCCGTCCGACAACCGCCGGCGCGGAATGCCCAAACGTGGAATCGCGGCAGTGGTGAATTTCGAGTCGCCGTGGAGAATGGAGAGCTTTTCTTCAAACGTCATCCGCGCCAGCAGATCTTCAACCCGCGTTTCAATGGAGAGGCCGGCGTCGAGATATTCCGGCGTGTCAGCGGCGGCGCAGAACGGTGCGGCAGCCACGACGAGCCATGTGGTAGCAAGTCGCAGAACCTTGTTGCCCGCCGAGGCTTTGACTTTTGATCCGGGATACATGATTGGGAATTCCATTCGGATGTTAGGGGCTTGCCGTAGGTCCGGTCACCGGGCCAGCGAGACTTCGTCAACCTTGAAGGTGTCATGGAGGCTGCGTGCTTTCAGGGACCGGACGAATTCGTCCTTCGACATTTCCTTGTCGAGATTCACCACGATCTCCGCGGGTGCTCCGTTTGATAGATGGAGGAAGTTGTCGGAATACCTCGCTTCCGCTCCGGTCACTTCCAGCCACGTCCAGAGTGATGGATGCTTCGCGCGCAGTGTGACGGTCCATTGTTTCCCTTCGCCAGCCACCTCGGTTTCCAGTTCGGGATCGAGCAATGCCAGGTCTTTCGGCTTGGCGAAAGTGACAAGGTTTGTGGAAACCGTTTGATCGCCGGTCTTGAAGGCGATCCATACCAGAAGGTTTCCCGCACCGTGCTTGCGGACGAGATCCGCCAAGGCGAGCTCTCGAACCTGCAGACTCTTCCGCTCGGGGATTGTCACCTGTTGCTTGCTCGTTAGCAGCGGCTTGCCGGAGGTGTCGGTGACGTTCCAGCTCAGTTCGCCGGTTACCGGCCGCAGGTGATCGCTGGTCAACCACAGGTTCACGGTGCCTTTCGCGGCTTCGGCCACGCCGGTGGCTGACAGGGGGGCGTAGAAATGGCGCGCGCGGTAGTGCAGCGCCTTCCAGCGGCCGAAGGAATCCACCGACGACCACGAGGTGCCGGGCCAGATGTCGTTGTACTGCCAATAGACGCAGCCCATGCTTTTGGGCATTTCCCGCCGCCACAGATTCGCCGCGTATTCGATGCCGTAGGCCTGGTTGATCTGGCTCAGCCAGAGGGTGCTCTCGAAATCCTTCGGCTCGCGGAAATACAGGCGCAGGATCTCCATCAGTTTGTTATTGCCAATGGTGCCGTCCTCCTTGCCGCCGAGATACATGCGGCCGGAGCGCCCGTGCAGCTTCATGATCGGGGAGTATACGTCATTCCGATCCTCCGGGATGGTGTAAGAAGCGACGGTTTGCGGGGCTGGCCAGGACTGGAAACCGAACTCGCTGAGAAACCCGTGGATGTCACCATAGGACTCGAACGATTTGCCTTCGTGCCAGACTCCCCAGTAATGGACGTCGCCGCAATCCGGCGAGCCGGTGACGTAGTCGCTTTGCGGCGCATGCGCCTTCACCACCTCGCCCAGCGTGTCGCGGAACAACCGATAGTAATCCGCCTCGCTCATCTTGTCCTCCGTCCATTCGTCCTTACCGCGGAACATCATGATTTCATTGTTGCCGCACCACAGCGCGATGCTCGGGTGGTGGCGCAGTCGCTGCACGTTGTCGCGCGCCTCCTGCCGCACGTTTTCGAGAAACGCGGGATCGAATGCCGGATAGGTCCCGCAGGCGAATTTGAAATCCATCCACACGCAGATGCCCAGCTCGTCGCAGGCGTCGAACAACGCGTCGTCCTCATAAGCGCCTCCGCCCCAGAAGCGCAGCGAGTTCATGTTGGCGGCCACCGCATCCTCCACGTGGCGGCGCATCGCTTCCTTGGAAACCCGGTTGGGAAACATGTCGAGCGGAATGGAGTTGGCTCCCTTGGCGAAGAACGCCACGCCGTTGACTTCGAAGTGCATCGGCTCGTCGCCGCTTTTCGGGATCGCCTTCATGGTGCGCAGGCCGATGCGTTTGCTGCTCTCGTCGAGCAATTTTCCCGCCGGATCGAAGAGTTCGGTTTTCATGGTGTAGAGCGGTTGCGAGCCCATGCCGGCCGGCCACCAGAGTTGCGGCTTCGGGAGAGTTAGATCCGTGGTGCACTGGCCCATCGCCAGCGATTGTTCCGCACTTGCGACCGTCCTTCCATCCGGTCCGCTCACCGTGACGCGGGTCTTGAGCGGTGCGGCCAGCGTGGGCGGCGCGGCGGTGGTTTTCACCTGCAAGCCCACGACCCCGGGCCGCGAGTGATCCTGCAGGATCAGGACATTGTCCAGACAAGCCGTGTCATAGCCCACCAGTGAAATGCCGCGGAAGATACCGCAGGTGAGCAGCGTGGGACCCCAGTCCCAGCCGAAATTACACGGCGTCTTGCGGATATAGGCGGCACCCGGGTGGGCCCAGGTCGGCAGCGGGCGGGCCTTTTCCTTTTCCGCGATGTAGGGCAGCACGGAGTCGAAGCGCACTTCGATCCGGTTTTCGCCTGCTAGGATGAAATCATTCGCCTTGAACTGCCAGGTGCGGAACATGTTGTCCGTTTTTCCGATTTCCCTGCCGTTGATGCGGATCGTCGCAAGCGTGTCCAGTCCCTCGCAGCGCAGCAGCACGGTTTCACGCGCCTTCCACTCCGCCGGCACAGTGAAGGTGCGCTGATAGTTCCATTTCCGTTCGCCGATCCACTGCTGGTTCACCTCGTTGTCGCGGAAGAACGGATCCTCTATCCGTTTTGCCGCGATCAGATCGGTGTGGACGCTGCCGGGAACGGTCGCCGGAAACCAATCCCCGGTTTCGCCTTCGGAGACCTGCCATTGCCCGCCAAGGTCCAGGCGTTCCAGCCCAGCGAGAGCGGGCTGCAGGCATGACAGCAGGATGAGGCAGGCGGATCGCAACAGGAAACGGGACAGGAAACGGGACAGGAATCGGGACAGGAATCGGGACAGGAATCGGGACAGGAATCGGGACATGGCGGGTGATATATTGTTAGGTGTTTTGAAATGTGGAGAACAACAATCAAGGCGTTTGGACGACCTTGAGGCGGGCGAATGTCTTGGGCTGGCCGGTTGGCAGCGTGTAGGAGATGGTGGGTGAGGCATTCGGTGCGTTCTGAGTGACCACCGGCGCCCAGGTGACGAGGTTGGTGGACTCCTCGATCACGAAGTTCACGTCGCCGTTGGCGATGGCGCCGCTACCCTTGATGAACGTGAGGGCGTTACCTGATAGCGTGCCGGCTGGCTGGCTGGAGACCGTCGGGTTTTTGCCCAAGGCGTATTCGACGAGGTTGGTCACACCGTCCTTGTCGAAGTCGCCGGAAGCGGGTTGGCCGGAAATTCCGTTAGTTGTCGCCCACGAGGCGTAGTTGGAAACAACGGCGGATTGCATGAGCGTCGCCCGGGTGGCGGAGTAGCTGACATTGTAGCCGGATGGAACGCTGGCGAAGGTGCCGGTGAGGCTGGTGCCTTCGGCAATGACGTAGGACGACTGGCTGAAACCACCCGCGAGGAGCGAGACGGTGAGATGGGCACCGGTGATGTTCAAGACACCGGTGGAGAGCAGTTTGTCGCTCGTCGCGCCGTCAATCTCAACGGCGAGGATGCCGGTGAGGGTGGCCGCTCCGGTGGTGAGGGTTCCGGCGCTGGCACCGGGGGCGATGGTTCCCGCGGCGGTGACGGAGCCATTGACGATTCCGTTGCCGCCGAGTGTTCCGGATGCTCCGACGGTCACCGTGCTGGCTGCCGCGAGGCTGCCGTTCACGACGAGCGAACCCGCATTGATCGTGGTCGTTCCCGTGTAGGTGTTGATGCCACTCAGGATCCGCGTTCCAGTCCCGTCCTTTACCAATCTTCCGTTAGATCCGGAGATGACACCGGCGAAGGTCGCTGGGTTGGCATTCGTTCCGGAAATGGTGAGCTTGCGTGCGGTGCCGGGATTCAGATTGATCGTGCTGCTGCCGAAGGTGGTAGTGATGGATCCCGTTCCGCCGGCGGCGGTTAGAGCGATCGTCGGAGCGGAGGTGAAATCCCTGCCGTAGTTGGTAATCGTAACCGCGGTAATCAGATTGCCGGCTACGGTTGCGGTTCCTGCCACCCCGGAGCCTCCTCCACCCGAGAAGTTCAATGCATAGGTGCCATTGGTCATGCCGCTGGTCAGCGAATCCACCGTGGTGTCCGCGTTCAAGCTGACTCTGGAATTGGTGGAGTTGCTCAGGCTGATCTGACCCATTCCCAACGCTGAGGCATTGCCGGAACTGACGGTGAAAGCGGCGGAAGTGCTGCCAACAATCGTGAGGTCTGTATCGAATGTGCTGGCTCCATTCAGGATCAGTCCCGCGGTCGTGCTGCCGCCATTGAGTTGCAGGCGGCATCCCGAGCCCAAGATCACTCCGCCGACCGTCGTTGTGTTGTTTGCCACCGAAACGATGCGATCACCCGTTAACAAGATGGGGGCAGCGCCCAGATTGACGGCACCTTGCCCGCCGGACGCAAAACTATTGAGGGAGAAATTGCCATCCCAGGTCATGCCGCTGATTCCGGACAGGACGGAAGTTCCGTTCCCTTGGATGGTTCCCCGGATAATTGATAGATTTTCAGTACCGAAGGCGTTGGCATTGTTGATCCTGACGGCGCCGCCGGTATTGATCACCGTCCCGCTGGAATAGGTATTGGCGCCACTGATCAAATAGACGCTGCTGCCATTGGTCGTATTTGGCGAGAAGGAGCCGGTCAGGGCGTTGGAGGAAGTGACATCGCCGATCGTAAGAATCCCGGCGGTCCCGGACAAAGTGGCGGAATCCTGGATCACGCCGGTAACAACCATTTGGTGGTAGCCGGCACTGGCAAGGGTAAGGCCATGGCCCGCACTACCGGCGCTGCCCAGGGTGATGGTGCCGGAATATGTATTACTGGCCGTATTGGTGCCGCTTCCAAGATAAGCTGTTCCGGTATTCCCCGACTGAACGATGATGTCGCGGGCAACGGTGTAGTTGTTGCTCATGAGGGCGGCATTCACACTGCCCGACGTGTTGCCTAGCAAAACGGCACTGGTGGCATTACCCAGAGTGCCGGCGGCGCCCGACGGGGCGCTTCCATTCAAGGTCAGGATCCCTTCCAACACAGTAGTCACTCCGGTGTAGGTGCTGACACCGGTCATGGTGAGACTGCCCTTGGCAACCGACGATCCGGTCGCAGCCGCGCCGAGCTTGGTAAGGCCAAAGCTGCCGTCGCTTTCACCAATGGCACTCACGAGGCTGGGGGTGCTGGAGGTCACGTTCAAGGTTGCATTCCCGGTCAATGTCGTCGTTCCTGAGAACCTGAGGTTGTATTGGTTGCCACCGGTCACATTCAACTGTCCCGTCCCGACGCTTAGATTTCCCATTAAAATGGTGTTGTAGGTATTGGCTCCATTGTTATTGACGTCGATGTTCGCCGCTATGCTTCCCCGCGCCACATGGTTGCCAGTCACAATGGTCTTACTGCCGTTTGCGCTGCCGTTGGCCTTGAGTTGCAGGGTGCCCGCGTTCAGGTTGATCGCTCCCGTGCCGAAGGCGTTGAGGACATCCGTGGTGAGTGGATTCGCTCCTCGCAACAGGCCGGAATTCAAGGTGGTTGTTCCGGCATAGGACGTATTGGCACCGCTGAGAGTGACGAGTGAAGCCGCGCTGTTTTGAATGGTGAGATCACTCGTGCCGCTGACGACTCCGCTGACGGTCATCGTGGCGGTGGCATCGTTGAGCCAGCTCTGTTTGGCTGTTAGTGAAATGGGCGAGCTGATGGTGACCGTGCCACGATTGGTTGTGCCATAGACAAATTGGGATCCCACGATACCGCCGGCCCCCAGATTGATTGCCGTGCCGCCGCTGAGGGTCTGTGTTCCCTGGCTCTGAAAGGTGATTCTGTTAGCCGACTGGGTGCCGGTTACGGTGGGATTGAAGGTGATTTGTCCACTGCTGGCACTCGGACCAGCAACGAAGTATAGATCGTCGCCGGAGCCCGTGGCGGCAGTGAAAGTATTCGTCACCCCCGTCGCATCGCTGTTCCATGCGGCATCCGTGCCCCAGGCTTTGTTGAGAAGGGCTGTCGTGTTTCCCGCTCCTGCGGAGGTGCCGTTTCCATCCCAGTAGAGCGATCCGGTTCCCGTATTATTACTGACAAACAGACTGATGCTAGCGGAGGACGAGGCGTCATCGTCTCCTGTGACTCCCACGGTGAAGTTGCTGGTCCCAGATGTGGTCGGCGTGCCGCTGATCACTCCATCACTGCCGAGAGTCAATCCCGCAAGCAAGGTCCCGGAAACCAAGGACCAGGTGTAGGGGAGCACTCCGCCGGTGGCGGCCAAAGGCTGACTATATGCGAATCCCACCTTCCCAGCCGGTAGTGTGACCGGGGTGATCGTGGGGGCCTGGAGGCTGTTGACAACCAGGCTGAAGGGTGCCGTGGATGATGAGTTGTCGTTTCCGGTCACCCCGATGGTGAAGTTGCTGGTTCCGGGCGAACCTGGCGTGCCGGAGATCACTCCACCGCTGCTCAGGGTCAATCCCGCAGGCAAGGTCCCAGAAACCAGGGACCAGGTGTAGGGAGATGCCCCGCCGGTCGCGGCCAAGGTCTGGCTGTAAGCATCCCCGACTTTCCCGGCCGGAAGCGAAAAGGTGGTGATCGCCGGCGGTGGCGTCGAGGTCGTCCCCTCCGCCAATGACCAATTGTTAGCGGACGTTCCCCAAATCGGCTGAACGGCCAGAAGGTTCGTCGGACCGGCATTCACATAGAGGAGGTTGTCCGCGCCCTGTGCGGCGAGAGTGGCTCCCGAAGCACCCGGCATTCCGTAGGCGTAACGGAGCTTCAAGGGGCCTGCCGGCAACGATGCCGGGGTGATCTGGAAAGTCGTGCCGTTGATCAGCACTGCCGAGGTAGTGGGGATCGTCGTCACGAAGTTGTCGCTCGACAGCTTCAAGCCGGTGATGTTAGCCGCCGGATTTTTCAGACTCAGGGCGGTTCCGGCGTGGGGTTGGACCTGGGCGATCAGGGTTCCGGCAGATCGATAGAAATTTACGATTTCCCCGGCGCGCGGGTCGGTGAAATTCTGCGGATCGCGAAGAAATCCCGCCGCATTTCCCCAGCGTGGTCCCATGATGTCCCATGCGGCACTGGTAGGGAGCACGCCGTCGTAGGTCTCGTGGTCGATGAAGACGCCCGCAAACTGTCCGATCTGCGGATTGTCCCGCACCCATCGCCAGCAGGCGTCCCTGAGGATATGCAAACCCGCCGCGCTCCCGGACGAGCCATACACGATCGGCACCGGTGCGAGGATCAGCTTCCAGGTCCCCGCTCCGAAATCGCCATTGAGCTTGGTTTCAAACAAATCGAGATCGCCATAGAAGTCGTCGAAGTTGTTTGCGCTCGCGAGGTTTCCCACCCAGGTGATGAAACTCGGTTTGTTGAGTCCGCCGTTGGCCATGCAATAGGCTTTCGCTTCTTCATACGGCGTCGAACCGGCGCGACCATTCCAATAGGCGAGGCGGGTTGCTCCGGCCCAGCTCACGGTGATGCCGACGCAGCACTGCGATGCGACTGATAGATTGTTGGTGATTTCATTTTCGCCCTGGGTGCCGCCGCCCATGCCGCCGCCGCGGAGCATATTCCACATGTTGGCGGAAAGCGCGTTCGTATCCCCGTCAATCGTGTTGGGGTAATTGGACGGATACTTCGCGGTGAAACCATTCGGTGCGACGATATTCACCCTGCCGGTAAGGGTCCAGTCTCCGGCAGGTAGGCTCCAACCTGGGGACGCCTGGTATCTGACGCGATTCTCAAATGGATTGGATCCGGAGGAAAGGCGGACGGATGCCTGCAGAACGGGTGCGAACCCGGCCATGCCGATCGAGCAAACGGCAAGCAGCAACGGGATGGGTTTCTGAATCATGATCGAGGCGAAAGGGCTTATTTATTGTTAGGCACCCGCTTTGAAGGCAAGGCCGCCGGAGCAGTAAAATTGACGGATATCGTGGAACCTGTCACCGTGAGCGGCACGCTTTCGGTAGTGGCCGAACTGGTCCCGATGAAGATATCGAACATGCCGGGTTCGAGATGCCGCGCGCCCGTCGCGTCGGGATATGAGAGCTGGGCCGGGGTCAGTTCGAAACTCAACTCCTGCGACTTTCCAGGATCGAGGGCGACGCGTTTCCAATCCTTCAGCTCCTTCAACGGCCGCGTGATGTCGGCCACCCGGTCGCGGATGTAGAGTTGGATCACGGCGGTTCCGCGGCGGGCACCGGTGTTTTGAAGCGTGGCGCGGACCTTTGTGGTGGCGCCTGCCTTGATCTCGGCGTCGTCGATTTTAAGAGCGGTTAGATCAAACGTCGTGTAGCCGAGGCCGAAGCCGAAGGGAAAGGCGGGGTCGTGGCCCAGGTCGAGATAGTGGGATTCGTTACCGAGAGAGGATTGCGGGGCACCGACGGGGATCTTGTCCATCGCGACATAGGTGGCGGAATTGAATGGCCGGCCGGTGTTGCGGTGGGCGTAGTAGATGGGAATCTGGCCGACTGCTTTCGGAAACGTGATGGGCAGGCGGCCTGTGGGTTCGGCGGCTCCGAGGAGAATGTCGGTTAGAGCAGGGCCGGCCATGGTGCCCGGATGCCACGCGTAAAGCACGGCCGCCGTGCGGTCGAGAAGGTCGCCGAACACCAGCGGCCGGCCGGCCATCACGATCAGGACCACCGGCTTGCCCAGCGCGGTGATTTCCCGGATCAGTTCCGGCTGCGCGCCGGGCAGATCGAGATTCGCGCGGCTGTGCGCCTCGCCGGATAGAATGGCCTCCTCGCCGACAAAGAGCAGGGTGACATCGGCGGCGCGCGCTGCGGCAAGCGCCTCGGCAAAACCTTCCCGCGAGCGGGTGCGGCTGATTGCCAGTCCGGGTGCGTGGAGGACCTTCAGTCCCTTGGATTTGGCGAAGTCGCGCAGGGCTGCCAGCGGGGTGACCGCATCGGCACCGAGGCCGTCCATGGACCATGTTCCGATCTGGTCCGCGCCCGAGTCGGCGAGCGGGCCGAGGACGGCGATGGTCTTGACGGAATCGGCGAGTGGCAACGTGGTGTTTTCGTTTTTCAACAGGACGGTGCTGGCGATGGCTGCTTTTTTAGCGGCTTCGAGATGTTCGGCCGCAAGCAGTGGCGGATAGATGTAGGGTTTCCCGGGGAGTGGTTCGAAGAGGCCCATGCGGAATTTGACGCTGAGGATTTCGCGCACCAGTCCGTCGAGCACATCCGTCCCGATGGTGCCTGCATCGAGCAGGGCGGCGAGGTGGTCCTGATAGATTTCCGTCACCATCTCCATGTTCACCCCGGCGCGGGTGGATAGCTTGGCCGCGGCGGGACCGTCGGCGGCGAGGCCCTCGGTGATCAGTTGCGAGAGTGAATTCCAGTCGCTGACGACAAACCCGTCAAACTTCCACTGCTCGCGCAGCAGATCGCGGAACAGCAGCGTGCTCGTGGGGCACGGAATGCCATTGAGATTGTTGAAGGCGGTCATCACCGTGGCGGCTCCCGCTCCGATGCCTGCCTGATAGGGTGGCAGGTAAACTTCCTGAAGCTGTTGCTCGGGAATCCACGTGGTGTTGTAATCGCGGCCGCCTTCGGATGCTCCGTAGCCGGCGAAGTGTTTCACGCAGGCGGCCATGCTCGTCGGACTGTCGAGGCGATCGCCTTGGAATCCGCGCACCATGGCGCGGGCGAAAACCGAGCCGAGATGAGGATCCTCACCCGGGCTCTCGGCCACGCGGCCCCAGCGCGGATCGCGGGTCACATCGAGCATCGGTGCGAACGTCCAGTTCACCCCTTCCGAGCGCGCCTCAATGGCGGAAATGCGGGCGGCGGACTCCATCACCTGCGGATCCCAACTGGCTGCGAGCGCCAATGGAATCGGGAAAATGGTGCGGTAGCCGTGAATGACGTCGCGCCCGAAGAGGAGTGGAATCCCCAACCGGGACTCGGTCTTCGCGATGTGCTGAAGCTGCCGGCTTTCCTCGGGTCCCGGGGAATTGAGCACGGCACCGACGCCACCAGTCCGCACCGGTGCGAGGTAGGGTTCCAATTCCTTCCCGTCGATGTTGATCAATTGCAGTTGCCCGATCTTCTCGGCGCGGGTCATCCGCGCCAGCAGCGGCTCGACGCGGGCATCGACCGGTTCCTTGGCGTCAGCCACCGAGGCTAACGCCACAAACAGGATTGCGGGCAGGAAACGAGCGGTATCATGCATCATCGTGAAGGTGGTGGGTGGTCAATTTCCGGGAGACCGGCTTATTTGAGGCCCAGTTTCGCCAATACCGGAATCAGCAGATCGGATCATTTCTTGTAACCGGCGCCACTCAGATGGACGAGATCGGGTGCATAGAGTTCTGGACGGCGCCCCGTCCGGTGTGCCGAAAGCTGCGAACAGATTCAAGACCGTGACATTTTCGCGACCGACGGCCACATTGGCGATGTGGGCAGTTAGATCGGCGCGGGCACCTGGCTTGAGTGGTGCCTTGGGATCGGCACTCGGAGGCCCTTGGCAAAGGATGACGGGGATGGAGGGATCCTGCGCTTTGACCATGTCCAGCATGGCGGCGATGTTTTCCTCGGCGTAGGCCGGGTTCCCATGGGCGCTGAGATCATTGCCACCCACCAACAACATGATGCCACGCGGTTTGAGGTCGAGCACGTCTTCCTTGAAGCGGAAAAGCACGCCCCTGCTGGTGTCGCCACCCACGCCCCGGTTGGCGATTTTCAGGCCGGGAAAAGCCGCGGCCAGCATGGGCGCTTTCCACCCCCCGGTCAGTGAATCCCCTACGAAAACAATGGCGCCCTGGTCCTTTTCCCTTTGGGTCCAGAAATTCTTGCGGTTCTCCACCATCCAGCCAAAGCAGCGGATCGGCCCCTTGCCCGGCCAGGCGGCTTCATTCTTCGGATCCGGATAGGGCGTCGGCCCGTTGCCCGCGACAGCGGCACTGGCAGGGGGGGCACTGGCGGCATCGACCGCCCGCAGGCTGGAAACCTGGACGGAAAACGGCGTGGTGACCTGACCGGCGAAAAACCGGATGGCCGAAACGCGTGTGGCGTCCAAGGCAAAGCCGGCGCTGCCGAAAGCCTTGCCGAAAACCACCTTCAACGGTTTGGTCTCGCCGGGTTCCAGGCGGAGCACGTCCACGCTCCATGGGGCCATCTGCCAGTCGCCTTCGTTATCGACCCGCAGAAACACGGAGATGCTTGCCGTTCCGGGATTGGTGACGTTTGCCTCAACGCCCCCGTAGCCGGACAGGTCCCAGCCGTCGGCGGGCGTCGGGAACTGGATGCCGGGATAGCCTTCGGAAACGGGGAAATCGACTTTGAGCGACTGCGAACCGGTCTCCTTCAATTTGACCATGCTGAAGGTCGCGCCTGCTGCCGGGATGATGCTGGCGGAATCAAACGTGCCAGCAAAGCTCACCAATTCGCCCGACGCCGGCGGTTTGTTCGCCGCGGCCTGCACGGCGACTGTGGAGGCCGCCATCATCAGCCCGGCAAGGCAGGCCAGCCTGCCGTTGGAATGACGCGGACTTGATGGCTTGATCGAATGTGTTTTCATCATCAGGTGGATTTGTTGTTGTTAGAAATTCGCTTTTGTGGATGAGGCAGGACGGCTTCATTGTGCTTTCACGCGCGCAAACATCTGCGGCACGGCGGAGAGCGAAATCCACGAAAATCCGGCAACGGCAATGGTGGAAAAGAGGCGCGCCGAAGCTTGGATTCTGCCGGTGAGGCGGAAGGCGGCGGCTGATTGGGATTTGGGTTTCATGGGATTTTCGGTCGGTGGCTTGCTGATGATTTGCCAGAGAGGACGAGGGCGCGTCGGTGCTCGGGGTGGATTCCAGGTTTGGAATGGCAGCGAGCACCCCAATCTGCGGGTGAAGCGGAAATGCGTCTATTGGCGGATCCGCCAATGGGCCGGGAAAACCACCTAACCACGATCCGGGCCGCTGCGGCCCTCGGATTCGCCAAACCCGCGCTCTCAAGCCATTTAGCAGCGCTTGAATCGGCTCAGGGGCCCTCTGGAGCGGAGCGCGCGAGGTCCTGAAGGGGGCTGACGCGCGGGCGACCTGAATCGTGGTCCACGTAGGCGATGATCAGGTAGCGGATTCCGGGAAGAAAGCGCAGGGTGCTTTCGTTGGCGGTGCGCCATTGATCGCCCTGCAGGAACTCGAAAATCACAGGGGCCATGTTGAAAGGGTCGCGCTCGCCAGTTCCCAACCAGGCCGTCTTCATCCCCGGCGTGGTGGCTTCGTCCACGTAGGGTGTGTTGATCCGGACTTTTACGCCTTCATCCATCACCGCCCAGGCGAAGGCTCCGCGCGATGGTGATACGGTGACCTTCGTGGTGGTGACGATATCGGTTTTTTCATAATCGGCTGCGGCGGGTGGGGCTGTGGCCTTGATTTCCCACGATTTCCAAGCTCCGGTGAGCCGGGGATTGGCGGTATTCTGAGGATCCACATCGGCCCTCGCGGTGATCCGTTTCGGGTGCTTTTCATGGATCAACGGGACGAGAGCTGGTGAGAGTGGAGTGCGACTCAATGGGTGGGCGAGCGAATGGATCGCGCCCGAAGACCGCATTTCAGTAACTACAATATAATTACTATGCTGGATCAGCTTAAGAGGATTTGCGGCTAGCGTCCATTGGCGGATCCGCCAACGCCATTTCCTCCTCCCAATCCGCCCACTGGGTTCAGTCCATTGCGCCCGAAGCGCGGTATTCGCTTGGCGAGCATTGCACATGCTGGCGGAAAACACTGGAAAAGTAGGCGCTGGAGGCAAACCCGCAGTCCATCGCGATGCCGGTGATGGTGTCCCGGCTGTTGGCTAACAGCCGCTTGGCTCTCGCGACCCGCAACTGCTGCAAATACGCCATGGGGGTGAGGTTGGTGAGTTTGAGGCAATGGTGGGCCAGCCGGGTGCGCGCGAGTCCGGTCTGCTCCGCCATGGCTTCGAGGGTCCACGGTTCGCCCAGTTCTCCTTGCAGACGCTCCAGAAACATCGCCACGCTGCGCTCGCCGAGCGTCAGGGAAACCTTGCGCGGGGGATTCTGGGTGCGCAGCAACTCCAGCAGGCACACCAGCAATTCATTGACCAACAACGTCAGCCGCGACGAAGGCACCGCCCCCGCTTTCGCGGACTCAATCAGCTGACCGATCGCCGCGAAACACCGGCCCAGCTCGGGTGTGCCCGGCCAGACCGGATGTTCGTTTTCCCGCAGCAGGGCGGTTAGGTCCTTGATGTCGGCCGGGGCCAGCACCAACCACGCCGGCCAGCGCCACACCTGATGGGGTTGGCGCACCCCGAGATCGAGGATCAACCAGTAGAGCCGGCTGGCTCCAACCAGCGGGCCGCCGACGCTGTGTGGCTGCCAGGGACGCGTGATCGTCAGCTCGCCGGCTGATAGGGGGAAAGCCCGCCCGTCTACGACAAAGCCGAGGTGACCATTGTCGAGATAAGTGATTTCGATCCCCTCGTTGCGATGTTCACCCAGCCCCCACGCTTGGCGGTGCGCGGCATCCCAGAAGCCGATGCTGCTGACCTGCGGCAACACCCCGTCGGGCATCGGGCGTCCCGGATAGGTGCCCCGCGCCAAGGCCTCCAGCCGCAAATCGCCCGCCGCCACCGCCGTGACCAATGGCTCGCAGGTGTCGGCGCGGTGCCTCTGGTCGGCGGAATGGAAAATGGCGGAACGCGCGATGATGTTTCAAAATTTACCACTGGCTGCGGACGAAAGACACGCGCCTCGTAAACCGCCAGTGTGTTGAACGTCACTCTAATCCGCAACACCATCTTCCGTTGATGAATTTTTCAAAAATCCTTACCCGACTGTTGGGTTCCCTGATGCTGGGCCTCGCCACAGCGAGCGCGGCCACCGAACCAAGCGGCCTGCCGCAGGTGCTGGTGTTCTCCAAAACCTCGGGCTTCCGCCACGATTCGATTGCCGCGGGCATCACCGCCATCCGCGACCTGGGTGCGAAGCATCCCTTCCAAGTGGAAGCGACCGAAGATGCCGGTGCGTTCACCGCGGCGAATCTGTCCCGCTTCAAGGCCGTGGTGTTCCTGAGTGTGACCGGCGACGTCCTCAACCCGGATCAGGAGCGGGCGTTTTAGGATTACCTCGAAGGTGGCGGCGGATTTGCCGCCATTCATGGTGCCGCGTTCGGCCCGCTTGCCTGTGAGGACCAATGGGCGTGGTATGGCGAGGTGATGGGCTGCGCCTTTGCCAACCATTCCCCCGTGGTGCCCGCAACCGTGATTATCGAGGACGCCGCCCATCCCGCTAACAGCGGACTTCCCGCACGCTGGATGCACTCCGTCGAGTGGTATAATTTCACCGGCACGCCACGCGGTCGCGCCCGCGTCCTCGCTACCGTGGATGAATCCACCTACGCGGGCGGCAAAATGGGCGCGGACCATCCCGTCACCTGGTGCCGCACCGTCGGAAAAGGGCGGATGTGGTACACCGCGCTGGGCCACACGCCGGAATGTTTTGCCGAACCGTTGTTCCAGCAACAACTGCTCAACGGAATCCGGCTGGTCGCGGGATGGAGCGCGGGGGAATTCACACCTAACAAACAGCCCTCCGCCGCCAAACCGTAACCCGCCTCCACCTAACCTATATCTCCACAGAACATGGCCACATTCAAAATCGCGATCAACATGGAATTCTGCCGCTCGGCGGACCAATCGTTCGAAGCGGGCGTCCGCATTGCCTCGGAGCTCGGCTATCGCTTCATCGAGCCGATGGTTCACACCGGTTGGGAGCTGCTCAGCGAGGTGAACTATTTCCACTCGTTTTCGATGGAGGAGGACCCGCTGCTGATGAAGGAAATCTGCGACCGTTATGGCGTGCGCGTGTCGAGCCTTTCGGCGCACTCGCCGCTGATGAAGCCCGAGGCTGCGGTGGACCGCTTGACACGCGCCGCCGTGCTCGCGTCGATGGTCGGGTGCGACTTTTTAAACTCCGACGAGATGATCAAACCCGCGTGGATGGACGATACGTTCGCCCACGAGACGATGCACTACACCCTGACACGGGTGGCGCAGGTATGTGCGCGGCACCAAAAGTATCTCTGCATCGAACCGCACGGGGTTTACACCAAGACCACCGACGGTCTGCTCAAGATCGTCAATCTGGTGGATTCGCCGTGGATTCAAATCAACTGGGACACCGGCAACAGCTACCTTGCCGGGATCGAGGATCCCTATGAGGCGCTGCAAAACGTGCGCGACCGCGTATTTCACATCCACGCCAAGGACATCTCGCTGGCCCAGGGCAGCGCGGAACGGGGCAAAGTCACCGGCACCCCGGTCGGCTGTGCCTGTGGCGAAGGGGTCGTGGACTGGGAGCGTGTGGCGGAAATCATCGCACCCGTGGACCGGGAAATATTCCTCAGTGTGGAGTGCGGCAAGATCGACGAGGCTGAACGCAGCCTCACTTTCCTGAATCAAGCGCTCGCCAAATGGCTGGCCTGAAAAATCAACGAACACCCGAACGAACCACCGCCCGCCATGACCAATAACCCACTCATCAACCCCGGTCTCTCCCGCCGCACGTTTCTCCGCAACTCCCTAGGGGTAGCCGGCGCGCTGGGTTTTCCGACGATCATCCCTCCTCTGCGCTCGGCAAGGATGGCAAAACCGCCCCCAGTGAACGCATCCTCATCGGCGTGATCGGCTGCGGCCAACGCAGCCGATCACGCCTCCCAATACCTGGCGGGTGGCATGGCCGAAATCGTGGCGCTGGCCGATCCCGACAAAGGGGCGCTTCGCGACTGGAAGGAAACCCTCCCGAAGGGGGGCAAGGTCCGTGAATACTCCGACTTCCGCGAGTTGTTGGACAGCGACGTGGATGCGGTGCATATCGCCACCGGGGATCACTGGCACGTGCCGGTCGCGTTGTTGTCCGCCCGCGCCAAAAAACATATCTATATCGAAAAACCCCTCGCACTCAGCATCGAGCAATGCCTCGCCTGCCGCGAAATTTCCGCCGAGCACAAGGTCGTCGTCCAATACGGCACCCAGAACCGGTCGGTGGGGTATGTGCGTGCCGGCATCGAGCTGGTCCTCAACGGCCACATCGGCGAGATCAAGGAAATCCATGTGTTTGCCCCGCGGGGGGCGTCCGGTGGTTCTGCCGCCCCGGTGCTGCCGGTGCCGGAGGGTTTCGACTACGAAATGTGGCTGGGACCGGCCCCGGCCACCCCTTTCAGCCACGACCGCGTGCTGGAGAAGGGGCCGCGCAACGGCATCTTTCATATTCACGACTTTGCCATCGGATTCATTGCCGGTTGGGGTGCCCACCCGTACGACCAACTCCAGTGGTGGCTGGATGAAATGCACATTGGCATGCCAACCCGCGTCGAGGCCACCGGCACCATTCCTAAAAGCGGACTGTTCGACACGGTCACCCACTGGGACGCGACCCTCACTTATCCCGGTTTGCCACCCGTGCATTTCGCGGACGATGAATCCATTCACCGGCACCTGCCAAAGCTCCCCGGCCTGACCGCCGGGGATCACGGAACGCTCTTCGTGGGTTCGGAAGGCTGACTCTACTTCCATCGCGACGGCTTCCAAGGCTCTTCGCGCGAATTGTTAGCCAAACACAAGGACCCGGGTCCGCGCCGCGTGATCAACGCCGGTGCGAACCATCAGGACAACTTCCTGGACGCCATTCTCGGTAAAAACAAAGTCGTTTCGCCGCTCGATTCCGCCATTCGCTCGGACGTCTGTTGTCACCTCAGCGAGATCGCCATCCGCACCGGCAAGCCGGTCGGGTGGGATGATGAGAACCACACGATCACCGGCAACCCGGAGGCCGTTCCGCTCATGCGGCGGGCGATGCGGGCACCGTGGAATGTCTTGAATCCGAAATACTCCGGATGACAGGCAACCCACACCCGGGTCCGAGCTTTCCGTGAGGCTAGCGGCAGTGCCTATTGGGATTGGGTGAGCAGTATCAGAGGGCATATGTCAGCCGGGGTGGCTGGACATGATTCCATTGCCAGCCGCCTGGTAAAGCCCCAGCTTCCGCGGCATGAAGGTCCACTTCCTCGCCGTTGTTTTTCTCAATGCTTTTGTTCCGCATGTCAGCCACGCCGCCGGCGTCTTCCAACTCGATGAAATCAACCCCGCCTCGATCGTACAAGGGTGGGGCGAAGCTAAAATCGGCCGCTCGGTGGATGGCGGGCCGATCACGATGGGCGGAAGGGTTTTCACCAAAGGCATCGGCACCCACGCTGTCGGAGTGATCGAACTCGATCTTGATGGCAAGGCCGACGAATTCAGCGCTGTGGTGGGTGCCTCGGACCTACAGAAAGGCACGGATTCAAGCATCGAATTCATCGTGCAGGGCGATGGGAAAACCCTGTGGTCGTCGGGCGTGATGACTCCCGACTCGCCGCCGAAGCCGGTTTCAGTCAAACTTGCCGGCGTCAAGCAGCTGCTGCTGCGCGTCGCGGACGGTGGCAACGGAATCGAGCACGACAACGCCAACTGGGCGGATGCCTCCATCCGGTATTCCGGCGACGCTCCCAAGGCTTGGAAAACGACGGTCAATCTTTCCACCGACGCATTGGCCATTTCGTGCTTCACCGACAAGAATGGGATCCTGAACATCGGCAGTTTCGGGGCATCTGACGGCTCCTGGAAATCCCCCTTCACTGGTCCGCTCTATCCGGGATCAGGGGATTGCAAATACCACCAAGCCCCGGTCGCGATCCGCTACGCGAATGGCGACACCGCGCTGAAATTGATCTATCAGGATCAAAGCGGCACCGAGGAGGCAGCCGGCATCCGCCACACCGTCATCAACCTTCGCGACCGCGTGCAGCCCGTCTTCGTCGAGGTGCATTTCAAGCTTTTCGCCCGTGAAAACATCATCGAGCAATGGGCCGTCCTCCGCAACGGCCTGACCGCACCGCTCAAGGTCGAGCGTCTCGATTCCGCTTATTGGCAGGCACCATCCACCGCCGCGGCCCACCTCGAATGGTACGACAGCCGTTGGGCCGATGAAGCCCAGCTCAACAGGGAGAAGCTCGCCAAAGGCCGCCGCCTGATCGAGAACCGCAATGGCAACCGCCACATCGAAGGCCCCGTTCCCGCCTTCGCCCTGTCCTTCGGCGGCTTCCCCGATGAGGACAAATCCCCGTGCCTGATCGCCTCGCTCGCCTGGTCCGGCAGCATGCAAATGTCCTTCGACAATGACAACAAGGGCGTCTTCGCCGCATCCCTCGGTGTCAGCGGGCAAACCGGAGGCTACACCCTCGACCCGGGTCAATCGCTCGCCTCACCCGCCTGCATCTTCACCTTCAGCCCGGCCGGAAAAGGTCCCGCCAGCCGCAATTTCCACCAGTGGACCCGCCGCCACGGCATGCGCGACGGCGACCGCCTCCGCCTCATCGATAACAACTCGTGGGAAGGCTGCCAGTTCGACGTCAAGGAAGACATGGTTATCGACATGATCAAGGGCAGCGCCGATCTCGGCATCGAGCTCTACGTCCTCGACGATGGCTGGTTCGGCAATGGCCCGAACGCCCGCACCGGCGATGCTTCCGGCCTCG
>Ga0123337_10001902_pt1 | contig 25152 bp, 27 predicted proteins | sample frozenSSSSmetaG_FD_89792 | JGI IMG/M metagenome (GOLD analysis project Ga0123337, IMG submission 89792) | Glacier valley bacterial and archeal communities from Borup Fiord, Nunavut, Canada, to study Microbial Dark Matter (Phase II) -... | ecosystem: Environmental > Aquatic > Freshwater > Ice >...
GAGAAGCTGGGCGAGTTCGTCCTCAGCCTGCCAGGTCGCCACAATCTGCTCAACGCCACCGCTGCGGTTGCTGCTTGCGCCATAGCAGGGGTGGACGCAGCGCAAGCGGCTACTGCGCTGGCCGACTTCAGCGGGGCCGAACGCCGCTTCCAGGTCAAGGGCGAGACCAACAGCGGGGCGGTCGTGGTGGACGACTACGGCCACCACCCTACCGAGATTGCCGCCACCTTGCAGGCCGCCAGGCAACGCTACCCCGACCGCCGCATCATCATCCTCTTTCAGCCGCACACCTATAGTCGCACCAAATCGCTGCTGCCAGAGTTCGCTGCCGCCTTTGGCGAGGCAACCCTGGTCTACATCAGCGACATCTACGCGGCGCGAGAAGCCCACGATCCCAGCGTACACGCCCGCCAAATCGTCACCACTAGCGACCACCCGGCCATGCAGTACATCGGCTCGCTGGCAGAGGCGACGGTGGAGCTTCGCCGCATCCTGCAACCAGGTGACGTGCTGCTGACGGTAGGCGCGGGCGACGTGGGGCAGGTGGGCGAAGAATTGTTGCAAGCCAGCTTATGCAGATACGCAAACTGACAGTAGAAGATGCCACCGCCTTCTGGTCGCTACGCCTGGCTGGGTTGCGCGACTACCCTGCCTCCTTCGGTGAGGACTACGCTGCTGCGCTAGAGCTAACAGCAGAGCAGGTAAGGCGGCGCGTGACCTGGGCGACCAGCGGCGACAACTTCATCTTTGGCGCGTTCGACCCCGAACTGGTAGGCACTGTCTGCCTGCTGCGCGAGGAAGCAACCAAGCAGCGGCACAAGGCCGAAGTGTGGGGCGTGTTGGTTGCCCCCGAAGCGCAAGGGCAAGGGGTCGCCAGCGCGCTCTTGCAAGCCGTGATTGCCGAAGCGCACAAGATCGACGGGCTAGACCACCTGCGCCTGGGCGTAGAGACCAACAACGACGTAGCGATCCGTACCTACGAGCGGGCGGGCTTCGAGCGGCTCTTTGCTGACCCGCGCACGATGAAGGTTGGTGATCGATTCGTGGACGAATACATCATGGTATATTGGCTGACCAATAGGGGAGGGTGATGGGAGAGGGTAGATGCTAACCGAGATTGGCACCACAATCGAGCGGATCAGCGGCCTCAAGGTGCAGCACGCTGAGCCACTCAACCGCTACAACTCGCTGCGGGTGGGCGGCCCCGCCGACTACTTCGTAGAAGTGTTTGACGCAGCCCAACTGGCGGCGGCGGTGGGGGCTGCCCGCAAGGTTGGCCTGCCCTACGTGGTGATTGGCAACGGCACAAACCTGATCTTTACTGACGCGGGCGTGCGTGGGCTGGTGATCCGCACTCGCGCCCACCACCACAAGGTTGCCAGCCTGGTCGAGCAGCAGGGTGATCAGGCGATCTGGCAGGTGGGCGCGGGTGCATTGTGGGGGCCACTCTGCCGCGAGATGGCAGCAGCGGGCTGGGGCGACCTAAGCTGGGGGATCAGTATCCCCGGTAGCATGGGCGGAGCTATCGTCAGCAATGCGGGCGCGCATGGCGGTGACACCAACGGTGTGCTGCACTCGGCCCAAGTCTTGACCGCCGAGGGCGTGATAGAGGAGTGGCGGGCCGAACGATTTGGCCTCGGCTACCGTTCTAGCATCCTGAAGGCTGCCGTGCAGCGGGCAATGTCGCCAGGGCTGATCGTCCTCAGCCTGAACTTCTGCCTGCACCGCGAGCAGCCAGCCGCCCTGGAGGCGAAGATGCGCGAGGCGCAGGCCTACCGCATTGCTAGCCAACCGGCGGGCAAGACCGCTGGTAGCACCTTCAAGAACCCTGCTGGTGACAAGGCGGGGCGGCTGATCGAGGCAGCGGGGCTGAAGGGCTACACCCTGGGCAGCGTGCAGTTCAGCCCCAAGCACGCCAACTTCTTGATGAACCTGGGTGCGGCAACCTACGACGAAGCGAAGCGGCTGATTGCCCACGCCCAGAGTGAAGTCTACCGCCAGTTTGGGGTCGCACTGGAGCTTGAGGTCGAAGTGGTGGGCGAGAACCCGTGACAGAGATAGGAGCATCTTTGGAGCAGCAAGCCAAAATCCGGGTTGGGGTAGTCTTTGGCGGGCGCAGTGCCGAACACGAGGTGAGCCTGGAGTCGGCGCGCAATGTGATCGCCGCCCTCGACCCTGCCCGCTTCACCGTCGTGCCGATTGGCATCAGCAAGGCCGGTCGCTGGCTGATCGGCCCGCAGGCTATGCCCCGTTTGCAGGCAGCGATCAGCGGGGTAGCCGACTTTGGCGACGAACCAATGGTGGCGGCTAGCCTCGGCGCGGTCTACGACGGCCACGCCCTGGTGCAACTTGCCGCCAGTGGTCAGCAGCAGAGCGCACCCGCCCTCGACGTGATATTCCCGGTGCTGCATGGGCCGTTTGGCGAGGATGGTACCGTGCAGGGGCTGCTCGAACTGGCGGGCCTGCCCTACGTTGGCTCTGGCGTACTCGGCTCGGCTCTCGGTATGGACAAGGTGGCGATGAAGGCGGTCTTCAAGGCCGAAGGTTTGCCGCTTGTTCCCTACAAGGTGTTCTACCGCGTGGACTGGGACAAAGACTTGCGCGACGTGCTATATTGGACCCTAAGGGCAGTAGAGCGCGGCGACCTGTGCTATCCCCTGTTCGTCAAGCCCGCCAACATGGGCAGTAGCATCGGGGTGAGCAAGGCGCGCGGGGAGGGCGACCTACAAGGCTGCTTCAGCGAAGCCTTCAAGTATGACCGCAAGGTGGTGGTCGAGCAAGGGGTAGTGGGGCAAGAAGTGGAGTGCGCTGTCCTGGGCAACGATACGCCAGCCGCCAGCGTGGTGGGCGAGGTCATCCCCGGCAACGAGTTCTACGACTACAACGCCAAGTATGTGGACGACAATTCGGCTTTGCTGATCCCCGCCCGCCTGAGCGAGACGCAAGCGGCTGAGGTGCAGCGGCTAGCAGTGCGCGCCTTCCACGCCCTGGACTGTGCGGGCATGGCACGGGTAGACTTCTTTGTAGCTAAGGAGACGGGCAAGGTCTACCTCAACGAGGTGAACACCATCCCTGGCTTCACCAGCATCAGTATGTACCCCAAACTGTGGCAGGCCAGCGGGCTGAATTACAGCCAACTGGTCGAGCGGCTGATCACACTTGCATTGGAGCGGCATGGCGACAAACAACGAAATCTCACCGACCGCTGAACCACAGCTTGCGCGCAAGCGGACGACTGGCAGCATAGTAACCCGCTTTGGCTGGCGGCTATTCAAAGACGACTTGCGGAGCGGCAGGCTGGTTGACCTGCTGCTGCTCGGTGTGCTAGCGATGCTGACCGTCAACTTCGCCACGGCTCGCATCTATGTGGTAGATGCAACAAGCCTCAGCGTAGTTGGCAGCAAGTCGTTGACCCAGTTGGAAGCTGGGCGGATCAGTGGGCTGCTGGGCAAGAGCATCTTTGAGGTAGACGCAGCGCACCCAGCCGACGGCCTGCAAGCCAGCCCTTACGTGCGGAGCCTGCACATCGAAACCCGCCTACCCAATATAGTGCGCGTGGTGGTGGATGAGCGCAGGCCAGGGGTGGTCTGGGTTAGAAACCGCGTGCCATACCTGGTAGAGGAAGATGGCAGCATTATTGGCACCGCAAGTACCCTCGACGGCTTCGTAGTGGTTTACGACCGCGATGCTGCCCAGCCAGCCCAGCCCTCACCGGTGCGGGCAGCCAGCTCAGCGGCTAACAGCCCAGGCAAGGAGAGCAGGGCTGAACAAGGCGGCGGTGACTATCGGGTAGGCGGCCACCTCAGCGTGCTAGCAACCGAAGGGCTAGACAGCGCACAGCGCATCTTCATGCTGCTACCTGCCTCTGGGCTAAACATGGTCCGGATCGAGTATAATGCGGATCGTGGAGTCAGCGTTGTGACCAGCGACAACCAGGTGATCATCTTCGGCAGCAAAGATGAAATAGACCTGAAGATCAAGATTTGCAAGAACTTCCTGCGGCAGTCGGCAGGCAAAGTGTGGGTGAGTATGGACTTGCGTAGCACCACACACGCTGCGGTGCAGATGCGGGGAGGGGAGAAGAAGTAGTGAAGATTAGGGTGGCACCAAGCCTCTGGGTACCGCTGGTTGGGCTGCTGGTCGGCCTGCTGGTCGGCTTGCAGTTTGATTTCACTGTGCCGCAGCAGTACACCCGCTACACAGCAGTGGCGGTGCTGGCTGCCCTCGACTCGGTGTTGGGGGCGATCCGGGCCGAACTCAACCAATCTTACGAGAACAAGGTGTTTGTTAGCGGCTTCCTGGTCAATACTACGCTGGCGATCTTGCTTACCTACCTGGGCGACCGCTTGGGGGCCGACATCTGGCTGGCAGCGGTAATTGCCTTTGGCTCGCGCTTGTTCAACAACCTCGCCCTGATCCGCCGCCACTTCATCTAATCCACGCTCTTGCCAGCAAAGTAGAGGCGGAACTTGCAAATTGGCAACCTTTCAGCGGGCCAGGCTATTGCTTTACATAAGCCTTTGGTGGTACAATGGGTGAAAGTTGTTGAAAACCAGCTAGACCACGCTGAAACATTGTGGTATAATCGCTAACAATCCCACTAGCGCAACCGGAGGGCCAACGGAGGGCCGCTAGTCTATGACAAACACGCTTGAGCGAACCATTGTGGGCCTCGACGTAGGCACCACAAAGATATGTGCCATCATCGGCGAAGGGGGCCGCGATGGAGCAGTGCGCGTACTGGGCATCGGTATCGAACCAGCACGTGGCCTGAGCAAGGGGGTAGTCGTCAACCTTGACGAGGCTGCCGCCAGCATTGCGATTGCCATTGAGAAAGCTGAACGCCTGTCTGGCTGCAAAATCGGCTCGGCCTATGTGGGCGTGACTGGCGAACACATCTCCTCGCTCAACAGCCGCGGAGTCGTTCCCATCGGTCGCTCTGGCGGCGACATCAGCGTAGACGATGTGCGGCGGGCGGTGGAGGCAGCGAAAGCGGTAGCCGTTCCCAGCCAGCGCGAAGTGATCCACGTGATCCCGCGTACCTTCATCGTGGATGGGCAGAGCGGGGTACTCGATCCGGTGGGTATGGCTGGGGTGCGGCTAGAAGTAGAGACCCACATCGTGACCGGGGCGGCTACCAGCCTGCAAAATCTGGCCCGCTGTGTGCGGCGGGCTGGGGTAGAGATTGACGAGATGGTGTTGGAGCCGCTAGCCTGCGGCGAAGCTGTGCTGACCCCAGCGGAGCGGCGGCTAGGGGTTGCGCTGGTGGATATTGGCGGCGGCACCACCGATCTCGCCATCTTTATCGACGGGAGCATCTGGCATACTGCCGTGCTGCCTGTTGGGGGGAACCACTTGAGCAACGACCTATCCATCGTCTTGCGCGTCCCCTTTGAGGCTGCCGAGGAGTTGAAGCTGCATTATGGGCGACCCAGCCTCAACCAACGCTACGGCAAGCTGGCGGTGCGCGCCAACGAGCAGGAAGCAGACGAAGCGGACGAGGAGATACCAGTCACCAGCTTCAATGGGCAGACCGAACTGGTCAGCCGCCACCTGCTCAATCGGGTGATACAGGCCCGCATAGAGGATGTGTTCGACCGATTGGGCAAGGAGATACGGCGCAGCGGCTATGCGGGGATGCTGCCAGCGGGCGTAGTGCTGACTGGCGGCTGCGCCATGTTGCCGGGCATTGCCGAGCTAGCCCGCCAGGTGATCGGCCTGCCAGTGCGCGTCGGCCAACCGCAACGTCTGTTGGACGGCACCGCTGCCCTGAGCAGGCCAGATCACGCGACAGGAGTTGGATTGCTACTTTGGGGCTTCCGCAACGGTGAACCACTGGCTCACCCTGCCGCTCAGCGCAGCAAAGGGCTGCCACGCAACGACATGACCCAGAAGGTCAAGAATTGGCTCCGCGAGTTTGTACCATGATAGCGTAGGGGCAACAACCCCGACTTACACCACCATCGACCAAGCGACAATCGCCAGGCAAGAAAGAGGGCGGCAAGAATGGACAACCGATTCGGCGACATGAGGAGACGGCCAATGACCACAGGCAACGAACGGGCGATGAACCCCAGCGTGAGCAGCAAGATGCAACGGATGCCCGACACCGAGAACTTCGCCCAGATCAAGGTGATCGGCGTGGGCGGCGGCGGCTCCAACGCGGTTAACCGCATGGTAGAGGCGAACGTGCAGGGGGTTGAGTTTATCGCAGTCAACACCGACGCGCAAGCTCTGATCCACTCGAAGGCCCAAACGCGCATCCGCATCGGCGACAAGCTGACTAAGGGGCTAGGCGCGGGTGGCCAACCTATCGTCGGGGCGAAGGCGGCTGAGGAGAGCAGCGAGGAGTTGTTCGATGCACTCAAGGGAGCGGACATGGTGTTCATCACCGCTGGTATGGGCGGCGGCACTGGCACTGGCGCATCCCCGGTGATCGCCCAGATCGCCAAAGAGGTGGGCGCACTCACTGTCGGCGTGGTGACCAAGCCGTTCAGCTTTGAGGGGTCGCGCCGCCGTATGTCGGCAGATGAGGGCATCGCCGAGTTCCGCCAACACGTGGACACGCTGATCACCATCCCCAACGACCGCCTTTTGCAGATCGCTGACAAGAAGACTTCGATGATCGAGGCCTTCCGTATCGCTGACGACGTGCTGCGCCAGGGTATCCAGGGCATCAGCGACCTGATCACCGTTCACGGCATGATCAACCTGGACTTTGCCGACATCAAGAGCATCATGTCCAACGCTGGCTCCGCACTAATGGCGATTGGCTTTGGCAGTGGAGATGACCGCTGCGTGATCGCGGCCCGGCAGGCCATCGAGTCGCCGCTGTTGGAGATCAGCATTGAGGGGGCAAAGGGTGTCCTCTTTAACATCACTGGCGGCACCGACCTCGGCATCCTGGAGGTGTATGAGGCGGCGGAGATCATCCAGCAGGCAGCAGACCCAGAAGCGAACATCATCTTCGGCACCAGCATCAACCCAGAGATGGGCAACGACGTGAAGATCACCCTGATTGCCACTGGCTTTGACAGTGTGCGTCGCCCTGTCGCCCTGCCCGCCCGCACTGCCCAGGCTCTCGGCCTCGGTGGCTACGGCCAGCAGCGGATCGTACCGCAGCAGCCGCAGCCCAGCTACCAGGAGCAGCCGCAACCGCTGCCAGTGCGCCAGGCCCAGCAGCCCATGCAGCAGCCACAGCCTATGCAGCAGCCACAGCCTATGCAGCAGCCTGTTCCTCAACCAATGCCGCCCAGCCAGCAGCCGACCGGCCCCTACCAGCGGCCAGCAGCACCGCAGGCGCAACCGCAGCAGCCGCAACCACAGCAGCCGCAGGGTGGCGGTGACGACCTCGACATCCCGCCTTTCCTTCGCTATCGTCAACGCTGACGACCACAGAGTGGTATTGTGGGGATGATTGTCGCGGGCGGTCAGAACTTGCCCGCGACAATCTGCTCTATGGCCCGTAAGCGGCATGGACGGCTATGGCTAAGACGAAGCAGCAAGAAGCAGTGATCATCAAGGGCGTGGGCAGCGGTCTGCTGATCCTCCTCGACGACAAGGAGGACTGGCAGCGGCTGCTTGGCGAACTTGACCAGCGCATCCGCGAGAACGAAGGCTTCTTCAAGGGGGCGCAGGCGACGGTAAACGTCAGCGGACGTACCCTCGACGATGCACAGATCGCCGCCTTGCAAGCCCTGCTCGAACCGCTGACTATCACCCTGGCTACGCTGGTCAGCGGCAGCGCAGCTACCCGTGAGGCGGCTACTGCCCGCGACCTCGAAGCACGACCACCGAGCTTCACTCGCGCTGGCAGCAGGCAGGCGCATGAGGAGGAGGCTGTACCCCTTGCGGAGCCAGAGTTTGCCGCCTTCAACTTGCTTGAGATCGCCGAGACAGAGCGGGCTGCCCTGTTCATCCGCCGCACCTTGCGCAGCGGCCAACGCGTGCAGCACGAGGGTAACGTCTGCATCGTCGGCGACGTGAATGCGGGGGCCGAGATCATGGCGGGCGGCCACGTTCTGGTCTGGGGCATCCTGCGTGGCCTCGTTCACGCTGGGGTGAACGGTGACAGCGAGGCTACTATCTGCGCTCTACAGTTGGAACCAACCCAGCTACGCATCGCCGAGGCGGTCGGGCGGGGCGCGGGGCCGCAGAGTGGGCAGCGCATTGGTCTGCTGCGCCGCCTGCGCCGGGGCAAGGCCGAGGCCGGGGGGCCAGAGTGTGCTTCGGTCAGAGAAGGACAGATTGTGGTGGAAAGCTGGAACGGCAACTTTGGCAAGAGGGGTAGCGTGAATGGCAGGTAAGGTAATTACGATCACAAGCGGTAAGGGGGGCGTGGGCAAGACGACGACGACCGCTAACCTCGGCACCGCACTTGCGCTATTGGGCAAGAAGGTGGCAGTGGTAGACGCAGATATTGGCCTGCGTAACCTGGACGTGGTGATGGGCCTGGAGAACCGCATCGTCTACGACATCGTAGACGTGGTAGAGGGCCGCGCTCGCCTCAAGCAAGCCTTGATCAAGGACAAAAGGCTGCCCGAACTGGCTCTGCTCCCTGCTGCCCAAACGCGGGACAAGAACGCAGTCAGCCCCAACCAGATGAAGGCTCTCTGCGCCCTCCTGCGCGAGGACTTCGACTTCGTGCTGATCGACTGCCCAGCTGGCATCGAGCAGGGCTTCCGCAACGCGATTGCCGGGGCCGACGACGTGCTGATCGTCACCACCCCCGAAGTCTCTGCGGTACGCGATGCTGACCGCATCATTGGCCTGGTCGAGTCCAGCGGCCTGCCTCACCCCCGCCTGATCCTCAATCGGATCAAGCCGAAGATGGTCGCTCGTGGCGATATGATGAGTCAGCAAGACGTGATCGAAATCCTCGCCATCGAACTGATCGGCGTGGTGCCGGATGATGAAGCTATCGTGATCAACACCAACAAAGGTGAGGCTGCCGTCTACGACAAGGGATCGCGGGCGGGGTTGGCCTACCAGAACATCGCTCGCCGCTTGCTGGGCGAGAGCTTGCCGCTGATGAACCTGGAGGAGCGCGACGGTCTGTTCGACCGCCTGGGCCGCCTCTTTGGTAGCCGCCGCTAGAGGGGAGGGGAAGATGGGCTTCTTTGACAGACTGTTTGGCCGCAGCGACCGCCCCTCCGAGCGGGATGGCACGGCTGCCAACGCCGCCAAGCAGCGGCTGCAACTGGTGCTGGTGCAGGATCGGGTCAAGCTGCCACCAGAGGTGATGGAGCAGATGCGGAACGAACTGATCGCCGTGATCAGCAAGTACGTGGAGATAGATGATGAAGGGGTTGAGTTCAACCTGACGAAGGGGGAGAAGTTCGACAAGCTCTCCGCCAACATCCCAGTCAAACGGGCGCGTAGTTAGCTCATCACGAGGACGGATCGCGCGATCCGCCCCCGCTGCTTGGCGCGCCTACTGCTGATCAGCAGGCTGGTTGACCAGGAACTCGTTGCCGTCAGGGTCTTTGAACTGGAAGCGCGTTCCCCAGGGGTTAACTGTCACTTCCTGGCTGATCTCGACACCTTGTTCGCGCATTTCGGCGCAGGTGGCATGGGCATCGGCGCAGGTGAAGACAAGGGTAAGGGCAGGGCGAGGCTCTGAGGAAGGCTCAAGGAAAATGTGGGTGGTCGAACCTGCTGGGCCGACCTCGATCCAACTGTTGTTCGGGCCTTCGCCCATCGGGATGTTGGTGAACATGGTGAAGCCGAGCTTGTTAACGTAGAAGTCAACCGCCCGCTCCTGGTCGGTGACGATGATGCTTGTTGAATGCAACTTGTCAATCATGGTTACGCTCCTTCCACATCCTGCCAGCCAACAAGCTGGTTGCCGTCAGGGTCGGTGAACATCATCGTGCGGCCCCACCACTCCGTAGTCGGCTCCTGGCTGACCGTCACGCCTGCCGCCTTGAGTTGCTCGTGCAGCGCGTCCACATCCGCAACCGCGAAGGTGATGCCGAGAAACGCGCCGGGAGCCTGGTTGTAGCTGGCGTAGAGTTCGGCTGGCTCCAGGTTGAAGCCGCTCTCTGCACCAACCGGAGCGACGACGATCAGGCGGTAGCTCTTACCTTCGTAGTTGTAAGCCTGGTCGTTGCGTAGCTCCAGGCCCAGCACGTCCTTATAGAAGTCCAACGCCCGCTGCTGGTCGGTGACGTAGATGTTGATGCCCTTGATGCGCTTGATCATTTGTGTCATCTTAGCTCTCCTGACTGACTAGGTACTCGTTGCCGTCGGGGTCTTTGAACTGGAAGTACGTCCCCCAGTCCTGGGTCTCGACCTCGTGGCTGATCTCGACCCCCTTCGCCTTGAGGTCAGCGGCTGTCGCTTCGGCGTTGTCGCACTGCATCAGCAGGGGGGCGTTGCCACCCGGCTCCTTGCCAGCAAACGCTGCCGGGGTCAGGCTGATGTGGGTGGCGGAACCAGTAGGCGCAACTTCCACCCAGTTCGTGTTCTCGCCCCCTTCCTCGCCGTAACCACCAGGTATATCGTGCAACAGTTCCATGCCGAGCTTGTTCACGTAGAAGTCAACTGCCTTGCGCTGGTCGGTGATGTAGATCGCTACTGCGCTAAACCTGGTAATCATCTGTCCCTATCTTTCTGCGCTTGTGGCGCGGTTGCCCTCAAGTAGCCCAGCCAGCTTTGAGGAAGTGCTACCTAGCCAGGGGATACTGTACAATGCGCCGCTGCTGGTCGGCTGCGCTACCTGTGAGCCGCTTGCGCCTCGCTACGACGGCTGCTAGCAAGAGGAGGGTGGACAAAAAGAAAACAGGATACATCACTGTACCCTGTCGTTCGGTTGTGGTTCAAGCGGCCTTGCGCTGCCGCTTGGGAGGGGCTTCGACCTTCGCCCGCGCAGTGGCGATCTGGATTGGTGCGTTGTCCCGGTTGCCCTTGAGCGGGCTGGTCGCTACTACTGGGCCATACGCTTCATCGTAGCCGAGGTAGAAGTAGTTGGGCCGCAGGTGGGCGGCAGGGCGTACGGTAATCTGGGGATGCTCGACCATTTCACGCTCAGAGACCAGGCAGATGTTGGGCCGCACGCCGTACTTAAACTCATACCGCTCTATCGCTTCTTCGATCTTCTCTGCCGCCGACTTCTTGGCCGTGTCGTCATACCAACCGAGGTAAATCATTACTTCCTCCTATGCGGAGCGGCTCGCTGACCGCACCTGCGAATGGCCCTCAAAGGTGTGCGTGGGGCTACCTGCCGATCACCCGGTAGCCACTGGGGGTGCTGCTCTTTACCACGGTAGCGCGGGGGGTGTGGGCGCGCTCATGTTCGTCGTACTCATAGAACTCGGCCTCTACGTAAGCACCGCTGGCGGTTGCCTGGTCGGTAGGCACAGTAATGCGAACTGGCTGATGTAGGCGTTGGGGCTGGGGGCGCACGCTAAACTGCGGCTGGCCGCGCTCGAAGGAGCCGTCGCCCAGTGCCTCACGGTGGCTAGCCCAAACCAGGACGATCATCAGCATAGGGGTGGCAGCCAGCCCGCCAACCAGGATGCCGACCAACACGGCCCAGGTGTCGCTGGTGATCCGCAAGGCAGCTACAGTAGTAACCGTGATCGCACACAATGCGCCGATCACCGCAAAGTATCTTTTCATCTCTGGTTCGCTCTCTGTACTAGACTGCGCGTAGTTTGCCACGGGCTACCGGGCGGTGGATGCGGGTAACTGCCACTGGTTGCTCCTGCTCATCATCATCAAAGTCATCTTGCACCGAAGCTCGCTTGCGTGCGCTGAGGTCGCGTGGGCGCATCTCCTCGCGGGGGGCTTGCTTGTCACGGGCAGCATCACGCTGCACCTTAGCCAGCAGGCCGACTAGCTGGCGGCACTCGCTGTCGCTGATCATGGCGGCCTGCATCCGCACCAACTCCTTGCCGATCACTACCAGTGCGTCACCCAGGCCGAGCAGCTTCTCTGCGCCGCTGCCGTTCGTGCCTACCATCTGGCGGGCCTCCTCTGCGTCACCAGCCCGCAGCACGACGCGGGTGCTGAAGTTGCTCCGTAGGCTATCGCCCATGATCGCATCGTCTGGGCGGCGGTTGGCGAGCAGCACGTGGATGCCCACGTCTGGCCCACGCTGGCAGAGGACGGTTAGTGCGTCGCGGAACTTCTGGCCGTGCTTGCTGAGGAGCGGCTGCGCGTCGTCAATGGCAACCACGATGGTGGGGCTGCTGATGTTCTGCTCCTCGCGGTACTCAATGTGGCGGGCCAGCCAGCGCAGGTGATGCACTGCGTCCAGAGCGTCGGTGATGATCGGGCGTAGGAGGTGGGGTAGACCTTCAAGCTGACGTAGGGCGTTGGACTTGCCGTAGCTGTCGATCAACAGCAGTTGCACCTCCTCTGGCGCGTTCGCCAGGGCCAGGCTGCTAATCATCGAGCGCAGCAGTTGCGACTTGCCACCGCTCGCCTGCCCAATCAGCAGCACGTTGCCAACCCCCTCACCGTCCAGGCGCAGGAGCAGGGGACTACCGTCGGTGTCCAGCCCTAGCAGGCAGGTGTTACCCGGTATCTCGCTTTGGTCGCCGAACTCGCCGCTGTCGAGCCGCTGGTAGAGGGGGAGCAGGCGCACGGTCGAGGGGTCGGGGCGCGGCACCTCTAGCACGGGTTGGCCGTTCTTGAGGGTCAGGCGGCAGGAGGCAACCCCCATCTCGCTGGCGATCTTCTCGGTCAGGCTGTTGACGCGGCTGCGCTTGACCTGCGGCGGCAGGGTCAGGTCGAAGGTAAAGAGGCGAGGCGAAACCACGCCGCCATCCACCCGCGCATCAATGCCGTGCTGGTGCAGGACGTATTCGATTGTGTTGGCACTTTGTTCGAGTATCTGTTTCATCGTCTTTAACCCAGGCTAATTTGGTGTTACGCAGGACAGGAGGGGGTCGAAACAGGAGTGCTAGAAACTATGTTCTAACCGCCTGCCAAGATTATAGCACACTAGTTCGCGCAATGCAATAGGCAGACGCTAGAATCTTAGATGAATCTGAAGGCAATCTAAGCCCAAATCTGGGTCAAACAGGCCAGACCGTAGCAGAGTAGTCGGTTGCGCCCAGCCGCCTGATCTGGTATGCTATGGCTATTATGGCAAACCTACGTTCCTCACTCGCCATCGCGGCAGGCAAGGGTAGCGCATGGCTAACCCGACGGATCGGGCGTGGCGGCACTGCCCTCCCCGGCCTGGTCGCCAGCACGCTCGACCCACACCTGATCGGCAAGCTAACCCGCAGCTTGCCACGTGGAGCGGCGGTCGTCACTGGCACCAACGGCAAGACGACAACCACGCGGATGATCAGCACGATCCTGCAACACGCAGAGTGGCGCGTACTGCACAACCGCAGCGGCAGCAATCTCATCCGTGGGCTGGCAGCAACCCTGGTACAGGCGGCTAGTGTGGGCGGCAAGCTGCCTGCCGACTTCGCCCTCTTTGAGGTGGATGAAGCGGCGGTGCCAGCGGCGATGCTTGAGGTGCAGCCGCGCCTGCTGCTGTTCAACAACTTGTTCCGCGACCAGCTAGACCGCTATGGCGAGGTGGAGAACGTGCGCCGCAAGTGGGTGGACGCGCTCAAGCAGGTGCCGGTTGGCACTACAGTGCTACTCAATGCCGACGACCCAGGCATCGCTAGCCTGGGCCTCGGTCTGGACTCGGCCACCGTGCTGTACTTCGGCCTCGACGATGAGGAGGGGGCGCACAATATGGGCGCGCTGCAACACCAGGCCGATAGCCTGGAGTGTCCTGTCTGCCGCACTCACCTTGCCTACGAAGCTGTCTACACCGCGCACGTAGGCCGCTACCACTGCCCCAACTGTGGCTTCAAGCGACCAACCCCTCACTTCCGCGCTCGCCGCGTACTGCTGCACGGCACCCAGGGCAGCACCGTGCTGCTAAGTACCCCCGACGGTGAGGGTGAGCTTGCGGTGCTGGTACCGGGGCTGTACAATGTCTACAACGCCCTGGCTGCCACTGCCGCCAGTATAACCCTGGGCTTGACCCTGGCGCAGGTGCAGGCGGGGCTGGCCGAGTTCAAGGCGGCCTTTGGGCGGATTGAACGGATCGCAATCGGCGATAAATCGCTGCTGATGGCCCTGGTCAAGAACCCGGTCGGCTTCAACGAGGTGATGCGGATGCTGCTTGCCAGCGAGGATCGTCTGCACCTGCTGATCCTGATCAACGACCTCTTTGCCGACGGGCGCGACGTTAGCTGGCTGTGGGATGTGGACTTCGAGTTGCTGACCAAAGCGCACGAGCTTGCCGCCGTCACCACTGGGGGTATTCGCGCCGAGGAGATGGCCCTGCGCCTCAAGTACGCGGGCGTTGACCCAGCCCTGATCAGCATCGTTGCGGGTGATGCACCGACCGGGCGGGGCAAGACACACCTCTATGACACTGCGCTGGACAAGGCCCTGGCAAGCACACCAACTGGCACGACCCTCTATGTGCTACCCACCTACACCGCAATGCTGGGTTTGCGCGCGGTGTTGGCTGAACGTGGGCTGGTCAAGCAGTTCTGGGAGGACTTATGCAGCTAAACATTGCGTTTCTCTATGCAGACCTGATGAACATCTACGGCGACCGGGGCAACATCATCACCCTTCAGCAACGCTGCCAGTGGCGAGGCATCGCGGTGACAGTGGACAGCCCCACAGTTGGCGACCCACTGGATACTGAGAAGTACGACCTCTACTTCTTTGGCGGCGGTCAGGATCAGCAGCAGGTGGCGGTCTCTGCCGACTTGCAGCGGGGCGGCAAGGGTGAGCGGCTGGCGGTGGCTCTGCGTGACGGGGCAGCCTGCCTCTCGGTCTGCGGCGGCTACCAATTGCTCGGCCACTACTACCAGCCGCACCAGGGCGCGCAGCTACCAGGGATCGGCTACTTCAATGCGACTTCCCGCGCCGAGGCTGACCGCTACATTGGCAATGTGGTGGTTGAGAGCGAACTGTTCGGCACCCTGGTTGGCTTCGAGAACCACTCGGCGCGCACCTACTTGCAAGACGAGACGATCAAGCCGCTGGGCCGCGTGGTCGTCGGTAAGGGCAACAACGGGCGAGATCGGTTGGAGGGAGCCGTCTACCAAAACAGCATCGGCTGCTACCTGCATGGCTCCGTGCTACCCAAGAACCCCGCGCTGGCCGACTGGCTGATCGAGCGCGCTCTACACCGCCGCTATGGGGCCGTGCAGCTAGAGCCGCTGGCCGACAGCGTAGAGCGGCTGGCCCACGATGCTGCTATAATCAGGGCGAAGCAGACGAAGTAAGGGAGGGAGGTATGGCTATGGAGCGGCAAACTGAGGTTAGCAGCACTACGGTGGTGCCACGTTACTACGGCTACGACGAGATGATCCCGCAGGAAGTGATCGAGGCGGCTGTCCGCAAGGTCGTTGAAGGCTTCCGACCAGAGCGGGTCATCATGTTCGGTTCCTATGCCTATGGGCAGCCCCACGTCGGCAGCGATGTGGATTTGTTCATTGTAATGGACACAGCACTTCGACCCAATCCGCAGGCGGTGGCGATCCGTCGTTATGTCCGCTTCCCCTTTGACGTTGACCTGATCGTGCGTACCCCCGCGATGGTAGAAGAACGTCTAAAGATTGGTGATCCATTTATCCATCAGATAGTTGAGCAAGGTAAGGTGCTGTATGAACGCCCTTGCTGAAGACTGGGTGGAGAAGGCGGAGGAGGATTATGGGAGCGCAGGGGTACTGCTGCCATACGCGGCCCTATACCCTAGCGTCATTTGCTACCATTACCAGCAAAGTGCGGAGAAGTACCGCAAAGCATTCATCATGGAGCAAAACATCTTTCCACCCAGGATACACAATTTGCTAAGTCTAATGAATGGCTGTGCCACTTACGACAGTAGCTTCCATTCGCTTTATCCTCAGCTAGACCTACTCACCCAGTACGCTGTTGATTTTCGTTATCCTGGTGCGGATGCTAATGACGTTGAGGCGCGTGATGCTTACCAGGCCGCCTCTGATGTACGCACCTTCGTCCGCAGCAAGCTGTTTATCTAAGCCCAGCAGAGAAGAAAGAAGCGACGATGCAACTTGTTTCACTCAACGCCACTGACCAGGCGCAGCCAGTACGGATCAGCGACAGACGCGTGGATCAGAGCGCGATCTACAAGCAACCCCAGGGTGAGGCTATTTGGCTGGGGGCCGAGGGGCTGGTTAACGACATCCAAATTGACCGCAAGTATCATGGCGGCCCAGATCGGGCGATCTGCCTCTATGCACTTGAACACTACCCCCATTGGGCGGCGAAGCTGGGCAGGGAGCTTCAGTACGGCGCGTTCGGCGAGAACTTCAGTAGCACAGGGCTGCTGGAGGACGAGGTGTGCATCGGTGACAGCTACCGTGTGGGCGAGGTAGTCGTGCAGGTAAGCGAACCGCGTGGGCCGTGCAACACGCTGGCCGCCCGCTGGCAGCAACCGAAGCTGGTGCGCTGGGTTCAGCAGCACGGCTCCACCGGCTTCTACTTTCGTGTGCTGCAACCGGGCCACGTGCGCGCTGGCGACGCTATCACCCTGCTGGCTCGTCCGGCGCATGGTGTCACCGTCAGCGACGTGAACCAGGCCATGTACAAGGCCAAGAGCGACCTGGAGGTGATAGAACACGCCCTCACCGCCCCCGAACTCGGCCCCGACTGGCGGCAGAAGCTCGGTGAGCGGCTAGCTAGCCGTCGCCGCAAACTGGCACGAGCGATGGCGGGGGTGTAGAAGGAGCGGTTGAGCAAGCAAAGGGGCGCACAGTGTTCGTGCGCCCCCCTTTTGTCGTAAGCGGCTACTTTGTGGTATTGGGCTTGTCTGGCAGGTTAAAGTAGTAGGAGATGATGTTGCCGACCGCTGGTACAGCGTAGCTGGAGCCTTCGATAACTGCTACGCTGTTGTTCTCAGTCGTCAGCTTACGGTCGCCTTCGATGAAGACAGTAACGGCGATTTGCGGGTTGTCGTAGGGGGCGAAGGCGGTGAACCAGGCGTGGCTCTTGCGTACTCCATTTGCGTCTGCTTCGCCATACTCCGCCGTGCCGGTTTTGCCCGCGAGAGCAATGCTCTTGTAGTTGATCCGCCAGGCTGTGCCATAGGCGGAGAGCGAGTTGCCTGTCACCGCCTCGCGCATCCCCTGTCGCACGAGCGCAAGGTTGGCTGCGCTGACTGGCAGTTGACGGATCACCTCTGGCTTGAAGTCCTTGACCACCGTCTGGCTGTCGCCGCTACGTAGCTGGTAGACGAGGGTGGGGCGATAGAGGATACCGCCGTTGGCGATAGCAGCGGTGGCATTGTTCATCTGCAAAGGGGTGGCGGCCATGTAGCCCTGCCCGATGGAGCTAATCAGCGTGTCGCCCAACGACCAGAAGTCGCCGGGGTAAGTGCGCTCCTTCCATTCCTGCGTGGGGACGAGGCCAGAACTCTCCTCTGGTAGCTCGATCCCTGTCTGCGCGCCGAGGCCAAAGGCGCGGGCGTAGCTGCTGATCCGCTGGATGCCCAGGCCACGGAAGAACTGCAACTGGCTAGAGCCGGGCGGTAGCCAGCGCGTGTGGTTGCCTGCGTCGTCGGTCTGGTCTGGCCCACCAAGCTGGTAGAAGAACACGTCACTTGACTGGCTGAGGGCCTGCACGATGTTGATGTTGCCGAAGCCCCGCGTGTTCCAGTCGCGGTAGGTGTTGAACTTGCTATTGTCCTGGGTGTAAGGCACCCGGATCGCGGGGGGGCAGAAGAACTGGTCGCTGGGGCTAACTACCTGCTCTTGCAGACCGGCAGCGGCCATAATGATCTTGAAGGTAGAGCCAGGGGGCTGTGGGTTGATCACCCGGTTGATCAGCGGGCTGGCTAGGTCGTTCCGTAGTTCGTCGAACCGCCGCTGCGAGATACCAGTGGCAAAGAGGTTGTTGTCGTAGTCTGGTAGGCTGACCATCGCCAGCACTGCCCCGGTTCGCACATCCTGCACTACCGCCGCACCCGTTCGCACGCCCGCTGCTGTCAGTTGCTCTTGCAGGTACTGGCGCACCTTCTGCTGCAACTTAGTGTCAATGGTTAGATAGACATTGTTGCCGTCCACCGCTGCCGTTTCAGTCAAGACCTGGGTGATGTGGCCGCTGCTATCTACCACCACCTGCCTGCTCCCCTTGCGCCCGCGCAACTGCGCCTCCAGGGCTAGTTCCAGGCCGTCCTTGCCAGCCTTGTCGTCGTTCTCATAGGTAGGAACGTAGTTGGCGTTGAGGTCGTCAGGGTTGATCGTTGCCACATTGTTCTGCATATCGTCGGCGGTGACGAGACCAACGTAGCCCAGCAGGTGGCCGTAGAGAGCGTCCTGACTGTACGAGCGCAAAGGGTCGGCGACGATACTCACGCCAGGCAGCTTGCTGCTCTGTTCAGAGACGCGGATTAGCAGGTCGGCGGCGATGCCCTCCTTGACGACCACTGGCTTGAGGCCATCGCCCTGGTAGTGGAGGCGGTAGTTAAACTGCAACTCGCTACCGATGTAGACCCCAGGTAGCCCCTTCGCGTTGGCCCGCATCTCTATTGCGTCCATGTCACTGACATTGCTGGCGATCTGGATTGGGCGGTCAATTGGTAGGGTGCGGCCAGCGATCAGCCGGGCGATGGTGGCCGCGTCGGGTTGGTTGTTGAGGATAGTCGCCAGTTCGGCGTAGAGCTTCTGGCGCGCTACCTGGTCGGCCTCCAGATCGTCACCCTTGCCCTTCGTCGGCAGTTCGGCGGGGATGATGTAGGCGATAGTAGCTGCGCCGGTCAGGTCGCTCAGCTGCCGCCAGACCCGCTCACTGCCATCAGCCAGCAGCAGAGGGGTCTGCGCACCACCAGCCCGCTCCTTGACTAGCTGGCGAGTGAGGGCCGCTTCCACCGCTTCCGAGAGGTCAGTCGCCAGCAGGACAGGATGGTAGGGGCGTTTGGGGTCGGCAGCCCCCACTATTTTGGCGATCTCTACCCCGCCGAGGCCGCTGCGCGCAAGGCTGACAGCGAGGCCGTCGTAGAAGGACTGGCGGGCTGCGGAGTCGGTCGGCAACCAGCAGGGCAGCAGATAGAGATCAGTAGTGCTGGGTAGGTCAGCATCGGTGACGGCGATTGCCTGCTCTGGCAGGTTGGCGACCAGTTGTAGGCCGTTGCGGTCGTAGACCACCCCCCGGCTGGGGTTGGTGTAGACATCGCGGCGGCGGTTGTTGACCGCTTGCGCCTTCCATTTAGCCGCATCTATGAACTGGACGTAGGCCAACTGCCCCGCTAGCACGATCACGCTGAGGACGAGGAAGATATGGAAGGGAGCAAGGTTTGGCGTTCTTCTCATCTTTTACTCCGTAAGGTAGTCAGTCACAGAGCGCGACAGGATAGCTGGATCGCTCATTGCCACTCCGAGGGCAGTTGGGGAGCTAGGCGGCGGCTCAACCAACCAATCAGGCTATAGAACAGCGGGGCGAGCAGGGTGTTGATCACTACGCTGGGCAACACCTGGCGTAGCAGGGCGGTGGTTGGGTTGCTGATCAGGAACGACAGGTTGACGAAGGCAAGCAGCAGCAGGCGGTAGAGCAGGGTGGCAAAGGCAGTAGTGGCTAGTGGCATGATTAGGTTCGCTTCAAAGATATTGTTCTGGCCGAGGCTAGCAGTAAGGGCGACCGCGATCAGGAGCAGACTGCTGACTCCTAGCAATCCCGTGCCACCTACCATCACTGTTGGTTGCAGGAAGTCGAGCAGGAGGCCACCCCCGAAGGCCCAGAGCAAACCTTCGCGCAGCCCACGCACTAGAGTGAGGGCGATCACCAGCACCAACACCAGGTCGGCCTTCAGCACCAACTGGTTGACGCTGATCTCCTGAGTTTGCAGCAGCCCTGCCCCGAACAGGCTGACAACGAGGATCAGGTAGAAGAAGCTACTGCGTACCAATATTGACCAGCACCGAGTTTAGCGTGTTGGTGTCTACCAATGGGTTGATCATCGCCTCCTGCTCCATGTTGATGTCCAACTGGCGCACCGTGATCACCTGGCCGAGCAGCAGCCCTTTCGGGAAGGTGCCACCAGTACCGCTAGTGATGATCAGGTCGCCCTTGCCGACGTAATCGCCCTGGCGCACATGGGTGAGCAGGAGAGTGCCGCCCTGCTGGGCGCGTCCCTCTAGCACGCCGTCTACGTTGGTGCGCTGCACCAGCACTCCCACTTTGCTGCTGGTGTCAGTCAGCAGCAGGATCACGGCACGGTGCGGCTCGACCGCCTGTACTTGGCCGATCATGAAGCCAGAGGGCGAGAGGATCGCCATGCCTACCTTGACCCCATCTGCCTCTCCCCGGTCAATAGTGATTGCCTGCTTGATGCCTACGGTGTCGTGACCCAACACCTGGGCAGGCAGGTTGAGCAGGTCGGGGCGCAGTTGCTTGAAGGCCAGCATCCGCCGCAACTCCTCGTTCTCACGGGCGTAGCGTTGGTTCTGCGCCTGCTCCGCCATCAACCCTTCGTTGACCTGTTTGAGTTCTGCGTTCTCGCTCTTGATCTTCTGCGCGTCAATCAGTGCGCCAAAGAAGCCGCTAACACTGCTACCCGCGTCGCTAACCGAGCGTTGCAAGGGGGCAAGTACACCGCTGACTGTAGCCTGCAAGCTGTCCAGCTTGCGCCCACTGCTGAGCAGGATCAGCAGCAGGCTGACCCCGACCAGCACTAGTAGCAGTACGACAGTGCGCCCGAAGCCGAGTGGCCGTTCGCCAGACGTTCTCATCGCGTGCGCTCTCTTTCTAGCTAACCAGCCTTCAAGGTTAGTAGGGCAGTGATCCCTGCGGGCTAGTTAGTCTTGATCCGCCTGGTCTGGCTGGTAGCATTAAGGATTTTGCGGTAGGAGGGCAGGTCTTCTACAATGCGGCCCGTCCCACGCACCACGCAACTGAGCGGGTCATCAGCGACGTGGACTGGCATACGGGTCTCCTGCTGCAAGCGGCGATCCATGCCTTTGAGCAACGCCCCACCGCCCGCCAGGGTGATGCCGTTCTCCATGATGTCGGCCACCAGTTCCGGTGGGGTCTCCTCCAACGACTGTTTGACCACTTCGATGATCGAGTTGATCGGCCCAGCCATTGCTTCACGCAACTCTACGCTGCTGACCTCTACCGACTTGGGCAGGCCAGTGAGCAGGTCGCGGCCTCGCAGGACGACCCGAATCTCCTCCTCCAGCGGTGCAGCAGAGCCAGCCGCGATCTTGGCGGCTTCGGCCATGCGCTCGCCGATCAGCAGGTTGTGTTCGCGGCGGGCGTACTGCATCACCGCTTCGTCAATCTCGTCGCCAGCGGTGCGGATCGAGTGGTTGATCACGATACCGCCGAGCGAGATAACCGCGACTTCGGTCGTGCCGCCGCCGATGTCCACCACCATGCTGCCGACCGACTCCTGCACGGGCAAGCCCGCGCCGATAGCGGCAGCCATTGGCTCCTCAATCGGGTAGGCCGCCCGTGCGCCAGCCTGGATCGCTGCGTCGTGGGCGGCGCGCTTCTCCACCTCGGTTACGCCGCTGGGGATGCCAACAACGACGGTGGGGGCGGAACTGAAGCCGCCGCGATGCACCTTCTTGATGAAGTATTCGAGCATCATCTGCACGATGTCGAAGTCGGCGATCACCCCATCCTTCATTGGGCGGATGGCGATGATATTGCCGGGGGTCTTGCCAACCATCGCCTTCGCCTCAGCCCCGACTGCGATGCGCTGGCGGGTCTTGCGGTCGATAGCGACCACGCTCGGTTCGGAGATAACCACCCCCTTGCCGCGCACGTGGACGAGTGTATTCGCGGTGCCGAGGTCAATGCCGAGGTCACGGCTGAAAACGCCGAGCATACCATCCCAGGGTCTTGCCAAAGTAGTGACTCCTCTATCCTCTAGTTGGTGGCTAGGGCCACGAGTACGGGGCTGATGGTTGGCAGCCTGGCGGACGATGACTACTGCGGGGTAGAGAGCGCGAGGCTGGGAAGACTTGAGCGCAGGGTGCATGGACGTAGCGATGATCTAGCGCGAGCGAGCAACGAGCGGCGGGCCAGTAACGAGGCCGGTATAGTACCCGGCGGGCGTGGCAAAGCCGGGGCAAGCAGCCCGCTTCCTGGGGTGATTATAGACGAGGGCGGGGGGATTGTCAAGCTGCTAGGTTTAAGGTCGCTGTTCTACGTTGACAGAGTGGATATAGTCGCTACAAAGCTTGCCACCCTCGCATCGAACATAGACGATCTGGTTCTGGTTTATAAGTTCGTGAAGCACCGTCGGACTTCCCCAGTATGGCCCGCCGTCTGGCTTAGACAGCAACCTGCGACTACCGGTTTGAAGATCGTAAGCCATAAACCCATAAGTTCTGTACAGACCGTAAGGTTGTGGAGTCGGATCCCAGTTTTGGGAACCCACCGTAATCCACATGATCTTGCCTGCCGTGAAGAATGGATCGTAATCATCACCATCGACCAGCGTCTTGCGCTCTGAGGTGCTGATCTGATAAAGGTAAATACCCTTAGCGATCTGCTGAGTTGGGTCACTGCCTGACCACACCACATAATCCCCACTGAGGTCGTAGCCAGAGGTGTTGTTGCTCACAAGCTGCTTCGTCTCGCCAGTGCTGATGCGGTGAAGGAACAAACCTTGCAGCGTAGCCTCGCCGAGCTTGCCAGTCAGAGACCACGTGGCGTAGTCCCCATCCACTTTGTAGTTGGCAAAGTTGAAGCCGTTCCGTCTAGCGATCAGCGTATCCTTGCTCTCGGTGGCTGGGCTGATCACGTGCAGACTGTACTCAGTGAAGGGGTCTTGGTCGTAGCTGTTGGCTTCGTTCCAGAGCAAGAGGCCATCCTTAACCTTGAAATCTACAATGCGGTTGGTCGTGCTTACCACTACACGCTCGTTGCGGCCATCAAGGTCGGTTGCGTAGATGCTATTGTTGAGGATGAAGTAGATTATGTCGCCGTCAACGGCAGGCTTGCTAATCACCCCACCTTCCAAATGCTTCACGGGGGTAATTACTTCCGCACGAATGTCGTATCGTAGCAAGTTGGTGTATGTGGGAGGATTAGGCCAGTAATTGGGTGAACGATCCACCCACACCATGTTTCTCCCATCCGTAGCTAGTCTGTCGTTACTCCAAAAAGTAAGTATAGCTTGTTCGTTTGTGAGCAAGTTATAGGTGGCAACCCCGTAGCCTGAGTTGTTGATACTCCAGAAGATGCTACTGCCTGCCCCAATAAGCTGATGTACACCACCCGAACTCAACTTAAAGCTAGCTACGGGGGTTGGATTGCTGTAACGCCTGTTGTAAGCGTACTGGCCTACTACTGCAATAGTAACGTAGTCGTCGCCTTCGAGCCTAGAATGATTCTCTAGAACTGCCCGCTCAAAGTACTGTACTGATTCAACAAGGTCTGGGTTGAGGCAGCAACCGTACCTCTTACCTGTAAATAGTAGATCACTACCAGGACCGCTGATGGGCTAGCCAAAAGCAGCCAAGCCGCCGTGCGTCTGCCAGTACTCAAGAAACTTACCACTCACTGCACAACCAGTTTCGGCAAACACAACGCCGCTAGAGCTACAGTTTTGTCCTCCTACCCGCCGCCCTCGAAGTAGCAGCGTACCCAACTGCGCCAGCAGCACATCATACGGCGGCTGGTTCTCCGGGTGCAACTCGAACTCGGCCCGCTCGAAGTATTGCACCGTGTAGGTGTTGCCATCAAGGAAGGAGACCTCTTGCATCTCCGGGCTGATCGGGTAGCCGAACTGCTCCAAGCCACCATGCTGCTGCCAATAGGCCAGGAACTTGCCGCGCACGGTGTGGCCGGTCTCGCTGAAGGTGCGTGACTCGCTCTGTCCCTGGACTGGCCTGCCATCGTAGCTGCCAGCCACCAGCACCATGATGCAGACCAACACTGCCAGCCACCTGCTCGTTCGCTTCATCGCTCCACCCTCTTTCGCTCTGCTTGCTGATGTAACGTACTCGCTGGGGCCAGGTTGCGCTGCTCAGATGCCCAGCTTGGCGCGGATGAAAGCCCGCACCTCGGTGGCCGCTTGATACGCTCGTTGAGCATCGTTCCTTGTCGCTCGGACAGCTTTTGCTCTTGGGTCAGGATAGCGAAACATTGATACCAGAGGATCGAGCAACACTATCTGGTTGGTAAGCATTTGGCAGGCGACATCCATAGCCTGGCACAGTGCGAGCAGACCAGGCAAGTCGTGCGTCCGAGCAAAGTTGATGCTGTGTTCGTAGAGAAAAGCCTTCAGATACTTCTCAGCACACTGTTGAGCGTGGTAGCAAGATGATCTATAGATTGGTGGCCGTGAGTTCATTGTGATGCGGATGGTGCGATAATCATCCTCCGCTATCTCCACCCAGCTAGCTGTCTCTGGCTTCATACAACACTTTGCCTTTGCTGACTACATCGCTCAAGAATATATCACCGTCAGCTACCCGCTCTGCGATTGTTGTTGGTGTGCGAACAATCAAATCAAGTGGAAACTGACGCTTTATAGAAGTAGCAATTTTCAAACTCTGCTCCCACTCACTAGATGTATCTAGCACAACCAGCAAATCCACATCGCTGCCAGGGCGTGGCATGCCATAGGCATAGGAGCCAAACAGAATAATCTTGAGCGGCTTGAACTTCTCGACTATCTCTGCAACAGTATCAGCCATCACCTTGTCAGGCACCAGTTCATAAACGCCATAATAACCAGCTAGCTTCAAAGCATCCTTTGACCACTGCTCAGAGACATCCAACCTAGCCAACGTTTCTCTCTGTAGCTGTTGCCAGGCTTCTGCATCACTGCCAGGGTGGGCATATTTGGTCTTACCACGCCCCACAACCTCCTGCATGAAAAAGTCACCGCCTGCAACACGTTCGCGCACTTCAGCTTCCGTTCGCACCAGCAAGTCCAGAGCGAAGGGACGGTCGACGGATAGATCGATCTCTACAGCTTGGGCGCGGCCACTCAACTGCGTATCCATCACTACCAGCAGGTCAACATCGCTGCCAGGGCGTGGCGTACCATATGCATAGGAGCCGAACAGGATGATCCGCTGCGGCTGGAACTTGACGGCTATTGCGCTGACCGTTGCTTCTATAACTTCAGGCGGCACCAGGTTGTCAATGCCGTAGTAGGGGCGTGAGCTTGCAGTTTGTTGCTCAGTAGCC
>Ga0123337_10001904_pt1 | contig 25134 bp, 32 predicted proteins | sample frozenSSSSmetaG_FD_89792 | JGI IMG/M metagenome (GOLD analysis project Ga0123337, IMG submission 89792) | Glacier valley bacterial and archeal communities from Borup Fiord, Nunavut, Canada, to study Microbial Dark Matter (Phase II) -... | ecosystem: Environmental > Aquatic > Freshwater > Ice >...
ATCGGTTGGACGTGGCTGCAACTGGACTTCGGTGCGGATCGAACCGTACTCTACGGTGGTACGGTTGCGAAATACCACGTACCGGTAGCTGCCGACGGTCGACTTCACGGTTCGCTTGGAGCGCACGAGGAATCGTTCGATGGCATCGTCAGCGGCACGATTGACGGTGGCATGGTCGACGGTCATCCGATCGCCGGGATCCTCGGGGCCGACTTTTTCGTCACCCATGCACTTGCGCTCGATCTCGTGCACGATCGCTACGCACTCGCCGCGACCGTTGCTCGCTTACCGCGTGAGGTCAGCGATGTCGCGTTCGTGCCGATGCGCTACGAATCGACCGCGCTCTATCGCAACAAGCTGGTAATCGCTGCACGCGTCGGAAACAAGCGGCTCGATCGCGTCTTGTTCGATACCGGGTCGAGTCCGTTTGCACTCGTCGTGAACGCGCGCGCCTGGCCGAGTATGACGGGGCGTTCGCTCAGCGACAAACGCAATCTCATCGTGCATGCCAATCAGTTCGGTTCGCCCGTGACGCTGGTCGGCGCACCGGGAATCGGTTCTGTGCAAATTGGGACGGCTTCACTTGATTCACCGACGGTCTACGCGGTAACGGAGGGCGCAAGCGCATCGTCGATCGTCGAACCGTTTGACGGCGTTACCGGCAACGCACTCTTCGCCCGACGCTACGTGCTCGTCGTGGATGTCCCCGCGGCGCGACTGGGGATGAAGGCCATCGCGCCGTGATTGCGGAGCGGCCCGACGGAAAATCGCTGCTGCCGATTTGTACGCTTGCGGCTCCGACGCACGAGGGTACGTGTGCCTGGTGTGCGGCTGAATTGCCGGCACGCCGCCGCACGTGGTGCAGCGACCGCTGCGGTGATACGTTCTGGACCAACCACTGGTGGACGCTCGCGCGCGGTGCGGCGAAGCGCCGCGATAAATACCGGTGCATTCAGTGCGGGCACAAACCGCCCACACGACCGAGCAAAAAAGCCACGGGCTCGCACGCAACCTACCTCGCCGCAATGCGCGCCTGGCGCAAAACCAAGCGTACGGATCGGTTGGAAATCAATCACATCGTGCCGTGCAACGGATCGCACGGAATCCTCAGTTGTTCGCATCATTTAGAAAATTTGGAGACGCTCTGCGTTGCGTGTCATCGCGTTCACACAAGCGCGATCGTTCGTTCGTGATCGACATCGGCTATTTGCGTCCCGGTGAAGAGCGCGAGGCAACCGAACTCTTCGCCGCCGTCGCCGCCGAGCGCAGGTGGATCGGCACCGAACCGCCCGTCGACATCGATGCGCGGACGGCGGGACTTGCGGGTTCGATTGCCATCGGTCAGCAGACCCTGATCGTCGCGAGAGTCGCACGTCGTATCGTCGGCACGCTTAGCCTCTACCGGACGGTTTCGCGTGACGAGCAATCGCTGGGTCTGGGTATGCTGGTCGATGCCGCACATCGCGGCACCGGCGTCGGCTCGACGCTTCTCGCATTCGCCCTGGACCATGCGCGTGCGAATGCAATCAGCTCGATCGTTCTCGAGGTGTTTCCGCATAACGACGGTGCGCGCGCACTCTATCGAAAGTTCGGCTTCATCGAAGGCGAACGGCTGGTCGAGCACCTCCTCCGTGCCGATGGCGTTCGCTGGGATGTGATTCGTTGCGAATTGCTCCTCGCGGCTGAGGAAAGCCGCGCCGAAGCGGGAACGAGCGCGCCATGAACGATCACGAAATCGAAGCCAAGATCGAGCACCTCGCCGAGGAAGAGCAGACGATTCTGCAGGCCGGAAGTGCCAAGACCAGCTCGCAACACGACCGACTCGAAGCCATTCGCGTCGAGCGGGATCAGCTCTGGGATCTGCTGCGCCAGCGGCGTGCAAAAGAAGAGTTCGGGATGAATCCCGATGAGACCGAGTTGCGCAACAAGCGAGTTATTGAGAACTACGTCGAGTAAGTCGCCTCGGCGGTCTCGGATTCGGCACTTGGGTGGATGACGTCGCTTACCAGTGCGCGATCGGTCGCCGGTGATTCGGCGATCGCGAAGGTCATCGTAACGGCTGTGCCCTCGGGGCCGCTCGTGCGTTCGAAAAACTGACAGAGGGATTGCATGATCGTATCGCCGCGTCCGCGGTCTGCGCGCTGTTCGGTCGCCCATTTCCCACGATCGGCAACGACGCCGACGAGATGCGTGTCATCGGCGCTCATGCGAACGGCAACGTCGCCCGGTCGCCAACGATAGGAATGTTCGACCGCGTTATTGATGGCCTCGGACATCGCGTGGCGGACGTCCTCGCACTTCGTGTCGCTCAGGCCAGCCGCGCGGCAGAACGCGTGCAAATGAGCGCGAGCCTTAGCCACACCGCTTTCATTTGCGGGGAAAACGAAGTCGAGTTCCATTCCGCTCACACCAGGCCTCCGGATATGCATCAATCGTCGCGGCATGATGGTTCACGACGCAGATACAGTATAGGGCAAGCGTGCCCTCTTTAAACCTGACTAGCAGACATCGGGACCTTCGGTCCGGATCGTCATTCATTTGTAACCGGCAATCGTCGAACCAACTTCGCGTGCCGTTCGAGGGGTTGCTCGCTTGAAGGCGCGTCCGATCGAGTTCTTTATCGCGTTTCTGAGCGCTGAGGTCGCCGGACAAATACAGGAAGTCGCGATTGGCTGGTATGTCTTCACGCTCCACCATCGCGCGTTCGATTTGGGGCTCGTCGGATTGACGCTCTTCGTGCCGACGATCGTGCTGGCGCTTTTGACTGGGCTGGTTGCGGATCGATTCAGTCGCAAGGTGATCTTACTCATTACGATTGGCGCCGAAGTCGTTGCGACCGGCGGTTTCATCGCACTCGTGGCACTGCACGTGGACCGACTCGCGCCGTATCTCGGCCTGATTCTCAGCTTGGGTATCGCGCGGGCGTTCGCGGCGCCCGCCGAGCGTGGCATGTTGCTCGCACTCGTTCCCCGCGAACGCTTCATGTCGGCGTCGTCATCGTTTTCGTCCATTCGCAAAATCGTGCAAGTCGGCGGTCCGGCGCTCGGTGGTGCGCTGGTTGCGATCGGAATGCCCATCGCGTTAGTTGCGGCGATGACGATGCTGGTGGTCGGCGGCGTTGCGCTTGCGCTCTTGCCGCTGCCTGCGCGCGTACCGGTCGCAGCAAACGCGCGGGTGACCCTGCACGATGCCTTGGGCGGATTGCGTTTCATTCGCGCGCAGCCGGTCATCCTCGGCGCGATTTCGCTCGATCTCTTCGCCGTGCTTTTCGGCGGCGCAACGGCGCTGCTGCCGGCTTTTGCGGACACGATCTTACGCGTCGGACCGGTGGGCCTCGGCTTGTTGCGCGCCGCGCCGTCCGTGGGCGGGTTTCTCGTCGCGGTGTATCTCGCACGCCGTCCGCCGCAAACGAACGTCGGCCGCACCCTGCTCGCGGCAGTCGCCGTTTTCGGCATCGGCACGATCGTCTTCGGACTCTCGCGTGTTTTTGGTCTCTCGCTCGTTGCACTCGCCGTGCTCGGTGGGGCCGATATGATCAGCGTGGCGATTCGTTCGGGACTCGTTCAACTCAATACGCCCGACGAAATGCGCGGCCGCGTCTCGGCCGTCGAGAACGTGTTCATCGGTGCTTCGAATGAATTGGGTGCCTTCGAATCGGGAACGCTTGCCGCCCTCATCGGCACGGTCCCAAGTGTCGTCCTCGGCGGCTCGGCTACGCTTGCCGTCGTTCTGCTCGGCGCGATCGTTTTTCCCCGGCTCGCGCGCGCGAACTCACTGCATGCCGAAACGGGCTAGGACGTTCCATCGCCAGGGTAGCCGAAAAGATCGTCCGGTCGGCGTTGGCGATCGCGCCCTGCACTCGCACGCAAGTGATGGCTTTTTGATACGCTCGTCTTCATCGGCCATGCCAGAGTAAGGCGCCAAGTCGAGCGATCACGCAGCGCTCGAACGAGCGCCGCGTTCGACCATTCGGTATACAAGTGCTTCGGCAACGTGATCGCGTGTTATCCGTTCGGACGCGGCAAGATCGGCGATCGTTCGCGCGACGCGCGCGATGCGATCGAAGGCCCGTGCCGAAAGTGCGCCGCGCGCCATCGCGATGCGGATGAGATCCATCGCGGAATCGTCGAGCGCGCACAGAGTGCGAACGTCGGCACCGTCGATTTCGGCGTTACACGAAATCCCCGCTTCGCGCAGCCGCGTTTGCTGTCGATCGCGCGCTCCATCGACGCGCTCGCGAATGGCCGTGGACGATTCAGCCGGTTGTGCATCGACCATTTCATCGAAGGAGATGCGCGAGACCGAAACGTGAAGATCGATGCGATCCAGGAGCGGCCCTGAGAGCTTGGAGACGTATTTATCGACCATCGCATCATCGCACCGGCAATCGTTCGTGCGCGTGCCCCGGTAGCCACACGGACAGGGATTCATCGAAGCGACGAGCGTGAACCGCGCGGGATACGTGAACGAGCCCGCTGCGCGCGAGAGCGTGACGGTTCCCTCTTCGAGCGGCTGCCGCATCACTTCGATCGCGCTGCGGCTGAACTCCGGAAGTTCGTCGAGAAACAGCACGCCGTGCTGAGCGAGTGAAATCTCACCGGGTTTGGGGATCGTCCCGCCGCCGACGAGTGCCGTCTGTGAGATCGTATGGTGCGGCGATCGAAACGGGCGCGTCGTGATGATCTGCGGCGTCGAGCCGAGCAACCCGGCGATGGAATAGACCTTCGTCACATCGAGCGCTTCAGATTGGCTCATCACCGGCAGAATCGAGGGGAGACGGCGCGCGAGCATCGTCTTTCCGCAGCCGGGTGGACCCACGAGCAACACGTTGTGTCCGCCGGCGGCGGCGATCTCGAGTGCGCGCTTTGCGAGTACTTGGCCGCGCACGTCGGCAAAATCGCCGTCGTCTCTCCGCGGTGCACGGTCGATCGTGAGCGGAGTGGTCCGCCGTCGCCACTTCGCACCGTGACCGATGACGACGGCGATCGCATCGGAGAGTGTCGGCACGGCGTAGACCTCGAGCCCATCGAGCAACGTGGCCTCGGCGAGATTCGCTGCCGGCACGATCACTTTGGTGAAGCCGCCCGCGCGCGCGGCGATGAGCATGGGCAACATGCCGGCCACCGCCCGCAGCGTACCGTCGAGCGCGACTTCTCCCATCGTCACATAATCGGAGAGCGAGGCGCCTTCGAGTTGATCGTCCGTTGCCAGCAGCGCCAGGGCAATCGGTAAATCGTAACCCGGACCGGCTTTGCGAACGTCGGCCGGAGCGAGATTTACGAGTAGGCGTCCCGGCGGATACCCGAAGCCGGAATTCACGATCGCGGCGCGGACACGTTCGCGGGCTTCGTTTAAAGCGCGATCCGGCAGGCCGATGATCGAGAAGCCCGGGACGCCCGGCGAGCTATCGGCCTCGACGCGGACGATCTGGCCATCGATCCCGCGCATGGCGCATGTAAAAGCGGCGGAGAGCATGCGCGTCCTTCACGCTTGTCGCTCCAAACGCAAGGGGGAGCGCGCGCGGCGAAGGCTTCGATTTCGAGCGGCCGGAACGCAAGGAATCCATGACGTCCTTCAGTTTCCACACCGTGCACAGGTGTGCGGGCCGCCACTGTGGATAACGGCTCGCACGAGCGTCACAGAGCGCACATCGATACCGCTGCCGTCCATGCCGGTTCCTTTCCACAGCCGGAAAATCGCCCATCCAGCCCGGCGCTTTATCAGGCCTCATCCTATGAGTTCACCGACCTAGATGACGTGGAGGCAATTTACGCTGGAAATCGCCAAGGGTCCATTTATGGGCGCTACGGTGGGCCAAACGCGCTCCATTTCGAGTCGGCGATGGCCGAATTGGAGTTGGCTGAGGCGTCGGTCGGCGCCGCAAGCGGGATGGCCGCGATCGACGCAGCGCTTGCTTTAGCTCTTCGGGCCGGTGACCGCGTGATCTGCACCACAGAGTTGTACGGCGGCACCTATTCACTTCTTGAGAATGATTATCAAGAGCGAGGCGTGATCGTCGATTTCGTCGATCAAACGGACCTTGATGCCGTCGAGGCCGCCTTCGAACATGGCATTGCTAAGGCGCTCTATGTGGAGTCCTTAACAAATCCCCTCATGCACGTAGCCGACATCCCGCGTCTGGCCACGCTTGCTCACCGGCATGGGGCGATTCTCATCGTTGATGCGACATTTGCCACGCCGGCCCTTGCGCAGCCGGCTCGCTGGGGAGCCGACATCGTGCTCCATAGCGTCGGCAAATATTTGGGCGGCCACGGGGATGTCGGCGCGGGCGTCCTCTCGGGCCGTAGCGAGCTGATCGAGCGCGCGCGCGGCTACCTGGTTCGCACGGGCGCGACGCTTCCACACTTCGAGGCGTGGCTCGCTCTGCGCGGTGTGCGGACGCTCGGCTTACGGATGACGCGACACTCGCAGAACGCGCACGCCGTCGCGGCTGCGCTTACCACGATGCCCGGTATCGCACGCGTTCACCATCCCTCGCTGCCCGGCCACCCCCAGCACGCGCTTGCCGCGGAACTCTATCCACAGGGCACCGGCGGAATCGTCGCCTTTGATCTCGTCGGCGGGCGCGCCGAGGCCGCGGCGTTCGTAAAACGTCTGGAGACGATCGCGATCGTGCACAGTCTGGGCGAAGTCGCCTCGACCATTTCCTATAGTGCGGTGAGTTCGCATCGCCCGCTGCCAAAAGAAACGCGCGACAAACTCGGGGTGACGGAGTCGACACTTCGCCTTTCATGCGGCATCGAACACGCAAGCGATATCATCGCGGATCTCGCGCGCGCGTGCGCAGGGCTTTCCGCACGCGTTCCCGCATAGCTCACCGTTCTTTGGAGGATCCTATGGTTCAACGTTTTCTTACGTGCGCGCTTGCGATCACGCTTGGCGCCACGATTGCCGGTTGTGCGAAGACGGAAACGACGACGACGAGTTCGTCGAGCGGAACGGCCGCTTCGTCGGCTGCTCCCGCGAGTGGCTCGAAAGTGATCGGTTTCTCGGTACAGAATCGCGAAGCGCAATTCTATCAGCAGCTCGAAACCGGGATGAAGGCCGAGGCGGAGAAATCCGGCTACACGGTGACCGTCGTCGATGCGAGTCGTGATAATTCCAAACAGCAGAGTCAGATCGAAGACTTCATCTCGCAGAAGGTCGCGGCAATCGTGATCACACCGTACGATTCGAAGGCGATCGGCAGTGCGATCGCCGAGGCGAATAAAGCCGGCATCCCGGTTTTCACGGCTGACATTGCGAATGCATCGAGCAACGGCGAAGTCGTCGCGCACATCGCGAGCGACAACATTCAAGGCGGCGGACAGGCGGCAAAACTGATGTGCGCGGCCTTACCGAATAAAGCCGGCGCCGTCGCGATCCTCGATGAACCCGAAGTGACCAGCGTCCAAGATCGCGTGAGCGGGTTCAAGGCCGCGCTTGCCAAGAATTGCCCGAATGCGAAAATCGTTGCCGACATCGATGGTGGCGGCGAACGCGCGAAAGCGAGCAGCGCGACCGATGATATCCTGCAGTCGCATAAAGATCTCAAAGGCATCTTTGGCATCAACGACGATTCCGCACTCGGCGCAGCAAAATCGATCCAAGCCGCCGGCATGGCCGGAAAAGTGATCGTGGTCGGCTACGATGCCACCCCCGAAGGACAGGCCGCGATCAAAGCCGGCACGATGTACGGCGATGCGATTCAACATCCCGATCAAATCGGCGTAAAAACGGTCGCTGCGATTCGCGATTATTTCGCGGGTAAGAAGCCGCCCGCAAAAATTGCGGTCGAAGTCGGCACGTTCACGAAAGCCGACGCGAAATAGGTCCCCTGCTCGCGATGCGCGGAATCGAGAAATCGTTTCCGGGCGTGAAAGCACTCTCGGGCGTCACGCTCGATGTGAATGCAAGTGAGCTGTTGGCGCTCGTCGGTGAGAACGGCGCGGGGAAATCGACGCTGATGAAGATTCTCGCCGGCGCGCAACCGGCCGATGCCGGTGAGATCCTCGTCGATGGTGCCGTCGTGAAGATCGGCGGGCCCAAAGATGCCGAACGCCTCGGCATCGGCATGATCTACCAAGAATTCAATCTCGTGCCGGATCTGGGCGTGATCGAGAATATCACACTCGGTATCGAGCCGGTGCGCGGTCTGTTTCTCGACCGCGTTGCGGCGACGACGGCCGCGAGTACGGTGCTCGCGGAGCTTGGAATCGAACTGCCGCTCGACGTTCCCGTGCGGCGTCTTTCGGTTGCGCAGCAGCAGATGGTCGAGATCTGCAAGTGTTTGGTCCGTAAGGCGCGCCTCATCGTGATGGACGAGCCGAGTGCGACGCTGACCGATCGCGAAATCGATCGCCTCTTCGAATTGATCCTGCGATTGAAGAAGAGCGGCGTCGCATTCATATACATCTCGCACCGACTCGAAGAGCTGCCGCGCATCGCCGATCGGGTGACGATCTTGCGCGATGGCAAAGCCATCGAAACGCGCGCGCTTGCCGACCTGCCGCAAGACGAGATGATTCGCTTGATGGTCGGCCGCGCGCTCGATGCTCATTTTCCGGAATTGCCACCCGTCGCTGCCGATGCTCCGGTCATGTTGCAAGTGACGGGTCTCAAGCGCGGCAATCGTGTCAACGGCGTCAGTTTTTCCGTGCGTGCGGGCGAAGTCGTCGGGCTTGCCGGCCTCGTTGGAGCGGGTCGCACGGAGATCGTGCGCGCGATTGCCGGGGCGGACGTCGCCGATGCGGGGATGATCGCCGTTGACGGTACGCTCGTGCGCGTCGCGAATCCGCGGATCGGCATCGCCGCCAAGATCGCGTTGATTACCGAGGATCGTAAGAACCAAGGCTTGGTGCTCGGCATGAGCGTGCGCGCGAATACGACGATGGCGCATCTCGAGCAATTCACCACGCGTGGCTTCATCGATAAACGCAAGGAAGACGAGGCGACGAATCGATCGATCGCCGAATTGCGCATCCGTACGCCAAGCGACGAACAGCTCGTGCGCAATCTCTCCGGCGGCAACCAGCAGAAAGTCGTTCTCGCGAAATGGTTGATCGGCGACGCGCGCGTCTTTCTTTTCGATGAACCCACCCGCGGGATCGATATCGGCGCGAAAGCGGAAATCTATGCGCTCATGATCGATCTGCTGCGCAAAGGCGCGGCGATCGTGATGGTTTCAAGCGAGCTTCCGGAGGTCTTGGGAATGGCGCATCGGATCTTGGTCGTACGCGAAGGCAAGATTTGTGCGGAATTCTCGCATGCGGATGCCACGCAAGAGAAGATCATTGCGGCCGCTGCCGGCGTCGCCGCCTAGTGGCGCACGTAGAAGAAGTCAAAGCCGCGCTCGAAGTAAGCGCGAGCGAAGCACGGGCGAAGAAGAGCCGCACGTACTGGATGCGAGTCGGCATTTTTTCCGCCGTGCTCGTCGTCGTCATCGTGATCGTCAACGTGTTCACGCACGGCAATTTCCTGACTGCCGGCAATCTCACCAACGTTTTACGTCAAATCACGTATAACGCGATTCTTGCCATCGGGCAAACCTTCGTCATCATCACGGGCGGCATCGATCTCTCGGTCGGTTCGCTGATCGAACTCTCGGGCGTCGTCATGGCGCTCTTTGCCAATGCAACGGGCCTCGATGGCGTGGCGCTCGTCATTGCGACGCTCGCGGTCGGCGTGCTCGTCGGCGGATTTGCCGGATTCGTGAACGCCGTGCCGGTCGTGCGATTGAATCTGCCCCCGTTCATCACCACGCTTGCGATGATGCTCATGGCGCGAGGCCTCGCCTTCAAACTCAGCCACGGCCAACCGGTCGCGCTCAACACGCATGCCTTCGATGCGATCGGCACGGGCTATATTTTGAGCGGCGTTCTTGCGCCCTTGCACTTGCCCGGTATTCCGATCGCCGTACTCTGGATGCTCGCGCTCGTCGCGGTGTTCGCGGTCTTGCTCACCCGCACGCGTTTCGGGCGCTACGTCTATGCGCTCGGCGGAAATGAAGAAGCCGCCCGCCTTGCCGGTATCGACGTGGTCCGCGCAAAGACGCTCGTGTACGTCATTTCAGGCGCCTGCGCCGCCGTCGCCGGAATGCTGCTGATGGCGCGCTTTTCTTCCGGCTCACCGAACACGGGTATCGGCAACGAATTGCAGTCGATCGCCGCTGTCGTCGTCGGCGGTACGAGCCTCACCGGTGGACGCGGCAGTGTCGTCGGTACGTTTGCCGGCGCGTTGCTGATCGGTGTGTTGAACAACGTGATGAATTTGCTCAACATCGAATCGTACACGCAAGAGATCGTGCTCGGAGCCGTGATCTTGCTTGCGGTGATCGTCGATCAGCTGCGCCGGAAGTACGTCGCCGCTTAGAAGTCGCGGTCGCGCAGACCCACGTTCGTCTTGACACTCGTCCATTTCTCGTCTTTGACGAGTCGGTCGCCCTCGAAGCGTTCGCGGCGCACCGGCAGGTGCGAGGATTTTGCGAACGACACGATCTCTTTTGAGATGTTGTGGTTGGCGGCTGGATCGGCGACGACGAGGGTGATGGCGCTCGTCGAAATACCGTCGACGGTCGCACCGTCGGCTTCTGTCGTCGTGCCTTTGACCGTTTTGAGTTCGTCGAGCACGGAGGCGAACGTTCCCGTATCGATCGAATCGCCACGCAGCGAGAGCACGCGTTTATCGTGGAGATCGAGGTTGAGCTTGATCATGGCGAGCATGCCGCCCTTATGTGCGCGCACTTGCGCGCCGCCTTTGTAGGTGATGTTCGAGCCGGAATCCGGGCCGGCGACGACATCCACGCTGATGAAATGCGGTTTTTTGAAGCGATAGCCATACGTGCGATCTTGCGTTGCTGCGGCAAGGATCTCGTGGACGATGACGGTAGCCGTATAGTCGGTCACCTTGGCGTACGCTTCGTTTGCTTCATCGAGCGTACCGGCTTGCGCGGCGAGCGGTGCTGCGGCAAGTGCCACGAGTAAGGCAAGTGATGTCAATGATTTCACAGGGTTCCCTCCATTCGTAGCAACGCTACGTCGGTTCGATAACGCGGACCTGTCCTATTCCGTTCCGAGCAGCGTGCCGTGCTGACCGGGCACGCCGATGAGGACGTCGCACTTTGCGTGCGTTGCGATCTGTTCGATCGCGCGGCCGAGTGGCGCACCCATATACTTTCCCTCGCGAAACGAGCCCATGATCAGGAGATGGGCTTCTTCGCGTTTCGCAAGATCGAGCACGGCGCTACTGATTTGACGCGCGTGGATTGTTTCTTTACGCAGCTGAATGCCGTTTGCTTGAGCGATCGCCTCGGCGGTTGCGAGCACGTCGAGTGCGACGCGATCCTCCTCAGGCGTGTTCGCACCTTCCGGGAGAATCAGCGGAACTTCGATCACGTAGGCAGCGAGCAGTTCGGCTTTCTCGCGCCGAGCGAGACGCGCTGCGAGCACCATCATCGATTCAGAGTGAATGTCCTCGGAGAACACGACGATGACCGAGCCGACCATTTCCTTGAGCTCGGCCTCAGCGGCTTTGGCGGCTTTGTCGGCTTTCGTCTTGGGCGGATGCAGCATCCACCAGATCGTGCCGGACACCGAAAAGACGACGAAGAAGCCGGCCAACACGCCGATAACGTGCGTCCCGATCATCGGTTCGCGTCGCCTCGCGCCAAGAAATAATTGCGGATTCGCAACACGCCCAGCCCCATCAGCGCAAGCGCGAAGATCAACCCGATGATCGCCTTGTCGGGCGTGCGCGCGAGGCTGACGACCTGATACCCGATTACGATGCCCATCACGACGAACGCGATGCCGAAGATCGCGCGCAGCCGGACGATCGCAAGCGGCGGTGCGGAGCGGCGGCGCATCAAGCGATGCCTTCGGCGGCGCGTTTGCGCGCTTCATCGCGGCGACTCAGATTGCCCAGATACTCATCCATCAGTTCGAGTTCACCGGCATCGCGCAGAATCGCGACTTGCTGATGTTCCCAGTCGTGCACGCGCGAACCGAAGACCGGCAGCTTGCGGCGCTTGCGATAGAGCAGATAGCCGAGAAAGCCGAGTACGACCCAGAGCGGTCCGGCTACGCGACCGATCTCATGCGTGTACATCGTGAAGCAAAGAATGGAGAAGATGCCGATAAATCCGATCACGGCGACGATCGGGAATTTCACCGCTTGACCTTTCCAGGTCATCGGGATGTTGAATGGGATCGTAAACTTGCGCGGTGAGAGCGGATCTTTCAAGCGCAGCGCGATGAGCGCGATGAACACAAACGAGTAGCTCGTCGCCGCGCCGAACGCGTAGAGATCGGCGAGCACGCCGATGCCGTTTTCTCCATGGAAGAGCCGCGTGTAGAGGGCGTTTGCACCCGCGTTGAGACTGGGGAGCGCCGCGAAGGCCATGACCACGAACGCAAGCCCGCAGAACGTGATGATCGAAACGGCCGGGGTGCGAAATCTCGGATGCACTTTTTGAAAGAGCGTCGGCATCAGGCGCGAGTGGCTCATCGCATACGCAATGCGTGAGGCGCCGAAGACGCCGGAATTCGCCGAGATCAGCAGCAAAATCGCGCCCAGGATCGGCACGTAGTAAGCGGCCACGGCGCCGAAATACGGTACGTTTGCCGCGAGCACGGCGACGGAACGGCCGTTATTGTCGTCGTTGCCGAGGAACTGCACGAAGGTCTGCACGTGATGATGAGCGTCGAGCGGGACCGGATGAACCGGCGTCATACCGAGCGCTAGATTCGAGTACGCCAAGGCGTAGATCAAAATCGTCAGGATCAAGCTGATCGAGGTTCGCGGGATGATCGATGCAGGACGCTGCGTCTCTTGCGCGGCTTGCGAGATCGATTCGAGACCGACGAACGAGATGATCGCAAGCGAAACGCCATTGAGCAAATTGAAGGGCGTCGGCCACGAGAACGACATCGCGTGGACGAGAATGTTCGGATCGAACGCGAAGACGAAACCGAAGAAGAGGATCGCCGTCTCGCTTACGACGTCGAGCGCGCTTACGACACCGTTGAGCGTCGTCGATTCGCGCACGCCGATCACGTTGAGCACGCACAGGCCGCCGATCACGAAGGTGACCGCAAGGAAATGGGTGATCGGGTGGTTGCCGAGTGCCAGCGCCGGTATCAAATAGCCGAGATAGTCGATACACGACCAGGCAAAGAGCGCGATGTCGATGGTGAAATCGAGCAGCACGGCCCAGCCCGCGATGAATCCAAAGACATCACCGAGACCGCGCAAGACGAAATACTGTCCGCCGCCTGCCACGGGATACGTTGCCGCCAGTTCCGTGTAGGCAAGCCCGATGCAGACGTACACGATGCCCGCAAAGAGAAACGCGACGTTCGACCCGCCGCCGGCGGCGCCGAGCACGAGGCCGAGCCCGACGAAAATGTCGGCGCCCACATCGGAGTAGCCCCAGGAAAATGATCCCCACGGCGTGACCGAACGCCGGAGAGTCGGCTTATTGCTTGCTGGCATCGTTACCGATAACGTACGCCGATGCGCTGGAGCGCGTACAGAAGGCGTTCGCCTTCTTCGAGCTCTTTGAGCATGCGTCGGCCGCGGAGAACGGGAATCGCGGAGCCGAGGGACTCACCGGCCTCATCGATTTCGCGTTTGTCAGGCTTGTCGACCTCGGTATTCTTTTGCAAGATCATCGTCGCGAATTTCAACGCCGTCTTCGCGTACTCGAGGTCGTTTGAGACTTCTTGGAACGCGCGCATCGCACTTTGGTACGTGCGGATGGCTTCCGGGTAGTCGCGTTTGCGCGTCGCGAGCATTCCCGCGAGCACGTGCGAATACGCTTCGTTGAGCGTGAGCGTCGGCCCGAACGTTCTATCCAGCGCTTCGCGAACCGACGTGTCGACTGGCGCTGCCGCGGGTGAACCCGGCGCGACGCCGTTGATCGGTGAAGCATCGAGCGTCGCTTGGGGCGCTCCGCCACCGGAGATCAGATGCTGTAAGTCGGCGATTACTTCGGTTGCGGCTTGATAGCGGCCGTCCGGTTGCTTTTCGAGCAGTCGCATCACGATGCGTTCGATCGGGATCGGAACGCTGCGATTGATCGAACGCATCGAGGCCGGCGGTTCGTTGACGTGCGCGAAGATAACGGACACGAGATCGTCGGTGTCGCTCTTGAACGGCACCGTCCCGGCGAAGACTTCATACATCATCACGCCGACCGAATAGAGATCGCTGCGCGCGTCGGCAGCTTTGCCGAGGAACCGTTCCGGCGAGAGATACGCGATCGTGCCGACGATTTCGCCGGCCACGCTGATCTGTGACATCTCGCTCGTGCGACGCGAGAGTCCGAAATCCATCACTTTCACGGTCCCGTCGGCCAGTACCATGATGTTCGCGGGCTTGATGTCGCGGTGCACGATTTGCAAATCGTGTGCGAATTGCAACGCACCGAGCAGATCGATGAAATAGCGAATCGCCATATGCGTCGTGAGTTCGGCAGGCGGAATAGCAGCAAGGGTGCGCCCGTCGACGAATTCCATGATGATGTACGAGAGGCCGTTGGTTTGGCCGGCATCGTAGACCGAGACGATATTGCGATGGTTGAGCCGAGCCATCGACTGCGCTTCGCGCAGAAAGCGCTTTCGCACGTCATCGGAGCGGTCGGTCAAAATTTTGATCGCGACCGTGCGCTCGAGCATCGTGTCGACGCCCGAATACACATCGGCCATGCCGCCGCGACCGACGAGGGCATCGATACGATAGCGATTGCCGAGGGTGCGGCCCGCGAGCTCCATAACTTAGAACGCGCTCCGGTGATGACGGACCGAGGTGCCTTCGACCGTGATGACGTCGAAGCGCGCCCGAGCGTGCGGCGCGGCGAACTGCAAATAGTCCGACGCCAATGAACGCAGCTTTCGTTGCTTGCGCTCGTCGACGGCAGCGAGTGCCGTACCGAAAGTACCTGTGGTGCGCGTTTTGACCTCAACAAAGACGATCGTCTCGCCATCGAAACAAACGATGTCGATTTCTCCGCCCGGAACGCGTACGTTTCGGCCGATGAGGCGATACCCCCGTTCCCCTAAATGCTTCCAGGCCAAATCTTCACCGACACGGCCAAGCGTGGTTCGCTCGCTCACGATGCGGGGACGATTCCGGGCAGTCGAAGGGCCGCTGCGACATGCCAAAAGCCCCGTCGATGCTGATCGCAGGGGCCGTGGGCTTCGAGTGCGGCGAGGTGTCGTGGCGTCGCATAGCCCTTGTGTTCGGCGAATCCGTATTGCGGATGCTGCCGGTCGAGATCGACCAGCAGCGCATCGCGGTGGACTTTCGCGATGATCGAAGCGGCGGCAACCGTCGCGCATTTGGCGTCGCCCTTGATCACGGGCTCTTGTTCGCCCGCGTACGACTTGATCCGGACGGCATCGGTGATCAAGTAATCCGGCAGCCGCGAGAGCGCGGCGATCGCGCGTTCCATCGCAAGCACGCTCGCCCAATAAATATTGAGTCGATCGATCTCAGCGACCGACGCCTCACCGATCGCCCAGGCGACGACGCATGATTTGATTCGCTCGGCAAGCTCGACGCGCAACTCCGGCCGTACTTTTTTTGAATCGTTCAGACCCGCCAACATCAGCGGGCCATCGGTGAGGACGCAGCCGGCGATGACCGGTCCCGCAAGAGGCCCGCGGCCCACTTCATCGACGCCCGCGACAAAGAGCAATCCTCGGGCGCGTGCGGCGTTTTCGTACTGGTGCAAACGCTGCAGACGACGACGTTCGACTGCGCGCGCGTTCGCGTGTTTGCGGGCTTGCGGGGTCATTCGGCGCTCGGCGGATCCTCGAACGTGATGCGTCCGAATTTTCCGTCGTTGAAATCTTTGATATACGATCCCGCGGCGTTGTGGTAGTCGACTTCACTGCCTTTACGCATGAAGCCGCGCGTTTGCGCGAACGTCTCCAGGCTCGGCACCTTCGTGCGACCCGAGCTCGTTTCGGTCAACCACAGATGAAAGCGATTCGCTACGTCTTCGGCATCGAATCGTTCGCGCGGAATGGCTCCGGTGAGCGCGAGCATCCACTGCGCTTCCGGCGTCGCGATCTTCGGCACGAGAATACCGGGCGTATCCATCAGTTCGAGCGTCGGTTGCACGCGAAACCACTGCATCGAACGCGTAACGCCGGCTTTGTCTTCGGCTTTTGCTGCCGTGCGGCGCAAGAGTCCATTGATGATCGATGACTTGCCGGTATTGGGAATTCCAAGCACGATCGCGCGCTGGGTTCCCTTGCCCGAGGTCAATTGGCCGAGATGGAAATTTGCCTTGCTGATGCTGCCCGGATCTTTCGCGTTGACCGCGACGACACGTCGATGCATTCCGTTGTAATGCGCAAGCCATCTCACGGTGCTTGCGGGATTGGCTAGATCATCGTGGCCGAGCACGAGCATGCGCGGCTTTTTCCCGATCACCGCATCGAGCATGTCGTTGGAAGAAATTCCCGGTAAGCGCGCGTCGACGACTTCGATGACGACGTCGATCAGCTTCATCTTGTCGACGAGCTGACGCATCGCCGTTGCCATGTGCCCGGGATACCACTGGATAACGTTTTCTTGGCTGATCACTAGCGCGCTCCAAGCGGCCGTGGTGGCCAGATACCAAGCACAGCGCGACCGATCACGTCACTTTGCGGCACGAAGCCCCAGTCACGCGAATCATCGCTGTTGGCACGGTTGTCGCCGAGCACGTAGAGCGCGCCTGCCGGAACGGTGACTTCGGGGTAGCTCCGCCGGTCGCGAAAGGCAACGTAGTCTTCCACCAGCGGCGTGCCGTTGACGCGCACGGTACCGCGATCGATCATCACGCGGTCGCCCGGCTTACCGATGACGCGCTTGATGTAGTGCTGCGATTGACCGACGGCGTCATGACGGAAGGCCACGATTTCGCCGCGTGCGATCGGTCCGACGCGGTAGGCGAAGGTGTTGATGAGCACATACTCGCCCGGATGAATCCGCGGTTCCATCGAGAGTCCGCTCACTTGCGGGGTCCGCAAAAAGAACGCCGCTCCGATGAGCGCGAGGAGGGCGATCTGAATCGCCACGTTTGCCGCCGTTCGGACGGTAACCACGCGTTCGTTCTTCGGCTTCGGGGCCGCTATTCCTAATGCAGGATGCGGATGCGATTGAGCGGCCAGAACAACAGGAACGCGTGTCCGGTAAAGCCGGCCTTCGCGCCTTTGCGCGGACCGTTGGCAAAGGTGCCGCCGGTCTGCGAGAAGCCCCACATGTGCGAGTCCTCGGAATTATTCCGATTGTCGCCCATCATGAAGTAAAAGCCCTCGGGGATGCGATCGGGCGCTTGCCACATGCTTTTCGGTGGGATATTCGAGGTGTCCGGCGTCAACGGCACACCGTCGACGGAGATCCCGTACTGTTTGATTTCCAGCTCGTAGGCGGGCTTTTGCGCGATGTAGTTCTCGTCCTGAGCGACGTCGTTGATGTAGACGGTGCCGTTGTGGATGCGGAATTTGTCGCCCGGAATGCCGATCGTGCGCTTGATGAAGTCGTTCGTGGTGGGGATCGGCGGCGGGAAGACGACGATATCGCCGTGGTGCGGCTTGCTGAACCGGTACTCAAACTCGTTGACGAGGAGCACGTCGTGAATCTGCAAGGTGGGCTCCATGGAGCCTGAGGGAATGAAGAACGTCCGCACGACGAACGTGATGAGCAACAGCGCGACGAGGCCCGCGACGATGAACGCGTCGAGGTACTCGCGGATGATGGTCCGGGCGGACGGCGCGGGCTCGATCACGCCGTCGGCGACCAGAGGAGTCGCAGCGACGGGGACCTTTTCGGGCTTGATACTGATCGCGACGCGAACGACCGCGAGCACGCAGATCAGCGCCAGGAGTTGAAGGGGCGTCACGGCAGACTAGCTGCGGACGACTTTTTTCTCTTTGATGCGCGCGGCTTTACCGATCTTATCCGAGAGATAATACAAGCGGCTGCGGCGCACGATGCCGCGCTTGGAGACTTCGATCTTCTCGACGCGCGGGCTGTGGAGCAAGAACGACTTCTCGACGCCGATGCCGTGCGAGAGACGACGAACGGTAATGGTCTCGCCAATCCCGCCGCCCTTGCGCACGGTTACGATCCCCTCGAACATCTGGGTGCGTTCTTTGCCGCCTTCGACCACCTTGGAATACACCTTGACGGTATCGCCGGGGCGGAAGTCGGGGACGGAGGGTTTCTCCTGTTCCTTTTGGATCAGGTTGATGACGTTCGACATTGTTCGGCTCTCTCATGACCGGCTCGCCCCGGAGGGTCGAGGGTCTTCGTAAAGTCAGGACAGCCCGCGAGCGGGCAACCCCGGGATTGTATCACGCGGGCATCACCGCTGGCAACGGCGATCTGGTGTTTGATTAGCTAATCGTGTAAACTAAGCAAATGAAGACCGTCAATATCCATGAAGCGAAGACGACGCTCTCACGCTTGCTTGCAGAGGTCGAGCGCGGTGAAATCGTGGTGATCGCTCGGAACGGCGAGCCGATCGCTGAACTGATTGCGATTCGCCAGCCCACACTTGCCGATGGTATCCAAGCGATCCGCGAAAAACATAAAATTTCGATTGCTGGACTTTCGGTCCGCGATCTCATCGATGAAGGTCGCCACTGAAGCTCGTTCTCGACGCGAGCGTCGTTATCGCTTTAATCGCGGCTGATGAAGAGAGTGCTTACGCTCAATCGGCGCTCTCGGCATCGGTTGCAGGCAGCGCAATCGTTCCCGCGCTGTGGCGCTGGGAGATCGCGCACACGTTGATCGTGCTCGAGCGCAAGGGGCGTCTCGTTGATGCCTTGGCGATCTTCCAAACGACGATGCGCGAATTTCGCATAACGATTGCCCCCGACACGTCGCTCTCAACTGAAATGATACTCGCACGAAAACATCGTTTGACCGTGTACGATGCAACGTATCTGGCGTTAGCGCTTGGCGAAAACGCGCGGCTTGCAACATTGGACACATGGCTCGCGAAAGCCGCAGCTGCGGAAGGCGTGTTGTACTCACCGGGCTCCTGAGCGGCGCGATGGCCGCGCCAGGTCGCTAACTCTTTTTTCGCATGTGTGCGCGCAAACGCGATTGTTCGCGCCGCCATGCCGCAATCGCTTGATGATCTCCCGAAAGAAGAACGGTCGGCACGTCGATCCCGCGAAAACGCGGAGGCCGCGTAAACGACGGATGATCGATGCCTCCGTTCGCAAACGATTCTTCGGCCGCTGAATCGGCCGCGATCGCTCCATCCAGAAGGCGGACCGTCGAATCAAGAAATGCCATCGCTGGAATTTCGCCCCCGGTGAGCACGAAGTCGCCGAGCGAATACGATTCGAGGGGATACAACGAGCCGAGCCGCTCGTCGACACCCTCGTAGTGACCGCAAATAAGGATCAGTCGATCGAGCGTCCCAAACGCGAGGGCATCGGTGTGAACGAACGATGTGCCGGCAGCGGCGGTAAGCACGATCCGACGTTGCTCGCTTGGGGGCGCAGCGGCGATGATGCCATCGAGGATGTTTGCGAGCGGTTCGATTCGCAGCACCATTCCGGGGCCGCCGCCGAATGGGCGGTCGTCCGCGCGTTCGCCGGGCGGGAGGGCATCGATGATCGGATGCATGCGCACGTCGACCAGGCCGCGTTCGATCGCGCGACCGACGATCGAGAGACCGATGACCGGGGCGAACATCTCCGGGAAGAGCGTGATGACATCGATGGACAACATAGCGTTGTGTCTTTCTTCGACTCCCTACGCCGGATAGCCGCCGGTCGGCCGCCGACGCGCACACCGTACGACGAGGGCGTGATCGCCCTCGAGCGCGGCCGACTTGCGGACGCGCTTGCATTCTTCACGACCGCACTCCACGCGGCGGCGGGCGATGAGGAATGTGCCGCGGCACTCAACAAGCGCGGCGTCACGCATATCCGTCGCGGCGAACGCGACGATGCGCTGGCGGACTTCATCGCCGCGCTCGACCTCGACCCGCGCTACGTCCCGACGATCACGAATATCGGCAACCTGCTCCTCGAGGACGGCGACAACGACGAAGCGATCGAGCACTACCAGGCCGCGCTACGCTTGGACGACGAGTATTTCGTGGCTCACCTCAATTTGGCGGTTGCTTACCGGAAGACGGGAAAGCGTGCCGAATCAGTCCGGCATCTCCGGCGCGCCAATCGGCTCGAAGGCCGGAAAAAACGAAAGGCTTGAATGGACGTCGAGCAGCTCTCCCTCTCACGCGATCTCCTGGAGCTCATGCGCAAGGCCGCAACCTACGCGGGCGAAGATAACATGGAGTTCATCACGCCGCCGCACGTACTACTGGCGCTCTTAGACGAGCCGACCTTTGCCGAGGCCGTCGGCGAAGACATCGATCGCGAACGCGTGGTCTCGTCGGCAAAAGAGCCGCGCCTTCCCGAAGTGTATGAAGTTCCCGAAGGACCGCTGCCCGAGGGTGAGTCGGTCCCGTTCAAACGCTACGATACGCTCGTTTTCCACAGCACGGACGGCACGAAGTCGGCGTGGCTCGACAAGCAGTCGTTCCGCATGTTCATCGAGGGTGCGCGCCGCGTGAGCGACGGTCCCTACAAGCCAAAACATCTCGCGCTCGGGTACGTGGCCGAAGCGCTCAAGGATCGCCAACTCCTCGACCTCTTCGGCAAAGAGCCGCAGTCGGTCAATTCGAAGATCTACGCCCTCACGTAGCGCTAGTCGCGCACGCCGATCGCATCGGCGCACGTGATCTCTTCGAGATATTCGAAGAGCTGCGGTAAGGTGATCTTCTCGAGCGCGCTCTTGGACTTGATGCCCTCGCCCTCGTCGCCCTCATCGCGCAGGTAGCAGCGCGACTCGACGCCGCCGACGTTTTCGCTCAGGAACGAGACCGCAAAGCCTTTTGCCAGCGTGTCGTCGTAGATGCGCATGGCGGCGGGGTTGAGGATTTCGATCGAGTGACTCGAGTTGTTCGCATCGAAAATAGTAATCGTGAGATAGTCGCGATTGACGATCTCAATGGAACCAACCACGAAGGTGTTCTTCGCGGAGAAGAATTCATGGCCGCGCTTGTTGCGCGAACTCACTTCGTAGAAGACGCGGTGGGCGACGAACCGATTGAGGATTTTTCGTAACGTCGCAATGGAAGCGAGCGTTTCGGTCCGGTTGCCCCGCGTGTAGATGATCTTCAAACGATCGATCACGCCTTCGAATGTATTTTGATTTTTTTGTGGACGGGTGGGATTGTACGGTGTGCGGAAAGAGCCCTCCTCAGTATGCTTTCCATTCCCGATCTCGCCATCGTCGGCGTATTCGCCCTACTCGTCTTCGGCCCGGATAAATTGCCCGGGGTGATGCGGAAGGCCGGGCACGTCATGCGCGATATTCAAAACACCTCGCAAGGCTTCATCCGCGAGATGGAGCGCGCCGCCGACGTCAGCGAGCCGCAAAAGCCGTGGGCGCCGCCCGAGCATCCCGACGATCCCGCCTACCCGATGCACGGGTACGGCGCGAGCTCGAACGGCGAGGTGTTGCACGGACCGACAGCCGAAGAGCTCGAGTCCATCGCGCTGCCGCACGCGGAGATGTTGCCGCTCGCCGATCGCGCGGGCATCGTTCCGGATCACGCACCCGCGGCGCATTCGCCGCTGGATCCGGTAGCCGAAGCGCACCCGGAATCCGACCACGTGCCGCTCGCGATGCAGCACGAATTGGCACAGGACCCGCAGACGATCGCCGATGCGAGCCTACACCCCGGCAAGCCGACGCCAGAGTCCGATCACTCGGCGAACATATAGCTGCGTCTCTGCATACGGCGGCACGCCGCCGTACCGATCGACGGCGCCCGCCCCCGCATTATACGCAGCGATGGCGCGCACGTAGCGTTCCTGAGCGGGATAGCGCGCATAGCGATCGAGCAAGCCGCGCAGATGCCGCACGGTGCCATGGAGGTTCGCATCCGGATCGCTCGGATCGACGCCCATCCCGGCAGCCGTCGCCGGCATGAGCTGACCCAGCCCACGCGCTCCAACGGGCGAGACGGCCCGCGGATTCCACGACGATTCGACCGCCACGAGCGCAACGACCAGCCGCGCATCCAAACCCCAAGAATCCGCCTCACCAACAACGCGAACCGCCAGCCGATACGCCTCATCAGCCCCAAGCCCACGATCGAAGCTACGCAGCGCCGACGCGTACGCCGCAGGAAGACTCTGCGCCCCGGCTGGCGCCACAAGCGCGAACAGAAGACCAAAAAGCAAAAGGCACCGCCGCATAGCAGCGACAGTGCCCCCTTACTACAACCTCACCACCGACGGGCTTCGGTCCGGCGTAGGCCGGGCCGAAGTCAGCTGGGTTGGAGTCATATGTTGAAGTTTTGGCGGAGTTCGTTGATCCGTGATTCGAGCAGCGAGCGCACCTGTTTGTGCAGTCGGTCGCGCTGTTCGTCGGGGAGCCGCTGGTACACGAGATAGCCGGCGGCGGAAACGAGTCCGCCAAGTACGCCGACGAGCACCGTGCGACCCGCATCGGCCGGAACGCTCGGGGTTTCTTTGGGCAGGCCACTGCCGTTGCCGGTGGGTTTGTAGGTGTCCGTCATGGTGGTGATTGCTCTCCTTTGTCCGTGCTGATACCCGCTTTCGACGCGCGGGTTTCTGGTTCAGGCTCGCTTCGCACGCGAACGTGCGTTTCATATTGCCGGGCAATCTGCGTGAGCGCAAGCTCTGCGGTCGCAACGATGGCTACGACGTCTTCCCGGTCGCGTACCGCCTCGGGCCAGCTCAGCGAAAGTCGGCCTTTGTCACGTTCGGCGCTCACCGCGACCTTGGCGTGTTCGGACAGGCCCATCCACGCGGCTTGGAGGATCGCCGAGGCGGCGGCGCAGACGATGTCCTCGCCCTCCTCGGCCCAACCGGCGTGACCGTCGGCAAAAACAGAAGACAGCCGCTGCCGGCTGTCTCTGCGAAAACGAATCTCGAGCATCGAACCCCTTACGGAAGGTCGATCTTCGTGATCTTGACCTCGGCGAAGCGCTGGCGGTGGCCGATGAGCTTGCGAACGCGCTTCTTCGGCTTGTAGCGGAAAACGAGGATCTTCTTGTCCTTGGCCTGGCGAAGGACCGTCCCCGAGACAACCGCACCGGCAACGATCGGGCTGCCGACGCTCAGATTGTCGCCGCCCGAGGCGAGGACGATCCGGTCGAACTTCACTTCAGCGCCGACTTCGGCTTCGATGAGGTCGGTGCGAATGATATCGCCTTCCGACACGCGGAACTGCTTTCCGCCGGTCTCAATGATCGCGTACATAACTTGGGGAGTTTATCACGGCGGCACAAATGCCGTCAACGGCAAACGGCGGGTTTCTTCGGTGGCGGCTAGGCCGCCACGACCCCGACGGCCGGGCCATCATCGAGCTTGAGGGTAAGGCATTTTGAGGATCCGCCCGCCTTGTGAAACTCGCCAAGGTCGGTGCTGAAGACCCGGTAGCCGGCGGCGTGGAGCCGTTCGCGCAAGGCCTTCGTCGCCGCGTGCATGACGATTGCATCGCCTACTTCGACGGCGTTTGCCGCAAACGAGAGCGCATCCTCGAGCGAGAGCTCGATGAGATAGCCGGGATCGATGCTGCGGCGTAAGAGTTGCTGGGCGTGCGGTGAGAACGCATCCATGTACGCCATCACGTGTCCGCTAGCAAGCGGGCACATTGCGGTATCGAGATGATAGAAGCGCTCGTCGACGAGCAAGAGCGGAACGACGCGAGCGTCGATATGTTCGGCGAGTTGTAAGGTCGCATTGCGTTCGGAGCGCCATCCGTAACCGGCGTAGATTTGCGGACGCGCCCGATCGAAGAGCGCGTCGCCCGCACCTTCGAAAAATGTTTGTTGTAGGTACGTGGTTGCAAAGCCATTTTGCGCAAACCAATTACGATACACGGACTGCTCGCCGCGCCGTTGTTCGTGGCGGAAACTGCTGATGATTGCAAGCTTTCCGCTGATTAGCGCTGCGTTTGCCGTGAACACCAGATCCGGCAAGTCCGGAACGGGATCGAGGAAATCGATCTGCACGTCTGCGGCAACCGTGAGCGTCTCGACGAGTCGCTCCCATTGCCGTTGGGCATCGGGCGCGGAGTAGCCGACGTTCCGTGTCATCCACGGGTTGATGTCGTAACTGATAGTGAAGTGCACCGGTGGGCACATCAGGATCCGCGTCTTCATGTGCCAACTCTACCGCGTCATCCATACTAGCGCATTGTGCAAAGCGTTAAGGATGCGCGGGCGTGGTTGGCTTTGGGTGTTTCTCGGGAAGGCTTACGCGTATGAACAAAACACCATCCGACGAGCAATTCCGCAACACGCTCCCAAGCGAAACCGACGAGGCGCCGGATTCTGGGATGCCGCGTCAACTTCGCACCCGTGGCGATAACGAACCGACCCTCTCGGCGCGTGAGGCCGAGGCGGCGGGCATTCGGGGTGTGGACGTGGTCTACGGCGAGTCCTCGGGGGACGAGAATCGTGAGGACCAGCGCGACGCGCATCACGCGAACCAGGACGAGCATCTCTGATCGGCGGAGAGGCGGGGATGATCAAACGTCTCCCCGCCCTCATCCTTACGATCGGCGCGCTTGCTTGCGGCGCCGCGCAAGCAGCAACGCCCGCCCCGAAGTCGACGCCGCACAGCGTTGGCAAAATGCCGGCGAAAACTGCGCCGAAACCAGCGCCGGCAATGCACACCACGTCGAGCGGCCTCCAGTACCAGGATCTCAAAGTCGGAACGGGCCCGCTTCCGAAGACGGGCCAATCCGTCACCGTTCACTACACCGGTACGTTGACCGACGGTAAAAAATTCGATAGCTCGCGCGATCGCAACGAACCGTTCACGTTTAAAATCGGGCTCGGTGAAGTAATTCCCGGTTGGGACGAAGGCGTGGGAACGATGCGCAAAGGCGGCCGACGGAAACTCGTGATACCTGCGAAGCTGGGCTACGGTGACCGCGGTGTCGGCAATGGCCTCATTCCGCCCGGGGCGACCTTGCTCTTCGACGTCGAATTGCTCGACATCAAATAGCCAAACTACACGGCGACGTGGATGTCGTCGCCGACGATCGTGACCGGATAGCTTGGAATCGGGAGGA
>Ga0123337_10001905_pt1 | contig 25133 bp, 20 predicted proteins | sample frozenSSSSmetaG_FD_89792 | JGI IMG/M metagenome (GOLD analysis project Ga0123337, IMG submission 89792) | Glacier valley bacterial and archeal communities from Borup Fiord, Nunavut, Canada, to study Microbial Dark Matter (Phase II) -... | ecosystem: Environmental > Aquatic > Freshwater > Ice >...
ATTGCCCAACTGGGAGCTATTGCAGTTTGGAAAAACTACAAAGAAGACCCTGAAACAGGGCTTTCCAACTATTTGAATGCTCTTAAACTTGGATATACAAAAACTATCAGGGAGATCTATGAAACTGCAGGAATTGAATTTAATTTCAGTGCAGCATACGTAAAAGAACTGGCAGACTTCATCCGGGCAGAATTGGACAAATTAGAGTAATTTGAGGATTGAAAGATCCTGTTTTATGCAGGAATTCAAATAAATAAAAGAGTAGCACACTTTTTGTGTTAATATCAGTATGAAAAAAGTAATCATACTGTTCGCAATTTATTTGATTCCTTTCATATCATTGGCTCAAACCTGGGACACATTTAGAATTGATAGTGCCGTTTCAGTTGGACTTCCTAAAGGATTTACTAAAACTGAAACCAGAATGCAATTTAGCCTGGTGGCGAGAACCTCTTTTGGAACAATTCTAATTTTCAAAGTCCCTGATAATCCACAACTACTACCCGATATTGAAAAGGACAGGCATCTGAATAATTTCTACGACAATTACCTCAAAAGTGTAAAACAGTCCTCAAAGTCTGCTATCATTACAGATGAAAAGGATAATCTGATCGGTGATCTGAAAATTAAAGATTTTACATTGAAAATTGATACAGGCAGCGGTGTTCTTTTAAGGGATTTCAGAGTACTGCATGTAAATGGCGCTACCTATACCTTTGAATTTCTTTATGAAAACGTTCATAAAGAATACGCAATCCCTGAGCGGGTTAAATTCTTTAATTCAATTGAGGTCAACGAAACTTTCAGCAGTTCTGACCAGTATACTAGCCAAAGCCCTAATACTGATAGTCCTGATAACACTAAATATTGGATTTTGCTCATCATGATAGGGTTATTGGCAATTGGCTTGACAATTCTGAGAATTATGTTAAGAAATGCTCATCGAACTGATTTGTAAATTACCGTAACAGGGTTTTCGAAGGTATCTTTTTGTTCAAAAACCAGAACCATCTTCCCTGCAGCCTCTATTTCCCCTTCAAATTCTTTGCGAGAAATTACCATTGCTGCAGGATGTATTTTAAGATATCCTGAAAGGCTGTCCTGACTACTAATTGCTGGCACTAATCGCTGCATGTTAAAGACGTAAGCAGAGTTCATCATTTTGTAATAAACCAGATCCGGTTCATTTTCAAGTAGTTTTAAAGACCCTGCAACCGGATTGATTCCATAAACCTCTGGATATGCTTTGGCAAAAAAAAGAAAGTTGCTCAGTATAAATGAGAGGGAAATGCTAAGTATAAATTTGCGGATTTCATTCTTCCGGATAAAGTACCAGCCCATCAAGGCTCCAAGAGGAATAGGGATAAACCAGATCCAGACAGCTGCGGCATCCTGAACATTCTTATCCGCTTTAAGTACGAAATAAACAGCCACAGGGAGAGCAAATGCTATAAATGTATAAATGCCGTAAGCCCAATTTACATTCTTAACTGAAATATTTATCTGTTCCAGTTCCGAAAGCCAGAATCCAATCATGATTGCGATGAAAGGGTAAGCCGGAGCTGTATAATTAGGTAGCTTGGTCTGTGAAAATGAGAAAAAGATAATAATCCCCAAAACAATGCACAGGGAATATAGTAAAACCTCATTCGCTCGATGTTTCCAGGCCAGGAATATCGCCTGAATACTGAAAATGCCCATAGGAAGCAGACCAGCGATGACCATAATAAGGGGCAGAAGAAAAAAACCTCCATGACCTTCCATCGTATCTGAGAACCTTTGCAGATTATGTTTGAAAAAGAAGCCTTCAGTCCAGAGTCCATTGCTTGCCTTATAATTCAGCCAATACCAGGGCAAGGAGATCAGAAGAACTATCATTATCCCTGCAGGAATTTGAAAGGAACGGATCCTCGACCAGTTAAATCTTTTAGTCCAGATTAGAAATATAAGCATGATGAAACCAGGTAAGGCAACAGCTATTGGGCCTTTAGTCAGTAAGCCGAGTCCAAAGCATACATACATCAGAAAGATCCAGACCTTCCTTTTTTCGACCAGAAAGACATAAAAGCACATAAATCCGGCAGTCATAAAGAATATCAGATAAGGATCTGGAACTGACATTCGCATCTGAAAGTTAAAATGCAGAGAGGATAACAAAACCATAGCAGTAAGCCAGGCTGCTTTCTCCCCCAAGTATATTCTGCAGAACAGAAAACTGATCAGAATAGTTAAAGCCCCAAATACAGCTGAGAAAAACCGGGCACTGAATGCCGATACTCCGAACATCTTATAAGCCCCGGCCATAAAAAAATAATGCAAAGGTGGTTTATCGGTTCTTAATTGTCCATTAAAATGGGGCATGATATAATCTCCGGATACCAGCATCTCACGGGCACATTCTGCATTCTTAGCTTCATCAAGAATATAGATCATCGGTTCATCCAGATTCTGCAGAAGTAGCATCAGACTTAAAATAAACAAGAGAATACTCTTGGATCTAAGATCAAGCTTTTCCAAACAACCTCCCCTCTAAATGGGCCGAATGGTACCATTTGCTATTCTCCAGCCACCAGATCAGTTGAAATGTCATAACTACAGCAATAACAGCCCCGGCAATTATGTCTTCCATAAAATGCTGAGCAAGATAAACTCTTGAAAATGCGGTTAATGCAGCCAATGGTATAATTATCCAATGGCGTTTTCTGTGAGGAAGCAGATAGCTTAAAACTACTGCAAGTGTAAAAGCTGATGCAGCATGTCCGGAAGGAAAACTGTTCCAATCATGTACCGGATAACCTTCAATAGTTCGGATGGGCATGATATCCTCGAAATATTTTATGGGCCTAGGGGCTCTGAAAAATTGTTTTAGTATTTGAATTACAAGAGAGTTATATGCAAATGCGATGGCGGCCAGCACCGAGTAGCGAAATTTAAAGAACAGTAATAACAAAACAACGAGGGTGATTACTATTCCATCTCCAAAAAAGGTGATAATCTTAAAAAGTTCATCAAAAAAGTATGTGTGATGCCTGTTTATCCACAAAAACAACTCAGCTTTAGAATTCAAGAGCAGAAGAATAAAACCCAACAGAACCAGTATCAAAAATGGAATCAGAAAGTATCGCTGAGGATAAAGGATTTGGGAGAGGCTTTTCTTCATTATTTGGTTTGAATGCGAATTCAAAACTAAATAATTTTTATGTTTGATTGCTAAACCAATCAAATTGAACCACAATATGTCTAGAAACCTTTTTAGAAAGAAATCTATTGAGCTGATCATGAAAGACCGGCAAGCGGGATTTTCGGACGCCGAAATTGAAGATCAGCAGTTAAGAAGAGTTCTCTCTGTTAAAGACCTTACCCTTATGGGTATTGCTGCTGTAATAGGTGCCGGCATATTTTCTACGATTGGAAATGCAGCATTTAATGGCGGTCCTGGTGTTAGCATTCTCTTTGTCATCACAGCTATTACCTGCGGATTTTCTGCATTATGTTATGCAGAATTTGCATCAAGAATTCCCGTCGCAGGAAGCGCTTATACCTATGCCTATGCCTCTTTCGGAGAGTTAATTGCCTGGATAATCGGATGGGATTTACTGATGGAGTACGCCATTGGCAATATTGCGGTTGCCATATCATGGAGTGAATATTTTACCAATTTACTTGAGGGTTTCAATATCCATATACCGGCCTACCTTACTATGGATTACCTATCTGCATCAAGAGCATATAAAGAGGTGCTAGCAGCCGGAACAGATCTGAGCGGGATCAGTGCGAAGGTTCAGTATGCAGCCGGGGCATGGGAATCTGCACCAGGCTCAGGCAATCTGAAATTCATTGCAGACATTCCGGCACTTGGCATTGTTTTTCTAATTACCTATCTGGTTTACATCGGTATTCGGGAAACTAAAAGAGCTACCAATGCGATGGTCTTTCTTAAAATTGCTGTGGTGATTGGTGTTATTATACTCGGGTTTTTCTATATACAGCCGGCAAACTGGAGTCCCTTTCTGCCAAATGGTTTTGAAGGTATGATGAAAGGGGTATCCGGGGTTTTCTTTGCATTTATTGGCTTTGACGCTATTTCTACAACCGCAGAAGAGTGTAAAAATCCACAGAGGGATTTGCCTAAGGGGATGATCTACTCATTAATTATTTGTACTGTCCTCTACATACTGGTTGCATTGGTTTTAACCGGAATGGTAAGCTATAAAGAGCTTCAGGTTGAAGACCCATTGGCATTTGTGTTTAAAAATGTCGGACTTGACAATATTAGTTATATCATATCAATTAGTGCGGTAATTGCAACAGCAAGTGTATTGCTGATATTTCAAATGGGTCAGCCACGTATCTGGATGAGCATGAGCCGGGATGGTTTATTGCCAAAGAAATTTTCGAGTATTCACCCAAAATACAAGACACCCTGGTTTGCCACCCTTGTAACTGGGGCTGTAGTGTCAATACCGGCTTTGTTTATGAACCTTACTGAAGTTACTGATTTGACTAGTATAGGCACTCTGTTCGCCTTTGTTTTAGTATGCGCCGGAGTATTGCTGCTACCTAAAGAAGAAATTAATGATTCAAACCGTAAACGATTCCGTATCCCTTATGTCAATTCGAAATATATCGTTCCTGCCTTACTTATATTTATATTCATAATTTTCAAAGATCCCATTCTTTCACTATTTGACTACAATGGTGACTGGCATGTGTACAAGGATAAATTACCCTATTTCCTCTTTATAATCGCCGCAATAATTATGGCTATACTTTCTTTCATGAAAAATTTATCCCTGATTCCGGTTCTGGGAATGCTGAGTTGTTTATATCTCATGACTGAACTGGGATATACCAACTGGCTCCGCTTTCTGATCTGGCTGGCTTTAGGTCTGATTATTTATTTTTCATATAGTTATCACAAAAGCAATCTGAATAAATAAGTTTAGAATAGGGTTTTAGCTGGTTTATAACGACAGACTGCAATTGAGTAGGAAGTTTCAACTCATATAAATAAAAAAGGCAATTTTCGATTTGAAAATTGCCTTTTTTATTTTCACTGAATCTTAAAATTCAATTTTGTTAGATACTAGTTTCATGATTCAACATGATCTGAATCAACTCTTGTCAACTCACTGGTATCCTGAGTAGAGATGATCAGAGGTACTCTTTCAATCGTAACAAAACTAATATCCAGGCCAAAACCGCGTTCTTCAGAAAGTGAGAATTTTTTCAGGATGAAATAATAATCCATGATAAACTTATCGATAAAGCTTAGCACATTGGAACGTGATAAGACTTTTTCTAACACAACAAACCTGAAATCACCAATGATTTTGTACTTATTCAGGGAAGTATATTTACTGGTTATATCAACCTCATTGTTTCTTACCAATTCTTCAACAACTTTCCTGAACAGCACATTAATTTGCTGCTCAACCCGAAATCCTAGTTTAAAATCGATTCGGATCAGTTTATTTGGTATCAGAAAATCCACTTTATAATCCCTTGTAAAAGGTTCGTCAGTTACATCAACGTGTACCAGCCAATAAACATCTGCCCGTTTAGGCTGTTTCTGCAGGATCGAATACATAATCTTCGATTCGATTTCAGAATTGAAATTGGAACTGGTCAGATAAACCAGTTGTGACGCATATTTAGGTACAGACTCATCTTCACTCAACTCCTTTAAAATTGGATAATAAGAGTCCACTTCAACGAACTTCACAAATCGGTTTTTTATCTTTCTGGCAGAAAACCATGACCACATTACAGATAAAATCAAGGTGCCCAGAACAATGGTAAACCAACCTCCGTGCAAAAATTTCGCCATATTAGCAACTAAGAATCCAAGCTCTATGATCCCATAAAGGGTTATGAAACCAATGATAATATAGTTGGGAAACTTCTTACGTTTCAAGTAAATCGAAACCAGAATGGTTGTCATAAGAAAGGTGAGATTGATAGCTAATCCATAAGCACCTTCCATATTTGATGATTCTCTAAAAATTAGTACCACAACTATGCAACCTATCCATAATAATAAATTCATCGATGGAACATACAACTGACCTTTTTGGTTACTTGGATAATTGATCCTGACTTTTGGCCATAAATTCAAACGCACTGCTTCTGAGATTAAGGTAAATGATCCTGAGATTAAAGCCTGACTAGCAATAATTGCTGCTGCGGTTGCTATACTAATCCCAATTATCAAAAACCATTCAGGCATGATAGTGAAAAATGGATTTTCTTCACTACTTATTATAGTACCCTGATGTCGCCATAACCAAACTCCCTGCCCAAAGTAATTCAATAAAAGACATAATTTAACATATACCCAACTAATTCGAATATTGGCTCGTCCACAATGTCCTAGATCAGAATATAATGCCTCTGCACCAGTTGTACATAAAAACACCGCTCCCAATATAAATAATGCACCAGGGTTGGATGTTAATAATACATACGCATAATATGGGTTTATTGCCTTTAAAATTTCAGGAAACTCCACAAGATAAAACATTCCCAAAACAGCCATCATAGTGAACCAAACAAACATAATTGGACCAAAAGCCTTTCCTACGATAAAAGTTCCGAATTGTTGAATGAGGAATAAAAGAGATATGATAATTATAACAATTGGAACGGTTGGTATGTCTTTATAGAAAATCCTAAGCCCTTCAATTGCAGATGAAACAGTAATTGGAGGAGTAATCATTCCATCGGCTAACATAGCCGAACCTCCGATCATCGCAGGTATTACTAACCACTTGCCTTTCTTTTTAACAAGAGAAAAAAGTGATAAAATCCCGCCTTCACCCTTATTATCTGCACGCAAAGTAATTAATACATACTTTAATGTGGTTTGAAGTGTAAGGGTCCAGAATATACATGATAAGCTACCAAGTATTAATTCAGTTGAAATAATACGACCAGCAATAATAGCCTTGAATACATATAGCGGTGATGTCCCAATGTCTCCATAAACAATACCAAGACTAATTAATAATCCCGCTACTGATAGCTGATTTAGATTTTTTACGTTTGACACAACAAAAAATTTAGGAAGCAAAAGTACACCAAAAATTCAAATTCTTATTGCCAATCTAATAATGTTAATTTTTTGTCATTTTTTTTTAAATTTACTCCAACATTTCGGACGAAGAAACGTATAAAAATAAATTTTAGTTAAAAATTGTTAAAAAAAAGCATGCTGACTATGGGTATACATTAATATGCCTTATCTTTATACCATCATCTATTTTGCGTATGATAAACTCTTACCTGAGAAAATTAATTGTATTTATAGTTTTAGGCATCACAATGTCCCTGAACAGCTATGCATATAATTCAGCTTTTTATCAGGTTTCACGCCCGGATTCGCTGAAAGCTAAAGCAAAGGTTACCACCAAAATTACCGATACCAGATTAAACAGACCAGCAGATCCCAAAGCCGGTGTCAAATTGAGTTTTATACCATTTCAACCATCCAAGGAAAAGCTATTGGCTCAAAATAAAATTATGTCGGGCCCTAAAAACCCGCTTCCAGGAGATAAAATTCTGGCTAACGTGAAAGTTTATCCCAATCCGGTCTCAGATTATTTGAACATGACTTATTCAATCAGTAAAGACTCCAATGTAACGATCAGGATCATGGATGTGCTGGGCAATGAAATAACAACCCTTTTTTCTGAAAGACAAAGTACAGGTGAACACAGCAATACCTTCAGTATTTCTTCAAGAATCAGCAGTGGATTCTATTTTATTCGTGTAAGCGTGGGTAGTGAGATCATTACCAAACGTATTTCCGTACTGTAATATCTATACCATATTCCTCTTCTTATATTCAGTATGATTATATTCGCGGAATGAAAATAATCGCTATAGGTCGCAATTACGCCGAACACGCTAAAGAACTGAATAATCCTGTGCCATCAGTGCCTGTTATATTCATGAAACCTGATACTGCAGTTCTTAAAGACAATAAACCCTTCTACCATCCTGAATTCTCTACCGACATTCATCATGAGATAGAGCTTGTGCTAAAAGTATCAAAGGAAGGTAAACATATTGCTCAAAAATTTGCAGCAACTTACTTTGATGAAATAGGACTTGGAGTTGACTTTACCGCCAGAGATATACAACAAAAACATAAGGAAAAAGGGCTTCCATGGGAGTTGGCTAAATCTTTCGATAACTCTGCACCCATCAGCAAGTTTACCCCAAAATCTGAATTTAAAGACCTTAATAATCTTAACCTAAGACTTGACCTGAATGACAATACAGTTCAGGAAGGTAACACTAAAGACCTTCTTTTTTCGTTTGATTACATTATAGCCTTTGTTTCTCAGTACATCACCCTAAAAAAAGGTGACCTGATTTTTACCGGCACCCCAAAGGGAGTTGGTAAGGTAAACATAGGTGATCATCTATGCGGCTATCTCGAGAATGAAAAATTGCTCGATTTTTATATCCGATAGTAATCCAATTCTATGCTTAAATACTTCTTTAATTTATTCCTGCTGACCATATTATGCACTAATGCCATTGGCCAGGAACCAAGATTTCCACAATACCCGCAAAATTATTTCATTCGTCCACTTGATCTCCCTCCTATTATCTCAGGAAATTTCGGCGAAATACGATCCAATCATTTTCATTCAGGACTTGATTTCAAAACAAATAAGCGTGAAGGATTTCCGGTTTATGCAAGTGCTGATGGTTTTATTTCGAGAATTAGGATACAGATTGGTGGTGGTGGCAATGCTTTATACATCAGCCATCCAAACGGTTACACTACCGTCTATATGCATTTGAGGAACTTTAATGAACGTATCAGCAGAACTTTAAAGACTTATCAATACCGGATGCAAAAATTCGATGTCGATTTTCCTTTACTTTCTGTTGAAATCCCGGTAAAAAGAGGAGATATTATTGGCTGGTCAGGAAATACCGGAAGCTCTGAAGGTCCACACCTTCATTTTGAGATCAGAGATACCAGGACAGAAGAACCAATCAATCCGCAACTTTTTGGTATCAGAATTCCCGATAAGGTTAAACCTGTGATCACGGGATTATATCTCTATCATCTGAATGGCGAACCCTTCAGCGAGCTAACTCCAAAACAATCCTACACAGTAAGCGGAATTGATGGCAGTTATGTACTTAGTCCGCAAACAATCGTCACAATAGGTGGTGCAGCGGGACTGGGAATTGCAACTTTTGACAAGAACTCAGCTTCTGAAAATAGTAATGGACCCTATTCAATTGAGCTTCAGATCGAAGAGCAAACAATTTACTCCGCTGTATGGGAAAGATTTTTATTTGATAATTCCCGGGGAATGAATTCCCATGTTGATTATCCTGCGATGATCGCAACCGGCAGACGGATTCAGAAAAGTTTTCTTGAACCGGGCAACCCCCTGAAAATTTATAAAAATGTGCTGAATAATGGTCTTCTGAATTTTTCGGATCAGAATATCCGTAATGCCAGATATATCGTGAAGGATATTGCCGGAAATCAGAGTCTGCTCAATTTTAAAATAAGATACGATCCTGCAATAGTTCAAACATTCAAATCAATTGAAGGAAAGAAATTAAAATTTGATCAGGCAAACGATTTCGACACTACCGGCTTTAAACTGAATATACCTATTAAAACACTTTACAGTGATCTTAATTTTGTATATAAAACCTCTCCCAAACTTAGCGGCGCCTATTCCCTGATCCATCATGTCCATAATCGCCTGATACCGCTAAACGGTCCGGTAACTATGTCGATAAAAGCCGACGATAATCTGCCAGTTGAGTTACAAAGTAAAGCTCTGATTGTAAACCATCTTAAAAAATCACAGGGAGGGACTTTTGAAAATGGTTATGTTAAAACAGAAATTCGCAATTTTGACAGCTATTACATTATGACCGACACACTGGCTCCAAGAATCGTTCCGGTCAATATCAGTAATGGAGTATCCATGGTCAATCTTTCAAGAATCCAGTTCCGTATTTCTGATAGCTTGTCAGGTATAAAAACCTACAATGCAATGATCAATGGCAAATGGGTTCTGATGGAATACGAACCTAAGACGGGTTCTTTATGGCATCAATTTGACGAGCTGACCATCAAAGGCAAAAACGATTTTGTATTGACAGTAAGTGATATGAAAGATAACCAAACTATCTACAGAGCTGTTTTTTACCGGTAATGAGATTTATTCATTTCAGAATATTATTTTGTAATTTTATCCCCATAAAGCAAGGTAAAAAATGACTGAACTTACTGAGGGGCAAAAAGCTCCTGATTTCAATGCAAAAGACCAAAATGGAAAAACCCTTAGCCTGGGTGATTTTTCAGGGAAAGATCTAATATTATATTTTTACCCTAAAGACGATACTCCGGGTTGCACGGCCGAAGCATGCAGTTTCAGGGATAATTATCAATCTCTGCTGAAAGAAGGATTTGATGTTTTAGGCGTAAGCACTGATGATGAAAAATCACATCAAAAGTTCATTACTAAATACAGCCTTCCATTCCAGCTGATTGCAGATACCGATAAGAAAATCGTTGAAGCTTATGGTGTTTGGGTAGAAAAGAATATGTACGGTAAAAAATACATGGGAATAGCGAGAAAAACATTCATCATAGATAAAAATGGACTAATTCGGAAGATTATAGATAAAGTTGATACTAAAAACTCCTCCGCACAGGTTTTGGACATACTTAAATAAGCCGCTTTTTCTAACATATCATATTCTCTTACTCAAATAATTCCAAAATAATCCCCCTGTTTCAAAGAACATGGCTATTTTAGCAAGGCCATTAAGCACAAATTATGACTCCAGATATTGAACAATTAACAAAAACTGCCTCACAGGTTCGACGTGATATTTTAAGAATGGTTCATGCCTGCCAATCCGGTCATCCGGGCGGCTCATTGGGCTGTACTGATTATTTAGTTGCTCTTTACTTTCATACCTTAAAACACAATACCAAATTTGACATGGATGGAAAAGATGAAGACCTTTTCTTTCTTTCAAACGGCCATATTTCACCCGTATGGTACAGTGTACTGGCTCGCTCGGGATATTTTGAAGTATCAGAGCTGGCAACTTTCAGAAAGATAAATACCCGACTTCAGGGGCATCCAACAACTCATGAAAAATTACCTGGAATCCGGGTTGCATCTGGCTCTTTGGGTCAGGGTATGTCAGTAGCGATTGGTGCTGCCATTGCCAAAAAGTTAAATAATGATAACAGACTGGTATTTTCCTTGCATGGTGATGGAGAACTTCAGGAAGGTCAGACCTGGGAAGCAGCAATGTATGCCAGCCATAATAAAATTGATAACCTAATATCCACTATCGATGTTAACGGACAGCAAATTGACGGACCAACCGATGCCATTTTATCATTAGGAAATTTAAGGGCTAAATGGGAAGCATTTGGATGGGAAGTGCTTGAAATGAGTGGCAATGATATGGCCGATGTAGTTCGAGTACTTGATCTTGCAATCAGCAAAACATTCAAAGGAAAGCCGATCATGATTCTGATGCAAACCATGATGGGCAATGGTGTTGACTTTATGATGCATACTCATAAATGGCATGGCTCTGCTCCTAACGATGATCAGCTCGCACTTGCCCTGGGTCAATTGGAAGAAACTCTTGGCGATTATTAAGGATTATAAAATATAACCCGGATTCAAAAACACAATTAAAAAATTTCGCCTGTTAAATTTCAGGCCCTTTGCTTTGTTATATGAAGAAATACACATACACTGAGAAAAAAGATACCCGTTCAGGATTTGGAGTAGGTTTACTCGAAGTGGGAAAAAAGAACGATAAAGTAGTTGCATTATGTGCTGATTTGATCGGTTCATTAAAAATGGATGCTTTTATCAAGGAGTTTCCTGAACGCTTTTTTCAGATCGGAATTGCTGAAGCAAATATGATGGGAATTGCTGCAGGTTTAACAATTGGTGGTAAAATTCCATATACAGGAACATTTGCCAACTTCTCAACAGGACGGGTATACGATCAGATCAGACAGTCTATCGCCTATTCAGATAAGAATGTAAAAATTTGTGCTTCACATGCCGGACTTACTCTGGGTGAGGATGGTGCAACCCATCAGATTCTTGAGGATATCGGAATGATGAAAATGCTTCCGGGTATGGTGGTAATAAATCCTTGTGATTATAACCAGACAAAGGCCGCTACTATTGCAATTGCAGATCATCATGGTCCGGTTTATTTAAGATTTGGCAGACCCGCAGTACCTGTTTTTACTGATCCTGATCAAAAATTCGTGATCGGTAAAGCATGGATGGTCAATGAAGGAACCGACGTTAGTATTTTTGCTACCGGGCATATGGTATGGAAGGCTATTGAGGCTGGTGAGAAGCTTGCGGAAGCTGGAATCAATGCTGAAATAATAAATATTCACACCATTAAACCTTTAGATGAAGCGGCAGTCTTAAAATCAGTTGCCAAGACCGGTTGTGTGGTTACTTGTGAAGAGCATAACCGCTATGGTGGTTTAGGTGACAGTATTGCACAGGTGATAACCAGAAACAATCCTGTTCCGCAGGAATACGTTGCAGTTAACGATAGTTTCGGAGAAAGTGGTACTCCTGATCAACTGATGAAAAAATACGGTTTGGATACCGAAGATATTATCAAAGCGGTAAACAGGGTAATTAAACGTAAATAATTGCCCTGAGTCCCGGAATCCAAACCAAAAACAAAGATATGCAGGTAGAGGATTCCGAAATCTTAGAAAAATTTTCAAAGGAAAGCACCCGGCATGAGGCCTTTAATCTTCTGCTGAACAAATATCAGCAGAAGATTTACTGGCATATCCGCAGGCTGGTCATTGACCATGATGATACTGATGACCTGGTACAGGATGTATTCATTAAGGTCTGGAAGAATCTCGTAAACTTCAGAAGTGATTCACAATTATTCACATGGATCTATCGCATTGCGACGAATGAAAGTATCACCTTTCTGAACCGTAAAAAATTAAGGAACAGCGTATCTATAGATGATGCAAATGGCTTAGATCTGGCAGAAACACTCGCTGACACTCCGTATTTTGATGGAGACAAAGCTCAGATGAAGCTTCAAAAAGCAATTTTGACACTGCCCGAAAAACAAAGGTTAGTGTTTAACATGAAATATTTTGATGAATTGAAATACGAAGAGATCTCTGAAATTCTGGGTACCAGTGTAGGTGCTCTAAAAGCATCTTTTCATATTGCAGTTAAAAAAATTGAACAGATATTATTAAATTCAGATTAAACCTTTCTATCCCGGGAGTATCAAAGGAGTATGAAAAAAGAGAATTCAGATAAGGATTGGTTAAATGAGGCTCCGATGCTAGTTAAAATCAGCAAAGAGAACCCCTTTGCTGTGCCTTATGATTATTTTGAATCTCTGAATAAAAACCTGAATTCACTGGCCAAACTAGAAAGTGTCCGGTTTGAAAATGAAGATGAGTTTGGTTTGCCTGAAAATTATTTCAATCAATTAACAGAAAGGATTGAAGATCGAATTTCCAAAGAGACTATTCAAAATCTGGCTAAGGGCGATGGATTAATAGTCCCAGATGCCTATTTTACGAACCTGACTGAGCGCATTAACTCAAGAATTGATGAGAAGTTAGAACCTGCAAAGCTGAAAAAGATGTATCCACACTGGCTTCGTTATTCTGCTGCTGCAAGTGTTGTATTTGTCATTGGGATATTCTTGTATTTAAATTCATCAAACTACGTTTTCAATCAGCAATTATCAAAAGTTCCCGATCAGGATATCATCAATTACCTGCAATTTCACAGTACTGTAAATGATAACCAATACATTATCGAGAATGTCACTGAGGATGGTCTGCAGCAAGTATCAACTGACGTTTCAGAAGAAGATCTTGAAAAGTATATAAACAGTACAACATTATGAAAGGATTTGTAAAGAAAGGGATTTTGGGTATAATAATGTGTCTGACAATGAACACAATATTAGTAGCTCAGGATCGTCGCGAACATTATGAACGCATTGAGGCCATTAAGGTCGCATTTATCACCAAAAAACTCGATCTTACCACAGATGAAGCCCAGAAATTCTGGCCGGTATACAATCATTACCAAAAAGAGCTGATGGAACTGATGCGGAAGAGAAGGGAAGACAGGCAGAAAACTGATATTGGTCCAAATGATAAGATCAACGCAGATCTCACTTATGAAAGCAAAATGCTGGATCTGAAAAAAAAGTATAAAAAACTCTATTTGAAGGCCATTCCGGCTGAAAAAGTTCTGCTATTATACCAGGCAGAGCGCGAATTCAGGGAGCATCTGATCAAGCAATTGAATCATCGTAGAAGGGAATAGTTTAAATTTAACCGAGTTCGATACAAGGACGATAAAATAATACCGTCATTATTGGTCATATAGGTTTCTGGAGCCAAATATTTTGATTTTTGAAACCAATACCTGTGTTTTATAGGTTAGTTCAGCCCTTTCCTCCGGAGTAGTTCCGGCATGAAATAACGTTTTGATACAAATTACCGACAGCCGGAAGCTACCTCCTCCGCTAAGGTTTATTTTACCCGGGGCTGTATTTCATCGGGACTGGCAGCCCTGCGTATGTACCTTAATTGAAAAAATATCCGGCAATCTTTCATCCAATCTACTGCCTGCATTTTATTTATGTATTTTTGCATATGCTAAGCCCGCGTCAGCTTTTTCTGTTAAATACTGCTCAAACATCTCCATTCCCGCGTTTACTTGAAATTGAAAGGGCCGAAGGCATGTATCTTTACGATCATTCCGGAAAAAGCTACATGGATCTGGTTTCCGGATTTGCTGTCAGCAATATCGGTCATCGTCATCCAAGAGTCGTAAAGGCAATAAAAGACCAGGCAGACAAATACCTTCACCTAACCGTTTATGGGGAGTATGTCCAATCGCCACAGGTTAAATTCGCAGAGAAATTATCCTCAATCCTGCCTGATTCCCTCAGCTCTGTCTACTTTGTAAATTCAGGTGCTGAAGCTACAGAAGGCGCAATGAAACTGGCGAAGCGCTTTACAGGCAGGTCAGAAATTATAGCCTGCAGGAATTCCTACCATGGAAGTACACAAGGGGCACTTAGCGTGATGGGTAACGAATACTATAAACAAGCCTATCGTCCGCTGTTACCCGGAATCCGATTTATTGAATTTAATGAAATTACTGATCTTGAGCAGATAAACTCAGGTACTGCAGCCATCATTATAGAAACAATTCAGGGAGAAGCAGGTGTTCGTGTTCCGGATATGGACTATATGCAGGCTTTACGAAAACGATGTGATCAAACAGGCACCCTGCTCATTCTGGATGAAATACAATGTGGTTTCGGACGAACAGGTAAATTCTTTGGTTTTGAAAACTTTAATATGAAACCAGATATACTTTTACTGGCTAAAGGCATGGGGGGTGGAATGCCTATCGGCGCATTTATTTCCAGTAATGCGATCATGTCTGTATTGAAAGAAAACCCAATTCTTGGACATATTACCACATTCGGGGGTCACCCTGTCAGTTGTGCCGCCGGACTTGCCAATCTGGAGGTAATACTGGAGGAAAACCTGTTTAAAGATGTTGCAGTAAAAGAATCATTGTTCAAAAAAAACCTGCGGCATCCCGAAATAATAGAAATAAGGGGCAAAGGATTGATGCTAAGCATTCAGCTAAATACTTTCAAACAGGTTGAATATGTGAGTAATTTTTGCTCCGATAAAGGCATCATCATCGACTGGTTTTTACATTGCGATACCGCTATGCGTATAGCCCCACCACTGATCATAACTGAAGAAGAGGTCAAGCTGGCCTGTAAAATTATTATGGAAGCACTTGATTCATACAAGCCCTGAAAGACTACAATTATCAGGAGATATACATTATCATTTTAAACCCGTACCTTTGCGGCAATATAAATTTGCTGGTATTTTTAACAGCAATGTAAAATCATTACATGTTATTCGAAGAATTAAATATTATTGAGCCTATTTTAAAGGCTTTAAAAACAGAAGGTTATACTGCCCCTACTCCTATTCAGGAACAATCCATACCAATCATTTTAGAACGCAAAGATCTATTGGGATGTGCGCAAACAGGCACAGGTAAGACTGCTGCTTTCGCTATTCCGATTATTCAGATTCTGGAAGGTGGTAAAATTTATGATAAAGGACCAAGAGCAATTAAATGCCTGATCCTAACCCCAACCCGTGAACTTGCGATACAAATCGGCGAAAGTTTTGCTGCTTATGGCCGCCATACAGGCATGAAACATGCCGTTATCTTTGGTGGGGTTTCTCAGGGCTCACAGGTATCTGCATTAAAATCGGGAATTGATATACTCATTGCAACTCCCGGAAGGTTATTAGACCTGATCAATCAGAAGTTTGTGCATTTGCATTATCTCAAGATATTTGTACTTGACGAAGCAGACCGGATGCTGGACATGGGATTTATCCATGATGTAAAGAAGATCATCACGAAGATCCCGCAAAAACGTCAAACCTTGTTTTTCTCGGCAACAATGCCACCTGAAATTCAAAAACTGGCCAATACGATTCTTGTAGATCCTGAAAAAGTGGAAGTTACACCTCCTTCAACTACTGCAGATACAATTGATCAATCCCTCTTTTTCGTCGAAAAAGGTGACAAGAAAAAGCTACTAATTCACATTCTGAATGATAAAAACATTAAATCTGCATTGATCTTTACCCGGACCAAACATGGTGCAGATAAGATCACCAAGGATCTGGTTAAAGCTGGAATAAAGACAGAAGCAATTCATGGAAATAAGTCACAGAATGCGCGTCAAAAGGCATTATCTAATTTCAAAAGCGGACAAATCAAAGCCTTAATTGCAACGGATATTGCTGCCAGAGGTATTGACATTGATGAGCTTTCGCATGTGATCAATTATGAATTACCGAATGTCCCGGAAACTTATGTCCACCGTATTGGCCGTACAGGCCGCGCGGGCTCAAGTGGTATCGCTCTTTCATTCTGCGATGAGGAAGAAATGGAATACCTGAAAGATATTCAGAAACTGATCGGCAGGGAAATTCCTGTTACCGAAGATCAACCCTATCATATGCGAGCAGCATCCCATATTTTTAGTCAATCGACCATAAAGAAAGGCAGCTCAGGTAAAAAACCTGCACCTGATTCGGCTAGAGGGGCAACAAGTGGAAGTCCGAGAAGACGCTTCGGCAATAATAGGAGGTAATAAAAAGCTATACAGGCTCCGGAATCAAAGCCGGAGCCTTTTTTATTTTTCGGATAATGCCTTGAGCATCAGATCAGCAACCAGTTTATTACCAGCAGGATTCAAATGCACCCTGTCCGTAGTCAAAATCCCTGATTCTTTATTCTCAGGATTATTTTTCAGATTATAATCCAAAAATGCCTTTCTCAGATCAACTAAACCACAGGAGTATTTCTGGGCTAATTCGCGAATGATATTACTGTAACGATTCAAATCACCATCCTGCGCATTACTAAAGTCGGTACGCTCTCCTATGGCTGCTGGAGTACAAACGATAACCCTGATGCCGGAAGCCTGTAATTTTTTTATCATCGCAGTATAAAATGCAATAAATTTATCGGGGTCGGTACCCGTTTGTGAGCTTTGTTTATGCCAGACATCGTTTACCCCGACATACATCACCACTACATCCGGTTTTTTGCTTAAAACATCCTCTTCAAACCGTAAAAAAAGATCATAAACCTTATTCCCACCAATCCCTGCACCAATCAGTTCATATTCAGGATTTGTTTTACCACGCAAAGCATCCTGCATTAATGTAATATAGCCCCCGGGATTAACCCCCGCACGGGTAATAGAATCACCAAAGAATATGACCTTAAGAGGCTTTTGAATTTGCATGGAACTCATTATTATAATTACAGCGAAAGAGAGGAGTACTTTTTTCATGTTTGTTTTTATGATTGGTCTATTTTTTCTTAACTGTTGCCAGCTATCTATGGTTCATTTTTTATGAGAATTGTCAATATCTAAGCTGTCAACTCTCCATTCTCAACTCTCCATTCTCAACTGTCAATTATCAACTCATTTTAGCTCTCTTAATCAAATACGAATGCAGCACCTGATAAAACCCATCATGAATATCCGCATCAATCAGATCAATTTTATACTGTGCACACTTTAGTTTCAGTTCTTTATGATACGAATCAAAAGCCTCGATATAGGCTTCCTTCACATTATTGGGATGCACTTTTAGTTCTTCACCGTTTTCAATATCGATAAAATGATAAGGACGATTGTCAAAATTAAAGTCCATCTCCATTTTATGATCCAGAACATTGAATATAATTATTTCATGCTTATTGTGTTTGAGATGCTGTAAGGCAGAAAATATTTCTGACAATCCCTCTTCCGACTCACCCACAAGCATATCACTAAAAATAATGACTAGTGAACGCTTATGAATCAGTTCTGCAATCTGGTGCAAAGCAGAAGCCACAGCCGTACGACTGCCCCTACCCTTTCTGTTCATTAAACTCTCAAGCTCTGAGAATAAGTATTTCTGATGCACTGCAGTGGATTTAGCAGCTGTCGACAATTCCAGTTTATCAGAAAATAAACTAAGGCCAAAGGCATCCCGCTGCTTTTTAAACAGGTACATTAAAGATGCTGCCGAATAAACAGAAAACAACAATTTGTTGAAATCCTTTTCGGGATAATACATGGAAGATGAGACATCCAGAACTATCTGACACCTCAGATTTGTTTCTTCCTCAAAACGCTTCACAAATAGTTTATCTGTCCGCCCAAAGAGTTTCCAATCTACATTCTTAACCGAATCACCCGTATTATAAAGCCGGTGCTCAGCAAATTCAACAGAAAAACCATGAAAAGGGCTTTTATGGAGTCCTGTTATAAAACCTTCAACCACCTGTTTGGATAGCAGTTCGAGGTTTCCAAAATCCTGCAGGTCTTTATAATTTGTAAGATTGGGTTCCATATCCTAAAGTAGCATATAAATTCAATCTCCGGAGAATAAAACATTATTCTTCAATCATATGATATTAGCTTTAATGCTGATGATGTCTGTAAATGTTTCATTTTTTATACATTTGATGAAATATATGCCATTAACCAGCATATTATCCACAAATCATTAATATTTACTCCTATTCTGACCATTCAAAGATGAATACTAAGCTATCTTATGCTCTCATTTTAAGCTTGCTGCTTTTTTCCTATAATACACAGGCACAATTAAAAGAACTGAATTTTAAGGAAGTCTTTAGCAGTCCCCCAAAGGATCTGCTCAATCCCATGCCAACTTACCGGGGCTGGGCAGATGATACACATTACATTGAATATCGTGTTGAAGGGCAGCAAACTAAGCCCTATACTGTGGATGTTCGCAGTGGAGAGGCTGTTCCATCAGCTCCCGCACTGGTTAATGAAGCTTCGGTTTCTGTCAAAAACAAAGATATTTTTTATACAAGTGCTGCCGGTATTGAAAAGCAACTAACAAGGGATACTATGCTTGAGAAGAACCCGAGTCTATCGCCCGATGGATCTCAGGTAGCCTTTACCCGGAACAATGATCTTTATTCAATAGACATAAATACCAATACTGAAACCCGTTATACAACAGACGGCTCGGATGTGATCTATAACGGATGGGCATCATGGGTCTATTTTGAGGAAATTCTTGGCAGGCCAAGTAAATATAAAGCCTTCTGGTGGAGCCCCGACAGCAAAAAAATTGCCTTTATGCGTTTTGACGACTCAAAAGTACCCGTTTTCCCGATCTATAACTCCAAAGGACAGCATGGCTTTCTTGAAAACACAAGGTATCCAAAGCCAGGTGACAAAAATCCTGAGGTTAAAACAGGAATCGTCAATACCGGCAGCAATGGGATTGTGTGGACAGATTTTGATCCCAAAATGGATCAGTATTTTGGAACTCCCTTCTGGATGGCAGATAGTAAAACGCTATGGATGCAATGGATGAACCGAGACCAGAATAATCTGATCATTTATAGTGTAAACCCTCAGAGCGGAAGTAAAAGCATTATTTATCAGGAAAAACAAAATACCTGGGTCGACTGGTTTGAAAACATGTATTTTTTCAAGAACAGTCAGGGTTTTATCCTGAAAAGCGATAAAAGCGGCTGGGGTCATTTCTATTACTATGGTCTTGAAGGTAATCTTAAAAAGCAGTTAACTTCAGGTACCTGGCGGGTAACTGAGCTGATGATGGTTGACGAAAGAGCACAGGAGATTTATTTCACTGCAAGACAGGAAAACTCAACACGTAACGATTTATACCGTGTAAGTTTGAAGGGAACTGAAGAACCGCAAAGGCTAACGTTTGGCAATTATGATCATCAGATCAGCCTCGCTCCGGATGGAAAACACTTCATAACGACCTATTCCAATTTAACTACTCCGCCTAAATCTGCCTTGATGGATACCAAGGGCAATGTTATCAGGGAACTTGCTGACGCTAAAGGTATGGCATACGATTCCTTCAAAATGCCAAAGACCGAACTGTCTTATTATCAAACCCGCGATGGATTAGAATTGCCAATGACCGTAATTTTACCGCTTAATTTCGATCCAGCGAAAAAATATCCGGTATGGATTTCAGTCTACGGTGGACCGGATGCAGGGAAGGTTTTCGATAAATGGCTTAGTCCTTTCGGACAAACCTATTGGTGGGCTAAGGAAGGCGTGATCCAGGTAGCTATTGATAATCGCAGTTCAGGGCATCTGGGCAAGACCGGTATGGATTTCATTTACCGTAAAATGGGTAAATATGAGATTGAAGATTATATGGATGCTGCAATTCTTCTCAAATCAAAACCCTATGTCGACGGCAGTAAAATTGGGATCACTGGCGGTAGCTTTGGCGGGTACATGACAGCAATGGCCTTAACTTATGGGGCAGATGTATTTACCCATGGTATTGCCAACTATTCAGTAACCGATTGGGGATTATATGATACCCATTATACCGAGAGATTCATGGGAACCCCGCAAAATAATCCGGAGGGATACAAGATAACTTCAGTCATGACCTATGCCGATAAGCTAAAGGGAAGCCTTCGAATTGTGCATGGCACCATGGATCATAATGTTCACATGCAAAACAGCATACAACTGATTGATAAATTACAGGATTTAAACAAGCATTTCGAATTTATGCTTTATCCCGGTGAACGCCATGGCTGGGGTGGTTCAAAAGGAAGACATAGCACGCAGGAGAATGTGAGGTATATTTATCAGAATATGCTCCAAAAACCGGTTCCGGGGGAATTTTTGGAGTATTGGAAATGATGAATTGGTAAAATTCTGAAACAAGGATTTAGATTATTTATTTGATATTCGAGTCCAAAGGCTGGGTATGAATTTGACACATGCGTGCGCCCAAGACTGGCGGGATATCGATGAATTTAAGACTTGCGAAATCACATAGGCGATTAGAAAGTAGATTTCGTCAGTCACAACTATAAATAGCGACTGACGAATTTATCTTGCTTAACGCCTATGTAAATTCGTAAGTCTGAATGATCCAAATGCGAAATCACCTGACCCCCTAGGTGGTTGTTTAGTTATAAAAACATCATAATATCGCGTTTTAGGACCGCCTTGGGCGGTCGTATGTGAAAATTTTCTATAGATTCAAAATTGTCTCAATATTATATTTATTAGTTTGAGAGCTTTTTTTGAAACCCTAACTACAGCATATTTTATCAGGAATAATTTTAGGCGAACCAATATCAGAAAAAAAGCCCTTCAGTCAAACTGAAGAGCTTTTAAAAATGATTTATTAGGGAATTAAAGTTGCTTGATCAATTTCTCAGCCAATACCGATTTTGGCACTGCACCAATCTGCTTGTCAACAATTTCACCACCTTTGAAATATAATAAAGCCGGGATGTTCCGGATTCCGAATTTCATTGAAATACCAGGATTGTTATCGACGTTTACTTTTCCGATAATCGCTTTTCCTTCATACTCTTTTGCCAGTTCTTCAACAACCGGGCCTACCATACGGCAAGGACCACACCATTCTGCCCAAAAATCAACCAATACAGGTTTATCAGACTTAAGGACTAATTCATCGAAGTTTGCATCTGTTAATTCTAATGCCATAATAATGAGATTTACTGTTTATAATTCAAAGATAGTATTCAATATTCCTGCCACAAATTACTGCTGCTATTGTGACATTAATTCAACTTATAGCGAACGCCTAGCAATTTAGAAATATCTTCCAGAAATTCATTGCTCGGATTTATTTTTACTGTTTTGGATGGCATCTCGAGTGTTGTTTCCCCTTCAAAATCCATGATCATGAATTTCAACTGACAATTGCGCTGCGGGTTCTGCTCTGTATTCAACTTCACTATCTCATCCATTTTCGTCATAAAAGTATCAGACAGTTCAGTCAGAGGCAATTGAATGGTCAGACATTTTGACATTTTATCACGCAATTCTGATAGAAGGACAATGCTGTTTACCTTAAACTCCCAGTTATCCTTTTGTTTAAAGCGCTCCATAACATTGCCCCTCACCTGTAAAAACAAGCCTATCACCAGATATTGCTTTAATTTGATATAATCTTCTCCAAATAAGGCGATCTCAAAGGTTTCACCATAATCCTCGAGCATAAATGAGCCAAAAGGCTTACCGGTTTTAGTTGTGCCATGCCTGCTGGCCGATACCAATCCGCCGATAACCAAATCCCTGTTGCTGATCTTCTTAAACTCCTCCTGATCTTCCGGAAGCGCCTCGGCACTCTTCATTCTGTTAATCAGGCTCAGATGTTTCACCTGATGCGAACAGAAATTCTCCAGTTCAAACTTATAATTATCAAGCGGATGCCCTGTCAGATAAATTCCGATAGATTCCTTTTCGTATTTCAACTTCTCAATTAATCCCCATTCTTCACATTCAGGAAGCTGAGGTTCGGTAATTTCAGCATCATTGGTACCTCCAAACAAAGATGCCTGTGAGGAATTTAAATTGTTTTGAAAATCATTGGTGTATTTAACCAAACGCTCAATTCCATTGTAAAATCCACCATCCGGTTTAAAGAAAAACTGAGCCCGGTTAAAGCCAAAGCAGTCGAAAGCACCGCCATAGACAAGGTTCTCATATACTTTCTTACTCACTGCCCGCGAATTGGTCCGGCGTGCAAAATCATACACACTGGCATACAATCCGTTTGCCTCGCGCTCTTCTACAATACTTTCTACGGCCTTCTCCCCTACACCCTTCATCCCCGACATCCCAAAACGAATTTCACCCTTTTTATTTACAGTAAAGCTCAGTTCAGATTCGTTGATATCCGGCCCCAAAACAGGAACACCCATCTTTTTACACTCTTCCATGAAGAAAGAAATTTTTTCGATGTTATTCTGATTGTTCAAAACCGCAGCCATGTATTCTGCAGGGTAATTCGCCTTCAGGTAAGCCGTTTGATAAGCTACAAATGCATAGCAGGTCGAATGCGATTTATTGAAGGCATATTGCGCAAAAGCCTCCCAGTCTGTCCATACCTTTTCCGCAATCTTTGGATCATGACCGTTTGTATTGCAGCCCTCCATAAACTGAGACTTCATCTTATTCAGAACCTCAATCTGCTTTTTACCCATCGCCTTACGTAATACATCCGCATCACCCTTGCTGAAACCGGCAAGCTTTTGCGACAGCAGCATCACCTGCTCCTGGTACACCGTAATTCCGTAGGTTTCTTCTAAATGTTCCTGCATATCCATCAGATCATAACTCACAGCCTCTCGGCCATGCTTACGGGATATGAATTTAGGGATGTACTCAATAGGCCCCGGACGATAGAGCGCATTCATCGCAATCAGATCCTCAAACTTATCCGGTTTCAGATCACGTAAGTACATTTGCATTCCGTCACTCTCAAACTGAAAGGTACCGTTTGTATCCCCACGCTGGTAAAGCTCGAAAGTCTTCTGGTCTTCCAGCGAAATATAATCGATGTCGATGTCGACATCATGATTCTGCTTAATTAAACGCAGGGCATCCTTGATAATGGTCAGGGTTTTGAGTCCAAGAAAGTCCATCTTAATTACTCCCGCATCTTCAATTACCCTTCCGTCAAACTGGGTGACCAGCAAGTCAGACTCCTTGGAAGTCGCGACCGGGATAATATCCGTCAAATCGTATGGAGCAATGATGATACCCGCGGCATGAACACCCACGTTCCGCACCGAACCTTCCAGGATCATTGCCTCCTTCAATACAGCCGCCTGCAGGGATTTACCATCTTCGAGGATCTTCCTAAGGGTTTTAATATTCTCAAAATCTTCAGGGTTCTGCTCCTTTTTCACTGTATCAATTGGTGCCGTCATCACCTGTACAAGGTTCGTTCCCGGTCTGTCGGGGACCAGCTTAGCCAGCATATTCGACTCAGCCAGCGGCAGATCCAGCACACGGGCTACATCCTTGATACTCGATTTTGCAGCCATAGAGCCATAGGTAATGATCTGGGCCACCTGGTTCTTGCCGTACTTATCCACCACATAATCAATCACCTTCTGCCGACCTGCATCATCAAAATCCGTATCAATATCGGGCATCGACTTTCGGTCGGGGTTAAGGAAACGTTCAAAAAGTAAATTGTATTTGATCGGGTCGATATTGGTGATTCCGATGCAATAGGCTACTACAGAACCGGCGGCAGAACCACGCCCCGGACCGATAAACACACCCAAATCGCGCCCGGCACGGATGAAATCCGCCACAATGAGGAAGTAACCCGCAAAACCCATCGTCCGGATCGTAAAGAGCTCGAAATTGAGGCGTTCTTCAACTTCCGGACTAATATCCACATAACGATTTTTGGCACCTTTAAAAGTTAGATCTTTGAGGTATTCCCACTGATTCATGTTCTCAGCCTCTGGTCCCTGATGGATCTTAAATTCATCAGGAATCGGAAAATTAGGAAGCATGATATCCCGCTTTAACTGAAGAATATCAACCTTATCAACTATCTCGTTTGTATTATCAAGCGATTCTGGAAGGTCATGAAAAACCTTCCCCATTTCTTCCTGACTCTTGAAGAA
>Ga0123337_10001907_pt1 | contig 25101 bp, 27 predicted proteins | sample frozenSSSSmetaG_FD_89792 | JGI IMG/M metagenome (GOLD analysis project Ga0123337, IMG submission 89792) | Glacier valley bacterial and archeal communities from Borup Fiord, Nunavut, Canada, to study Microbial Dark Matter (Phase II) -... | ecosystem: Environmental > Aquatic > Freshwater > Ice >...
AAGGGCGCCTTCCACATGCGGGCCGGTGGCATCATGGCGGCGAGCGACCGGTTCGATATCGTCATCGAGGGCAAGGGCGGGCATGCGGCACGGCCGCAGCATGCCGTGGATCCGGTCGCCATCGCGGCGCAGCTGATCGTTACGCTGCAGACGCTGGTATCGCGCAATATCGACCCGATGCGCTCGGCAGTGCTGAGCGTGACGATGTTTCACGCGGGCGATGCGTTCAACATCATCCCGCAGCGGGTGGAGCTGGCCGGCACGGTGCGGACGCTCGACGAGGACGTGCGTGACCTGATGGAGACGCGGCTCAAGGCCGTGACCGTCGGGCTGGTGACCACGCTCGGCGGCAAGGCGGCGGTGAACTACCACCGTGGCTACCCGGTGACGGTGAATGCCGCCGAAGCGGTGGACTACGCGGCGGGTATCGCGGCCTCGGTGGCGGGCGAGGAGCGGGTGGATACCAACACCGACCCATCGATGGCCGGCGAAGATTTCTCCTACATGCTGCAGGCGCGGCCGGGGGCGTTCGTGTTCCTGGGCGCCGGCGAGGGGCCGGAGCTGCACTCGGACACCTATGATTTCAACGACGAGATCATTCCGGTGGGAGTGAGCTACTGGGTGAGGCTGGTTGAGGGAGCTGGGGCGAAATCGGCTTAGGAGGCGAGATGCCTCACAGCATTCGGTTGGTGGCCGCAGGACCCCTCGTCCACCTTCGGCCACCTTCTCCCGCAGGGGAAGAAGGGATAGCCGACTGGACGCTCCAACCATCGCTCCCACGCATAGGCCCATCGGCCGACTTGCCCGAGCGCCGCCCTGCCCTAAAGTTGCCCCATGACTGACTCGCCTTCCGCCGGTGTCATCGCGCGCCGGACCATCATCACATTGCTGATTTCGACGGCGGGCGGCGGGCTGGCGGCTGCGCTTGGCTTGCCGGCCGGATGGCTGATGGGCGGGGCGCTGGCTGTCGCCATTGCGGCGCTCTCCGGCGTCAAGGTGATGCTGCCGACCTGGCTGCGCGACCTCACGTTCATCGCGACCGGGCTGTCGATGGGGGCATCGGTATCGCGGGACTCGGTGGCGATGATGGTGCAGTGGCCAGTGACGCTGGCCGGGCTGGTGGTGGAACTGATCCTCATCATCTCGATCACCGGCTATGTGCTCAGAAAGTTCTTCGGGCTCGACCGAGGGACGGCATATCTCAGCTCGTTCCCGGGGCACCTGAGCTTCGTGATGTCGATCGCGGCGGCCGGGGTCGGCGACAGCCGGCAGATCATCATCATCCAGGTGATTCGGATTTTGCTGCTGACTATCTGCGTGCCGATCGGGGCGCTGTTCCTGCCGATCGGGCACTACGAAGGGCCGGCGGGGCCACCGCCGATGGACGTGCTGACACTGCTGCCGGTGGCGATCGGCTGCGCGATCGGCGGCTTCATCCTCACCAAGCTGCGGGCACCCGCCGGCTATGTGCTCGGCGCCATGGCGGTCTCGATCGTCGCCAAGTTCGCCGGGTGGTTCGAGGGGGCGATGCCGCCGCTGCTGCTGACCATCACCTTTATCCTCGTCGGCGCGATGATCGGCTCGCGCTTCAACGGCATCTCGCGGCGGGAATTCATGCGTGCGGCGGTGGGCGGGTTCATCGGCACCGGCATCACGGTGGCCATCACCACGGCGGTGGTGTTCGCGATTACGCCGCTGGTTCAGATGTCGTTCGGCCAGATCTGGCTGGGGTTGTCGCCGGGCGGGCTCGAGGGCATGGGAGCGCTCGGCATCGCGCTGGGGTTCGATACGGCGTTCATCGCGGCGCACCATGTGAGCCGGCTGCTGCTGCTCACCGTCGCGATACCGGTGGTGACGCTGCTGGTGCGCGACAAGCCGGCGCCCTGAGGGACGGCGCGACCGTTTCGCGGCGCCCATTGTCTCGCCGGAATCAGCGGCTTATGTGCGGGTCGACGACCACCGGAGTGCTGCCCATGTTCCGCCGCCTGATCCTGCCGCTCTGCGCCGTGGCGCTACTGGTCACCCCGATGGTGACAACACAGGCTTTGGCGCAGGGACGAGCCCGCTGCGACGCCGACGACAACAGGCCGGGTCTGCATATCGAGTTCGGCGTGGATTTCGGCAACACCACCCGCGACAAGGACACCAGCGAGCAGATCTGGAAGATGCAGCTCCGGCAGCACGGGGTGGATGCGCGCTCGGTGAGCCGCACCGACGACGGGTGTCTCGAAGCGTATGTGCAGAACCCGGATGGCTCGTGGAATACGCAGTATTATGACGAGGATACGTTCGAGCTGGTGCAGGACTGAGTGTGGCCGGATCGTGCCCTCACCCGGCCGCTTCGCGGCCACCCTCCCCCGTTTTACGGGGGAGGGTCACGGGAGATATCGCGGCCTGCCAACACTTCAGTAGCACCGGCGGTGCGGTGGTCCTCACCCGCAAAGCGGGGGAGGGGGACCGCCGTAGGCGGTGGAGGGGGCGGCCACATGCATAGAGGCCAGCCGACCTACTTCTTCCGCCGCCCGCCGAAGGTTGGAGTCACATCTCCCGTCGGCAGGAACACGAAACCATTCCCGGCGAGGGTCAGCTTGCTCTTTTTCACTTCGACGCCCTGCGAAAGCTCCAGCGGCTCGATGCCGTCGGTGCCGGCCAGCGTCACCGTGATGGGGTCGGGCGACAGGTTGAACAGGCAGGTCAGCGCCTCGTTGCTCGACTTGCTGCCGAAGCGGCGGAAGGCGAGGAGGGGTTCGGCGACCTTGAAGAACTCGAGGTCGCCGTCGGTGAGCACCGGATGCGCCTTCCGGAAGGCGATCATCTGGCGGTAGAAATGCAGCGTCGAGGCCGGGTTGGCTTCCTGGCGGGCGACGTTGAGGGCCGAGTGCCCGGGCTTGACCGGAAGCCAGGGCTTGCCGGTCGTGAAGCCGTTCGGCGCTTCGCCCTCGTCCCAGGGGATGGGGGTGCGGCAGCCGTCGCGGCCCTTGTACTCGGGCCAGAAGCGGATGCCGGGCGGATCGGTGAGTTCCTCGAACAGCAGGTCGGCCTCGGGCAGGCCCAGTTCCTCGCCCTGGTAGAGGCAGATCGAGCCCTTGAAGCTCAGCAGCATCGCGGCTGAAAGGCGCGACAGCGCCGGCAGGTCGGTGCTCTGGGCGGCCCAGCGCGAGACGTGGCGATTGACGTCGTGGTTGGAGAAGGCCCAGCACGGCCAGCCGTTCGGGGCATGGGCGAAGAACTTGCGCTGCTTCTCGCGAAAGTGCTCGGCGGTGAACTCGTTGCCCAGCATGTCGAAGGTGTAGGCCATGTGCAGTTTGTCGCCGCCGGAGGTGTATTCCTCCATCAGCTGCATGCCCTTGTGGCTGTCGCCGATCTCGCCGACCGTGGTGCGGTTCTCGAACTGATCGAGCAGCGTGCGGATGCGCTTCAGGAATTCGACGTTTTCGGGCTGGCTCTTGCCGTAACGGTGCTCCTGCATGTCGTAGGGGTTCACGGCGTATGGCAGGTGTTTCGGCCGCTTGGCGGGCGGATTGTTCCGCAACTGCTGATCGTGGAAGTAGTAGTTGACCGTGTCGAGGCGGAAGCCATCGACGCCCCGCTCGAGCCAGAAGCGCAGCACATCGAGCAGCGCGTTCTGCACATCCGGATTATGGAAGTTGAGGTCGGGCTGCGAAGTCAGGAAATTGTGGAAATAGTACTGCCCGCGCGAGGGGTTCCACTCCCAGGCGCGGCCACCGAACACCGACGGCCAGTTATTGGGCGGCGAGCCGTCCTTCTTGGGGTCGGCCCAGACATACCAGTCAGCGCGCGCATTGGTGCGGCTGAGGCGCGATTCGCGGAACCACGGGTGCTGGTCGGATGAGTGGGAGATCACCTGGTCGATGATGACCTTGAGGCCGAGCGCGTGGGCGCGCTTGATGAGGTCGTCGAAATCCTCGAGGCGGCCGAACAGGCGATCGACCTCCTTGTAGTCGGAGACGTCGTAGCCCATGTCGGCCTGCGGCGACTGGTTGATTGGCGACAGCCAGATCGCATCGACGCCGAGGCTGGCGATGTGATCGAGCCGGCGCATGATGCCGGGCAGGTCCCCTACCCCGTCGCCGTTGGTATCCTGAAACGAGCGCGGGTAGACCTGATAGATCACCGCGCCGCGCCACCACTCAGCCGTCATTGCCGTCTCCGTTCTGTCACGCCAGCTTTAGTGGCGCCGCCATGCCGGGCAAGTGCATTTCCGGCATGGCGGTTCCGTGACGAAAGCGCAGATCCGGCTATTCGTAGGCCTGCGAGGGGAACTGGGTGGCGTACTTGCCGCCCGAGCAGTCGATGTGGGCGCCGGTGATGTACTGGGCGAGGTCGGAGGCGAGGAAGCTCAACAGGTTCGCCACGTCCTCGGGGTTGCCCCAGCGGCGCAGGGTGAGAGTGTCGAGCAGCTTCTCCTTGCGATCCGGCGGCGCGTCGGCGAAGCGGTTCATCAGCGTCGGGACCATGCCCGGCGAGTAGCAGTTCACCGTCACGTCGTAGGGACCGAGTTCGCCGGCCATGACGCGGGTGAAGCCGACCACGGCATATTTCGAGCTGGCATAGGCGGCGCTGCCGATCGAGGGGGTGATGGCGGCGTAGGAGGCGGCGTTGAGGATGCGGCCGGATTTCTGACGCTTCATGATCGGCGCCACCGCCTGGCACATCAGGAACGTGCCCTTGGCGTTGGTGTCGAAATTGGCGTCCCATATCTCTTCGGCGAGCTCGGTGACGCGGGCGCCCGAGGCGACGCCGGCATCGTTGACGAGGATATCGACGCGGCCGTATTTTGCCTCGATCTCGGCGACGGCGTTGGCCACCTGATCCTTGTGTCGGACGTCGGCGTTGACCTGCAGGCCATCCCAGCCGGCCTTCTGCCACTCGGCGGTGGCGTCATCGAGCAGGTCCTGCTTGAAATCGACGATCGCTACTTTCGCGCCTTCCTGCGCGAAGGTGCGGGCGATGACGCGCCCGATGCCGCGGCCGCCGCCGGTGACGATGGCGACCTTGTCCTTGAGATTGATCTGCATAGTTCCTCCTGAGCCCTCTCCCGGGGGCGTATCCTGATTTCAGACGACCGCGCTGATGAGCGGTTCGCCGGCAAAGTGGGCGACAAGGTTGGCGACGACGAGGTCGCCCATCTTGTTGCGGGTCTGGTGCGTGGCGCTGCCCTGGTGGGGCGACAGCACGACATTGTCGAGCCCGAACAGCGCCTCGGGGACGCTGGGCTCCTTCTCGAACACGTCGAGGGCGGCGCCGGCGATCTTGCCAGCTTGCAGCATCTCGACCAGCACCGGCTCATCGACCAGCGTGCCGCGGCCCATGTTGACAAGGTAGCCCTCGGGGCCGAGCGCTTCGAGCACCTGCCGGCTGACGATCTTGTCGGTGGCCTTGCCGCCGGGGGCGATCAGCACCAGCCAGTCGACATCGCGGGCCATGTCGGTGAGGTTGTCGTAGAAGACATAGGGTTCGTCGGGCTGGCGGTTGCGGCCGTGGTAGACGACGCGCATCTTCATTGCCTGCAGGCGAACGGCGATCTCCTTGCCGATGCGGCCTAGGCCAAGGATGCCCACGGTCTTCGAATTGAGCTCGACCTGCAGGGGGTACGACCCCTTCAGCCACTTGCCGTCGCGCACGAAACGGTCGGACTGCGGCAGCTTGCGGGCCAGCGCGATCATCAGGCCGACGGTGATCTCGGCCATGGCGTCGTTGAGGACGTTCGGCGTGTTGGTGACGTGGATGCCGCGTTGCCGGGCGGCCCTGGTGTCGATCGAGTCGTAGCCGACGCCGAAATTGGCGACCATCTCGAGCTTGGGGAGCCTGTCCATCAACTCGGCACTCACATTGCCGCCGGCGATGGCGCGGAGGCGCGGCGCGAGCTCGGCGATCAGCGCATCCTTGTCGGCCGCCTCGTGCAGCTTGTGCACGGTGAAGCGCTCGGCGAGCATCTTCTCGCAGCGGTCGAGCAGCTTGTGCGTCTGCAGGATTTCATCAGCCATTCGTTCCGTCCCTCTTGATTGGCGCCTTTGTAAGGGGAATCGCGCGAGGGGTGAAGGCGACATTGGTCGGCAAACAAACATGGTCGGCGCGCGGAACTTGGCTTGTTCGCCACGCTTAAATGTGTAGCAATACTAGTGCAGTGGGTGGCCGCAGAGCCCGAAGCGGGAGTTGATGAGCGTAACGCCGTTCGACGAAATGAATAATGCGGATGGGTCGGTCCGCGAGCCCTATCTCATTCTGGAAGAGTGGCTGAAGGAACAGCCACCGCAGGCCTTGGGCCTGATGTCGACGGATGCCGAGAGCCTGTTCAGGCGGCTGGGCATCACATTTGCCGTCTATGGCAGCGACGAGGGGACGGAGAAGCTCATCCCCTTCGATATCATTCCGCGCATCGTTTCGGCGATGGAGTGGCGGAAGCTCAGCAAGGGCATCGAGCAGCGGGTGCGAGCGCTGAACGCGTTCCTCCATGACATCTACCACCGGCAGGAAATCCTGAAGGCGGGGCGGGTGCCGGAAAAGCTGATCCTCAACAACTCGGCGTTCTGTCCGGAGATGATGGGGCTCGACCCGGCGCGCGGGGTGTATTCGCACATCATCGGCGTCGACATGGTGCGCGTCGGCGCCGACGACTGGTACGTGCTCGAGGACAACCTGCGCACGCCGTCGGGCGTCAGCTACATGCTCGAGAACCGCGAGGCGATGCTGCAACTGGCGCCGGAGCTGTTCCAGCGCTACAAGGTGGCGCCGGTCGAGACCTATCCGGAAACGCTGCGCCGGACGATGGAGTCGGTGGCGCCGGCTGGTCTCCACGGGGCGCCGAATCTCGTAGTGCTGACGCCGGGCATCCACAACTCGGCCTATTTCGAGCACTCGTTCCTCGCCGACCAGATGGGGGCCGAACTGTGCGAGGGCCAGGACCTTTTCGTCGAGAACGGCAAGGTCTACATGCGCACGACAACCGGGCCGGAGCGGGTCGACGTGATCTACCGGCGCATCGACGACGATTTCATCGACCCCCTGACCTTCCGGCCGGATTCGATGCTGGGCGTACCGGGGCTGTTCGATGCCTATCGCGCAGGCAACGTGACGCTGGTGAACGCGCCGGGCACGGGCATTGCCGACGACAAGGCGGTCTACACCTACGTCCCCGAGATCATCGAGTTCTACCTTGGCGAGAAGGCGCTGCTCAAGAACGTGCCGACCTACAACTGCACCAACCTCGACCAGCGGGCCTATGTGCTCGAGCACCTCGAGGAGCTGGTGGTGAAGGAAGTCCACGGCTCGGGCGGCTACGGCATGATGGTGGGGCCGGCCTCCACCAAGGCGATGCGCGAGGAGTTCCGGAAGAAGATCCTGGCGCGGCCGGACAACTATATCGTGCAGCCGACGCTGGCGCTGTCGACGTGTCCGACGTTCGTCGACAAGGGGATCGCGCCGCGCCATGTGGACTTGCGGCCCTATGTGCTGGTGGGCGACGACATCCGGATCACCCCGGGCGGGCTGACCCGCGTGGCGCTGAAAAAGGGTTCGCTGGTGGTGAACTCGTCGCAGGGCGGCGGGACCAAGGATACCTGGGTGCTGGAGGAATGAGGATAATGCGTTCGCTCGACAAGTTGGCGCGTGTGGCTCCCCCCTCCACCACGCTTCGCGTGGTCCCCCTTCCCCGCAAGCGGGGGATATTTGCGTGGGGCACCATCGCGCCACAGGGCTTCCTCTCCCGTTTACGGGGGAGGGGGACCGGCGAAGCCGGTGGAGCGGGGAACCCCACGCACCAGCAGGAATGCGTTCGGCCGGAAGCTACGCCATGCTAGGTCGCACCGCACAGAACCTGTTCTGGCTTTCGCGCTATATCGAGCGGGCCGAGAACATGGCCCGGATGTTCGAGGTCGGGTATCGGATGAGCCTCACCTCACGGCGCGAGGGCAGCGCGTCGGAGCACCTGATCTCCATGATGCAGGCGGCCGAGGTGGATGAGGGGTTCAACCTCAAGTACAAGCAGGCCGACGTGAATGCCGTCGCGCACTACATGCTGTTCGACGAGGAGAATTACTCCTCGGTGAAATCGTGCCTCCTCTCCGCCCGGACCAATGCGCGCTCGGTGCGCACGGCGCTGACCACCGAAATGTGGGAATCGATCAACGCGGCGTGGCTGGAGTTTTCCGCCATCCGGCCGCGCGACGTGACCGGGGCGAAGCTGCAGGAGCTGCTGTTGTGGATCAAGCAGGTGAGCCACCGCTATCGTGGGGCGCTGCTCTCCACCTTCCTGCGCGATGCGGGCTACGCCTTCAGCCAGCTCGGCAATTTCGTCGAGCGGGCCGACAACACGGCGCGTATCCTCGACATGAAGTACTACGTGCTGCTGCCGCGCGCCTCGCTGGTGGGCAGCGATGTCGATATCCAGCAGTGGACGATGATCCTGCGCGCCGCATCGGCGCATCGCAGCTACCGGCACGTCTACCATGACCGGTACAAGGCCTGGAACATCGCCGACTACCTGATCCTCCGCCCCGAAATGCCGCGCTCGCTGATCTTCTGCGTCGACTGGATCAACCGGACCATCGACATGCTGGAAGATATCTACGGCTCGCGCACCAAGGGGCACGACGCGGCGGACTCGGTGACCGAGCTGCTGGCTGGCACCAGCGTCGACCGCATCTTCGAATACGGGTTGCACGAGTTCCTCACCGAGTTCGTGCACCGCAACAGCCGCATCACCGACGCGCTCGCCGAAAGCTACAATTTCAACTGATGCTGATCACCATCCACCACAAGCTGACCGTGACGCTGGGACCGGGGATTGTCCGGAGCGTGCAGCACGTGCTGCTGACGCCGCAAACCGGGGCCACGCAGGTGGTCCGCGAGTGGGCGATCGACATGCCGGGCTTTGCCGAGGCCGCGAGTTTCATCGACGGGTTCGGCAACCGCGCGCAACTGGTGACGCAGCATCGGCCGGAGGCGGAACTGCTGGTCTCGGTGTCCGGCGTGGTCGATACGGTGGATCGCAACGGGGTGATCGGCAAGGGGGTGGCGGGCGAGCCGCCGCCCGCGCTCTATCGCCGCCCCAGCCCGCTGGCCAAGGCGGCGGGCGCGATCACCTCGAAGTTCCGCTCGGGGCCGAAGGATGGCCAGGGCAGGATCGCAATGCTGCACGACCTGATGGCCCGCGTCGGCGAAGTGGTGGGCGGCACGCAGTCGCAGAGCCAGTCGCAGGATGGAGCGTCGCAAAGCCAATCGCAGGGTGAGGCGGCGAAGGTGCCGGCGGCGGATTTCGCCCACGCGTTCATCGGGGCGGCGCGCGGGCTGGAGATTCCGGCGCGGTATGTGACGGGATATGTGGCCGAGCACGGCGAAGAGGCGTTCTGGCACGCCTGGGTGGAGGCCTGGGACGACGGCCTCGGCTGGATCGCCTTCGATCCAGCGCTCGGATATTGCCCGACGGACAAGCATGTGCGGGTGGCGGCGGGGCTCGATGCCGGGAGCACGCCACCGGTACGGTCGGTGCCCGTGGGTGCTGCCGCTATCGCAGAGGTGCGGGTGGACGCGGCGCAGTAGTGCCCCCACCGGCGCCGGAGATAGCCGCCGCAGCACCTCTCCAAACATTAACGCGACTCAAGGGCGGGTTCGTGCGATACCGCTCCAAGGCTGAACGGGCGAGTTCCGCGTTCGGGCGTTCACAAGCGCATTCGAGACGTATGCCGAGCCACTGCGACAAGTGGCCGGTCCTCCAGCGCAAGTCCCATGATGGAAAATCACGCAACGGCCCTCGTGGTCGAGACCAATTATCTCATTGCCGCCGCCGTCGAGACCCCGCTGATGCAGAGTGGGTTTCACGTCGTCGTCGCGATCAACGAGACCGAGGTGCTCGAGGCGTTCGCCACCTACAGCATTCAGATTGCGATCATCGATTTTCGGCTGCAGTACGGCGATGCCGACGGACTTGTTGCCAAGCTTAAGGCAGCAAACATCCCTTACATATTTTGTACAGCGGCGAGCAGCGAAGAAGTGGCGGAACATTTCCCCGGCGCGAGAGTGGTCGAGAAGCCGTTTGGCGACGATATGTTGCTGTCGCTGGTCACGGAACTTGTCGGCGCGCCCCGCTAGAGCGGAGTTTTCCGGCTTATCGTCTCCGAGGAGCAACGTTGTGGCCGGGGCCGCGTTGCTGAAGCCAAGTGCCATTCTCCCTCACCTACAATATGATCATCGGTAGCAGCGTAAGCATCTGTTCGACAGCTGGCGCGGCGCTTGAACGCCACGTCGAACTTCTGCAGGCGGGGGCCAGCTTAGTCGATATTGCGGACAACGGCCGGTCAATCACCCTGCTCGAACTCGAGCGCCTGGCATTGCGCGCCCCACCAGCGCGCCGGCCGCGACGGCATTGAACGAGGTGCCCGATGGCCTGGTACGAGCCACCTGCGGACAGTCTCCCATCCGAGCCGCCTGACACCTGGTGCTACAGCCCCAGCAGATAGAGCCAGCCCGAGACCGTCAGCACGCTCAGCACCGTCGAGATCAGGATGGTGTTGGTCGCGACGTTGACGCCGCGGTTGTAGTAGCTGGCGAAGACGAAGGCGTTGATGCCGGTGGGCATGGCGGCGAGCAGGACGCCGTAGCGGGCGTATTCGTGATCGACGTGGAGGATCGGCACCATGATGATCCAGGCGATCACCGGCTGCACGATGAGTTTCAGCAGCGACATGGTGAGCGACTGGGCCCAGCTTTCGGAGAGCTTGTAGTCGTTCAGCGCCCCCCCGAGGCCGAACAGGGCGGCGGGAGTGACGGCCGCCGCCATCATGGTGATGAAGGCCTCGACCGGCTCGATCAGCTTGATGCCGGAGACATTGACCAGCGCGCCCAGCACGATGCCCCAGAGCAGCGGGTTGGAAATGATGCGGAGGAAGGCCGTCCACATGACCTTGTGCATCGGAGCGCCATCGCGCCGGGCCACCTCCATGACGATCATGCCCATGGTGATGAGCACCGAGGCGTGGAAGGCGATGATCGAGAACGTGGTAGGCAGCGCGCCCGGGCCATAGGCGCGGCTCATGATCGGCACGCCGATCAGCACGGTGTTGGTGAACATGGCGGAAAAGCCCGAGGCGACGCCCTCGCCCGGCCGGTTGCCAAAGAACTTCACCGCAAAGATAGCGCCGAGCGTGAAGACGCTGACCGCGCCGACGTAGAACGGGCCGATAACCTGCAGGTTGAAGGTGGTGGAGAAATCCGCCATCGCCAGCGCCTGGAAGAGCAGGCAGGGCGTGGCGAAGTTGTTGACGAACATCACGAGGCCGCGCACGCCCTCGTTGGGGAACAGGCGAAAGCGAACCGCCGAGTAGCCGAGCGCCATCAGCGCGAAGACCGGCAGGATGACGTTGAGGATGGCGAGCATGGCGGCCAGGTAGTCCGGGGACCGGACGGGAGAGGTGATTCCTAGTGCACGGGTTCCGGACTTGGGTCAATGCCTCCGGCACTTGTAGTATGTACACGAATAGTGTACATACTTTCATAGCCTGCGCATGACGTGCAGAACTCCACCCGATGGATAAGGCACGTCTATGGAATTCGAATGGTCCGCGCCCAAGCGCCTGGCAAACATCGATAAGCACGGCGTGGACTTCCGCGTCGCCGCGAGAATCTTCGACGGCCCTACGGTCGATAAGGTTGACGACCGGCAGGACTATGGCGAGGCGCGCCTGATTTCTATCGGCGAGGCTTTGGGCGACATTCTCGTCGTCGTTTCAACCGACCGATCGCACGCCAGAAGGATAATTTCCGCTTGGAAGGCAGGCAGACGTGAAAGAGAAGAATATAGAACGCTACTCGCTAGACGAACTTCGTGAGATGCACGAACGCGGCGACTTCGTCGCGACATCCAAAGACGATCTGCCCGGCGAAGAGCTTCCCGATGGGTTCTGGGATAATGCGCAGGTCGTGTTCGCGCACGAGCGTCCCACCTCCGTTCATCTCAACCTTGAGCCCGAGGTGTTCGCTTTCTTCAAGGCGCAGGGCAAAGGGCACATCACCCGGATGCAGAACGTGCTGAAGGCATACGTGAAAGCGCACAGCAAATCGGCCTAGCGAATAAGACGTTGATCCGGCGGAGGTTTGTCTCCTAGATCAGCGGCAGGTTTCCGCTTTCGAGATACGTGCCCAGATGACCAGCGCAGCTTCTCCCTACGACGTGTTCGTCATCGGCGGGGGCGTCAACGGGACGGGAATCGCGCGGGATGCGGCGGGGCGCGGCTATGCGGTGATGCTGGCCGAGATGCACGACCTCGCCTCCGGTACCTCGTCGGCGGCGACCAAGCTGGTGCATGGGGGCCTGCGCTATCTCGAATACTACGAGTTCCGCCTGGTGCATGAGGCACTGGCGGAGCGCGAGGTGCTATGGGCCTCGGCCCCGCACATCATCTGGCCGCTGCGCTTCGTTCTGCCCTACGAGAAGGGGCAGCGACCGGCCTGGCTGCTACGCGTGGGGCTGTTCCTCTACGACAACCTCGGCGGGCGGAAGCTGCTGCCGGCGACGAAGACGCTCGACCTGACGCAGGACGAGGCGGGCAAGCCGCTGAAGCCGGGACACACCGTGGCGTTCGAGTATTCGGATGGCTGGGTGGACGATGCGCGGCTGGTGGCGCTCAACGCCCGCGATGCGGCCGACAAGGGCGCGCGGGTGGTGACGCAGACCAAGGTGACCTCAGCGCGGCGCGAGGGCGGCATCTGGCAGATCGAACTGGTCGGGCCGGATGGCTCCGAGACGGTGTCGGCGCGGCTCCTGGTGAATGCCGGCGGCCCGTGGGTGGATACGGTGATCCGCGAGACCGTGGGGCGAAACGAGGCGCACCACGTGCGGCTGGTCAAGGGCAGCCACATCGTGGTGAAGAAGCTGTTCGACCACGACCGCTGCTACTTCTTCCAGAACGCCGACGGACGGATATTCTTCGCCATTCCGTATGAGGGCGATTTCACCCTGATCGGCACGACCGACCAGGATTTCGAAGGCGACCCGCGCGGGGTGCAGATTTCGGATGAAGAGACCGACTACCTGCTCGCCGCCGCCAACGAGTATTTCGCCAGGCCGATCACGCGCGCCGATATCGTGTGGACCTATTCCGGCGTGCGGCCGCTGTTCGATGACGGCGCATCGGCGGCACAGGAGGCGACGCGCGACTATGTGCTGAAGGTGGAAGGCGAGGGCGACGGGCCGCTGATCAACGTGTTCGGCGGCAAGCTGACGACGCACCGGCGGCTTTCCGAGCAGGTGGTCGATAAGGTCGAAAAGCTGATCGGCGGCAAGGGGCCGCACTGGACGCGGACCGGACGCCTGCCCGGCGGCACCTTCCCGGCGACGGGGTTCGAGGCGCTGGTGCGCTCCCACATGGCGAGCTACCCGAGGCTCGACGGAAAGCTGGTGCGGCGGCTGACCCGGGCCTATGGCACGCTGATGCCGGCGGTGGTGGCGGGCGCGACCTCGATAGAGGAACTCGGCGAGCATTTCGGCTCGAACCTCTACGCCCGCGAGGTCGATTACCTGATCGCGCGGGAGTGGGCGCGGACGGCGGACGACGTGCTGTGGCGGCGCAGCAAGCTGGGGCTCCGCGTCAGCGCGGAAGACAAGCTCAGGCTCGGGCGCTACATGGAGGACAAGACGAGGGGGATCGTTTCGGCATGAGCGGCAACATACTGGCCATCGACCAGGGGACCACCTCGAGCCGGGCCATCGTCTTCAACGACCGCCAGCAGATCGCCGGCATCGGCAAGATGGAATTCACCCAGCACTTTCCGCAGGATGGCTGGGTGGAGCATGTGCCCGAGGAAATCTGGGCGACCTGCATCTGGTCGGCCAAGACGGCGCTCAAGCAGGCGAAGCTGAAGGCCAGCGACATCGCGGCGATCGGCATCACCAACCAGCGCGAGACGACGATCGTGTGGGATCGCGCCACGGGCAAGGCGATCTACAACGCCATCGTCTGGCAGGACCGGCGCACCCACAAGCTCTGCGACAAGCTGAAGAAGGCGGGCCACGAGCCGGCCATCAACAAGAAGACCGGGCTGCTGCTCGACCCGTATTTCTCGGCGACGAAGCTGGGATGGATACTCGACAACGTGCCCGGCGCGCGGAAGCGGGCGGAAAAGGGCGAGCTCGCCTTCGGCACGGTGGACAGCTACCTGATCTGGCGGCTCACCGGGGGCAAGTCGCACGCCACCGACGTGACCAATGCCTGCCGGACGCTGCTCTACAACATCAATACCAACGCCTGGGACGACGAGCTGCTGAAGCTGTTCCGCATTCCCCGCGCCATCCTGCCGGTGGTGAAGGACAATGCCGATGATTTCGGCATGACCGACCCGGAGGTGCTGGGCGCGGCGGTCCCGATCTACGGTTCGGCCGGCGACCAGCAGGCGGCAACGATCGGGCAGGCCTGCTTTGTGCCGGGGATGCTGAAATCGACGTATGGCACCGGCTGCTTTGCGCTGCTCAACACCGGCAAGGACCTGGTGCGCTCGAAGAACCGGCTGCTGACCACCATCGCCTACCGGATCGACGGCGAGACGACCTACGCGCTCGAAGGTGCAATCTTCATCGCCGGCGCCTCGGTGCAGTGGATGCGCGACAGGCTGGGGATGTTCGAGAAATCGTCAGACGCGGGCACGCTGGCGGCCAAGGCCGACCCGACGCAGAATGTGTATCTGGTGCCGGCCTTCGTCGGGCTAGGGGCGCCGTGGTGGGACGCTGAGGCACGGGCCTCGATCACCGGGCTGACGCGGGGCTCGGGACCGGCGGAGTTCGCCCGGGCGGCGCTCGAGTCGGTGAGCTACCAGACACGCGACCTGATCGATGCCATGCGCAAGGACTGGAAGGGCACGCGCGACACGGTGCTGCGCGTCGATGGCGGCATGGTGGGCTCGGACTGGACGATGCAGTTTCTCGCCGACATCCTCGAGACGCCGGTCGACCGCCCGACGATCATGGAGACGACGGCGCTCGGCGCCGCGTGGCTCGCCGGCTACAAGGCCGGCGTGTGGCCGGACCAGGCCGGGTTTGCCGAACGCTGGGCGCTCGACCGGCAGTTCAGCCCGCGGATGGATGAGGCGACGCGTAAGCGCAAGCTCAAGGGCTGGCGCGAAGCGGTGAAGCGGACGCTGAGTTCGGCGGTAAAGTAGAGGTGCTCTGCGCGTGCCCTACTTCCAGGCCTCGAAGGGGCCGCCCGCGATGAAGGACCAGTAGGTACCATAGCGGGATTTGTGGCCGGAAGGGACCCTGGCGACGGCGAGGCCAAACTCGACGAACCTGGTGCTCAACAGCGTGGCGCGATGGCCGGGGGAGTTGAGCCAGCCCTGGATGGCCTGCTCGAGCGTTTGCTGGCCGCCGGCGACGTTTTCACCCACTGCGCCGTCGTAGCCGGCCGTGGTGACGCGCTGGCGCAGGGTGACGCCGAGATCGTGGCTCAGCTTGTCCTTGTTCGCCATCAGGTTGGCCTGCGAGCGCGCGGCGACCTCCAGATGGCTGTTGTAGCGCAGGGGCGGCGCGCCATTGCGCTTCCGGGTTCCGTTGATGGCGGCCAGGATGGCGGCCTGCGTCAACTGGTTGGGGCTGGTGGCGCCGGGAGCGGGCGGTATGGCGGCGCTGCACCCGGCGAGGAAAGCACTCCCGAGGACCAGCAGGCTACGGCGCGAGAAATACATCTACGGGGAAGCTTCCACGGCAAGGCTACGGCAAATTAGCCCCCAGGAAGGTGGCGGTAGCAAGATGGTAACCAAGTTACTCTGCACGCTTTGCACCGGAGCGCGGCAAACGCGTCACAGGTCCTTCGACACGCTCAGAATGGGGTGACCGGCGGCATTTGAATTGAATTAAGCATGATATTGCATCGCGCTGGCGGGATCGCCCGCTCGCGCGCACCCTCAGGCATCCAAGAGCTGAGGGGCTTCCGGCGATGATCGACATGGACGTCGCGCGCTTTGACGTGCGCGCTTTGAGCCGCAGCGAAGAGCGGCAGCACCTGAGCTATGCTCGCAACATGCTGATCGCCACGGCGGCAGCTTCACTGGCGATCGTCGGCGCCGGCGCCTTTTTCCTGAGCCTCTGGTTCTAGCCTCGCCCCTGCCCCGGCCCTGATGGCTGCGGGGATGAGGAGGGCGTAGGCGAGGACGGCGAAGGCCCAGTCGTACTGGCGAAAGGCTCCGGCCAGCCAGGCGAGCGGCAGCAGCAGCACGATATCGATGGCGAGATAGATCAGCGTTGCCCTGGCGTGCGAGCCGAGGCGGCGCTGCAGGTTCTGGTAGGCGTGGCGCTTGTGCGCCTGCCACACGGGCTCGCGGTTGAGCGCCCGGCGGACCAGCGTGGTGAGGCTGTCGGCGAGGAACGCCGCGCCGAGGATCAGCCACTGGCCGAGGCTCAGCCAGGAGCCGGCCATCGAGGCGATGGCGAAGAAAAACAGCATCAGCCCCAGATAGGTGCTGCCGGCATCGCCCATGAAGATTTTCGCCGGCGCCCAGTTGAGCAGCAGCAGGCCGAGGCAGGCAGCGGCGAGCCAGATCATCCACCAGAACACCCCCTGGTACCAGACGCCGGGCTGGAACCACCAGGCGACGAACAGCGCGCCGAGCAGCAGGAAGATGGCCTCGGAGGCGGCGAGCCCGTCGATGCCGTCCATGAAGTTGAAGAGGTTGATCCACAGCGCCCCCGCCAGCACCAACAGGAGCAGGAGGACAGACTCCGGCAAGGCGATGCCGATCTGCGGGCCGAGCACGTCGAGCGGGATGGTGACGGCGACGGCGCCGACCAGCAGTATCTGCGCCCCGAGGCGCCATCTCGCGGCGATGGGCTGGCGGTCGTCGAAATAGCCGATGATGGCGATCATCACCCCGGCGATGATGACCGGATAGATTTCCATCGGATACGGGATGGCAACGAATACACCGGCGAGACTGGCCGCGAGCACGATGCCGATGCCACCGCCCGACGGGGTGGGCACGGTGTGCGAGGAACGGTCGTTCACCTCGGCGATCAGGCCGAGCCGCCCGGCCCGCCAGCGGACGACCAGCGCGGTAAGAAAAGCCACGGCAAAGCAGGCGACGGCGATGATGAAGCCGGGGGTGAGCATCGCATTGTGGTAGCGGGGGAGCCGTTCGGGAGCAAGGACCGTCCGTTGCGACCGATCTCATAAAATGATACTTTATGAGATACTATGAAAGGTTCGGCAAATGGCGTCCAGCTTCTCCCTCGGCCAGCACTATGAAGCGCTGATCAGCGAGTTGGTGAACAGCGGCCGCTACTCGACGGCAAGTGAAGTGATGCGCGATAGCCTGCGCCTCCTCGAAGAGCGCGAGCAACTGCGCAAGGTCCGCCTGGAAACCCTGCGCGAAGACATCCGCCGGGGTCGCGAGAGCGGCCCGCCGATCGCTGCCGACGAGGTGTTCGATCGGCTGGAGCGCCGCTACGGCGGCAAGCGCCAGCCTTGATGCACCTCGCGTTTTCGCCGGTGGCGCTGGCCGACCTCGAGTCCATCGGTGACTTCATCGCCGAGGATAGTGCGAAAGCGGCCCATCGTTTCGTCGGGGAATTGCGCGAGCGGTGCGGTCGAATTCTCCACGCGCCGCTTGGTGGCACGCCGCGGCCGGAACTGGGTGACGGTCTGCGCTCGGTGCCGTTCCGGCGCTATGTGATTTTCTACGACGTCGATAGCGAACTGATCACCGTGCAGCGCGTACTGCACAGCGCTCGCGACGTTGGCGCCGTGTTTTCCGGCGAATAGCAATATGCGGGCGTCGTTGCTGCCCCCTCCACCAGCTTTGCTGGTCCCCCTCCCCCGCCGCGCGGGGGAGGATATGAGGCGTCGGTGCTCGGATCAGCCGGCGTAAAGCTGCAGGCCGCCGTCGACGCGGAGGAGCTGGCCGTGGATGAACTTGGCTTCGGGCGAGCAGAGGAACACCACCGCGTCGGCGATTTCCTCCGGCTCGGCGTAGCGGTCGAGCGAGACCTTGTTGGAGTTCATCTTGTCGGGATCGACGGTGCGGGTGGCCTGGAAGCGCGCGGTCTTCGACGGGCCGGGGCTGACGACGTTGACGCGCACGCCATCCGCCTTCACTTCCTCGGCGAGGCAGCGGGTATAGTGGGTGACGGCCGCCTTGAGCGTGGCGTAGATGCCGCCGCCGGACACGCCGATATGGGCGGCGACCGAGGCGATGTTGACGACGATGCCGTGCTGGCGCTCGACCATCTGCGGCACGAAGGCCTGGGTGACCAGCATGGTGCCGATCAGGTTGTTGGTGGTGAGGACCATAAGATCCTCGTAGGTGATGCCGAGGATGTTGTTGGGCACCGGCTTGCCGCCCGCCGCGCCGATATCGCCGCCGGCGCAGTTGACGAGGATTTCGACCGGGCCGAACTTCTCCTCGATCTCCTTGCGCATGTTTGCGACGGCGTCGCGGTCGCCGATATTGCCGGTGACGCCCATGGAGCGGACGCCGAGGCCTTCGATCGTCTTGATCATGGCGCCAAGGTTGTCAGCCTCGCCATATTGAGCGGCCGAGTCCCATTTCAGGTCGTGCACGACGACGTCGGCACCGCGCGCCGCCAGCTTGCGCGCCATGACGCTGCCGAGGCCGCGGCCCGAGCCGGTCACCAGAGCGATCTTACCAGCTAAGTCTTTTGCCACTTGGGGCCTCCAATTCTTGTATCAAACCAGTTTGCGGGGGGCCGACTTACATCAGGCCCTGAGCTTTGAGGTTGGCCGCGCTCTTGCGGTACTGCCCCATCTCGTAGTCGATCAGTTCGTGGTCGGCATTGCGCTGCCACGGGGTGCGCCATTCCTCGCCCGGCTCGAAGCGGTTCTTCTGCACCGCCAGCAGGCAGGCGGCGAGGTCCTCGGCCTGCTTGGGGGCGTAACCGTGCCACCACTCGGGCGTGTAGAGCTTGACGTGCCGATCATCCAGCGCACCGATCTCGATGCAGGCGACCATCTCGTCATTGTGCTCGGCGAGGATGTCGAACATTGCCTTGTGCGGCACGCAGCCATCGCCCGAGGGACAACGGACGAGGCGGAAGCCATCGGCCTCGATGACGGCGCGGTAGTCCTTGACGTGGCAGTGGCGCACGTAGGGGGCGATGACGCGGGCAAAGTCGAGCGGGCTTTCGGCCACCGGGAAGGTGTTGGCCATGTCGAAGACGATGCGGACATGCTCGCCGTATTCGTCGCAGAGGCCGACCAGTTCGCGCGAGGTGAAGTCCTGGTGGTTCTCGATCAGCAGCGTGACGTTGGCAGCCTCGAGCTTGGGAACCACCGCCTCGAGCTTTTCACGCACGGAGTGCACGAGGTCGTGCCACTGCTGGCCGGCCGCAGCGCGGTCGCCGCAGAGGATGGGCGTGAGCGCGACGCGGATGAACTGCGCGTCGAGCGCCTTGGCGCAGCGGATCAACAGGTCCATGTCACCCTGCTGCAGGCCGGACGAGAGCACGCGCTTCCAGCCGAGGGCGTCGAGGCGGATCTTCAGCGCCGCCAGTTCGGCGTCGGACATGGTCTTGAACCAGCCCTCCCACAGCTCGATGGCCTTGCCGCCCAGTTCTTCGGTGAGCTTGATGAAGCCCTCGAGACCGGCGCCGTTGGGGTTGTGCCGGGGCGTACCGGCGCCCTGCAGGCCGAGATAGTAGGTCAGTCCGTACGGGTTGAGGCCGGTCGTGAGTTTCATGCTGTCCCCCCAGGCTATGTTCTTGTTCGAAGTGTGCAGTTTGCACAGCCGTTGGCCGATTGCACCCTCGCCTTAAGCATCAGCGGATGCGCCATCAGCGCAGGCCGGCGTCGACGGTGATCGACTGCTTGGTGATCATGCGGCTGTCGTCGGAGGCGAGAAACAGCACGGTGCGGGCGATTTCCTCGCCGAGCAGCACGTGGTGCAGCGCCTGGCGCTCGACGACGGCGTCGATCTGCTTGGGATCGGGAAACCATAGGCGCTTCTGCTTTTCGGTGATGACGGCGCCGGGCTCGATCGAGTTGACGCGGATATCGTCGCCACCGAAGCCGCGGGCGAGCGCGCGGGTCAGGCCGATGGTGGCCGATTTTGCCGTGGCATAGACCGGCATGTTGGAGGCGCCGCCGCGCCACGCGATGGACGAGAAGTTGATGATCGAGCCGCCGCCGAGCGCCTTCATCATCGGCCGGACGGCCTGGGCGGCGAAGAATTGCGGCTTGAGGTTGAGGGCCAGCGAGTTGTCCCAGTATTCCTCGGTGACGGCGTCGATCTCGTGCCGCTGGTCGTTGGCGGCATTGTTGACGAGCACGCCGATGGGGCCGAGGCGGTCGCGGGTGACCTCGATAGCCGCCTTCAGCGCGCCGATATCGGTGATGTCGCAGGCGATGAACTCGGCGCCGGTCTCAGCGGTCAGCGCCCTGCCCTCGGCCTCGAGGATATCGACGAAGGCGACCTTGCTCCCTTGGCCGACGAAGGCGCGGACGATGTCGGCACCGATGCCGCTCGCGCCGCCCGTGACGAAGACGACCCGTCCGGCGAGGCTCGGATATTGTGCGAAAGCAGGAATTTTCTGAACCCTTGGAGTGAACAACGGGCCCCTCTCCATAAAGAGAGGAGCCCGCGAATATCTGGCGATCAGATGCGCTTCTGGGTCGCGGGGTCGAACAGGCAGGCGCGGCTCATGTCGACGGCCAGCGGCATGTTCTCACCGGTCTTGGGCGCCTCGTCGGGAGAGAAGCGGCCAACCACTTCGAGGTCGCCGAACTTCATCACCGCCATGGTCTCGGCACCGGTGGGCTCCACCACTTCGACCGGCGCCGACATGGTGGCCATGCCGGGCTTGCCGACAGTGTTGGGGCTCTGCCGGCTGAGGTGCTCCGGCCGGATGCCGAGCACGACCTTGCGGCTGGTCGCGCGTTCGGCAGCGCCGTTATGGAGCGGCAGGCTGGCCACGCCACCGCCGACGAGCGGGAAGGTAACCGCCGGGGCGCCGTTGGCGGTGGAGATCTCGGCCTGGATGAAGTTCATCGAAGGCGAGCCCATGAAGCCGGCGACGAAGATGTTGGCCGGGCGGTTGTAGACCTCATCGGGCTCGTCGAACTGCTGCACCTGGCCCTGGTGCATCACGGCGATGCGCGAGGCCAGCGTCATGGCTTCGACCTGGTCGTGCGTCACGTACACGGTGGTCTTGCCGACGCGCTGGTGCAGCTTCTTGATCTCGGTGCGCATGTCGACACGCAGCTTGGCGTCGAGGTTGGACAGCGGCTCGTCGAACAGGAACAGCTTGGGGTCGCGCACCAGGGCGCGGCCCATGGCGACGCGCTGGCGCTGGCCGCCCGACAACTGGCCGGGCTTGCGGGCCAGCAGCGGCTCGATCTGCAGCAACGCGGCGACGCGTGCGATGGTCGCCTTCTGCTGATCCTTCGGAATGCCGCGGCTTTCCATGCCGAACTGCATGTTCTCGCGCACCGACATGGTCGGGTAGAGCGCGTAGGACTGGAACACCATGGCGATGTCGCGGTCCTTGGGGGCGACCGAGTTCACCATGCGGTCGCCGATCCAGATCTCGCCCGAGGTGACGGTCTCGAGCCCCGCGATCATGGCGAGAAGGGTGGATTTGCCGCAACCCGAAGGTCCGACCAGGGCGATGAACTCGCCGGTCTGGGCTTCGATATCGACCCCCTTCAGAACTTCGACAGCGCCGAAGTTCTTGCGGAGGTTGCGGACAGTCAAAGATGCCATTTGGAATAAGCCTCCGAAGTCAATTGGTCGCGGCCGGTCGCCTGATCGAGGGCCGTCATTTGATGGCTCCCTGGGTCAGGCCGCGGACGAAGTACTTGCCGCCGAAGAAGTAGACGAGCAGCGGCGGCAGCGCGCCGATCAGCACGGCAGCGCTCATCACGTCGTAGGTGCGAACGGTGGTGCCGTTCAGCGCCAGCGCGACGAGCGCCGAAGTGATGGGCTGGTTGGCGCCTGAGTTCAGCACGACGCCGAACAGGTACTCGTTCCAGATACCGGTGAACTGCCAGATGACCGTGACGATAAGGATCGGCGGCGAGATCGGCAGGATGATGCGATAGAAGATGCGCCAGAAGCCGGCACCATCGATGCGTGCCGCCTTCACCAGGTCGTCGGGGATGCCGACGAAGTAGTTGCGGCAGAACAGCGTGGTGAAGGCGAGGCCCTGGATGCAGTGGACGAGGACCAGGCCGTAAACCGAGTTGGCGAGGCCGATCTTGCCCAGGATGAAGGCCCACGGGAGCAGCGCGATCTGGCCGGGCATGAAGACGCCGAGCAGCATCATGCCGAAGATCACCTCGGAGCCGCGGAACTTCCATTTGGAAAGCACGTAGCCGGCAATGGCGCCCATGGCGGTCGAGATGAGCGTGGCAGGCACCACCATCATGACCGAGTTCCAGAAGTAGCGCTGCATGCCGTTGCAGTTCCCGCCAATACAGAACTCGGACCAGGCCTGCGGCCAGGCATCGAGCCGGAAGGTCTGCGGGAAGGCGATGAGGCCATTCTTCGAGATTTCAGGCAGCGTCCGGAAAGAGTTGAACACCACCACCAGCAGCGGGATGATGTAGATCAGGGCGAAGGCGGTGAGCAGGAAGTAGATCACCACCCGGCTGATCAGGTGCCGCCGTCCGGCCCGCGCGGCCTCGTGGTCCACCGCGTGTGGGGGGTTGGAAAGAACCGCGTCAGACATTGACGACACTCCTTCTGCGGCGCCAGGCCAGATACATCGAGTACGGGATCAGAACCACGGCGAGCGCCGCCAGGATCATCATGGCGGCCGCCGCGCCCTCGCCGATCTGCCCACGCTGGAACATCAGGTCGTAGACGTAGGTGGCCGGGAAGGTGGTGGAGATGCCGGGGCCGGAATTGGTCAGCGCCACTGCAAGGTCGAAGGTCTTGATCGCCGCCTGCAACTGCACGACGGCAACGGCGAGGAAGATCGGCGTGATCGAGGGCAGGATGACCTTGCGATAGATGCGGAAGGTCGAGGCGCCGTCGATCTGCGCGGCCTTGATGATGTCGCCGTCAACCGAGCGAAGCCCGGCGAGGAACAGCGCCATGGTGAAGCCGGCGCTCTGCCAGATACCGGTGATGATGATCGCCCAGATGGCGTTCTTGCGGTCGGAGGTGAGAGCGAACTGGAAATCTACCCAGCCCAGCGAGCGGACCAGGAACTGGATGCCGCCGGTGGGATTGTAGAGCCACTGCCAGACCGTGCCGGTGACGATGAAGCTCACCGCCAACGGATACATGTACATGGTGCGCCAGAAGCTCTCGGCGCGGATCTTCTGGTCCATCAACAGCGCCAGCAGCAGGCCGACGAACATCGTCGTGGCCACATAGATGCCGGAAAAATAGAACAGGTTGCTGTACGCGACGCCCCAGCGCCGGTTCGCCCACAGGCTGGCGTAGTTCTCGAGACCCTTGAAGCCGTAGGTCGGCAGCAGCGTCGAGTCGCTCAGCGAGATGTAGAGCGTCCAGCCTGAGAAGACGAAGACATAGATAAAGGAAGCGACGACAGCAGGCGCGATCACGAAGATCGGCGTCCAGCGCTTCAACTTTTCCCAAAGCGAGCTTCCGCCCGCCGTGGCGGCATATCCGGCACTACTCAACGGCTCGCCCTCCGCAAAAGTCAAGAATCCGGCTGCGGAGCGTGCTCCGCAGCCGGGGGTCCAGTCGATTACATCTGGGCTTCGACGGCGTCGGCCATGATGGTGGCGGCGTCAGCCGCCGACATGTCCGGCGTGTTCACGAACTCGGTGATCGTGTCCATCATCGCGCCGCGGTACTTCTGCAGCACTGTCATGTTGTGGGCCATCGAACGGACCAGGGTGCCGGCTCCGATCGAGGCCTTGAGGTCGGCCTGGCTCTGCTGCTGGCAGACGTTGAAACCCTGGCTCAGGTCAACGTCGAGACGGGCCGGAATGGAGCCCTTCGAGATGTTGAAGATGGTCTGGAACTCGGGGCTCAGGATGGTCGAGGCGAGGAGCTTCTGGCCTGCCTGGTAATCGGGGTTGCTCTGGTTGAAGAACACGACCGAGTCGGAGTTCAGGATGAAGCCCGGCTTGCCGGAGTCGCTCGGAGCGGGACCGCACAGGATGTCGCCACCCGGCTCATGGCCGACCGACTTGATGGTGCCCAGTTCCCAGTCGCCCATGATGAAGAACAGCGCGTCGCCGTTGATCATCATGTTGGAGGCGGTGTCGTAGTCACGGCCGGCAATCGCCGGGTCCATGTACTTGGAGACCATCAGGCGCATCTGTTCGAAGGCCTTGACCATGCCTTCGGAACGCAGTGCCTCGACGTCGCCTTCGACGAAGGCCTTCTTGAACAGCTCGGGGTCCTGGCCGTAGACGACCACTTCGAAGGTGGTGGCGTCGGTCCAGTCGGCGGAAAGGTGCGCAAGGCAGATCTTGCCACCGGCAACGGCCTTGTCACAGGCGGCGTTGAAATCGGCCCAGGTCTTGGGAAGCTCGGTGACACCGACGCCTTCCATGGCGGCCTTGTTGCCCCAGATCCAGTTGATGCGGTGGATGTTCATGGGTGCGGCGACCCACTTGCCCTGCGGCTTCATCACCGGCAGCAACTCGGGAGCGACGACGGCATCCCAGCCCTCGGCGGTCGCAAGTTCGTCCATGTCGGCGGTGCCACCGGTGGCGGCCCACTCGGCGATTTCCGGACCCTTCAGCTGCACGGCAGCCGGAGCGTTGCCGGCAACGACGTCGGCGCGGAGCTTGGCGAGGGTGTTGGCGGTGTGACCGGCAATGGCAGTCTGCTCCCAGGTGCCGCCCTTTGCGGTGAACATCTCACCGAGCTTGGCGATGGAAGCGGCATCGTTGCCCGACGCCCACTGGTGCAGCATGAGCACCTTGGGCTCGGCCATGGCAGTGCCCGACAAAAGGGCAGCCGTAATCGTTGCGGCCGCGCCAAGCGCGACCTTCGACTTGAAGTTCATATCTTTTCTCTCCCAGAAGCGCGCGTGCACCAGTCCGACTCTTTTGGTCGGCCCCTGTGGCCACTTGCGCTTTTCTCGTGCCAGTGTGCATCCTCCGCCACCGGTCGCATTAGTTCTATGGTGAACTTATTCTTCTTGTCAACGCGCTGAGG
>Ga0123337_10001908_pt1 | contig 25090 bp, 26 predicted proteins | sample frozenSSSSmetaG_FD_89792 | JGI IMG/M metagenome (GOLD analysis project Ga0123337, IMG submission 89792) | Glacier valley bacterial and archeal communities from Borup Fiord, Nunavut, Canada, to study Microbial Dark Matter (Phase II) -... | ecosystem: Environmental > Aquatic > Freshwater > Ice >...
AGTATTGATTGTTGTATTATTTACTTATTACTACTGAGATTAAACTATTCTGTTAGTGTCTCAATTTGTTATACAGATTTGCCTTTTCCTGGTTTATACGGTTAGGTGCAAGATATGAGTTAGAATATCCATAATTATTTTTTTAGTTATTATGCTAAATAACGATCAAGTAAATGTTTATCGATGCTGCTTAAGCGCCAATCTCCGGCTTGTTTATTAATACAGGTTTTTAATGTCCATTTGATCTGGCATAGATAGCATTTGATGTATAATTCATGACACTATAACATGGCTTAAGTGTGCCAGCAATCAGCAAACTTACTGAAAATCGTCCTACATACTACGATGCTCTAAGTAGGGAAGCAAATTAATTTGAATAAACAAATCTTTTGAAAACGTCGTCATCAAAGTGTTTTGCCTTTTATCAAACGGCGATCTATCATCGGCAGACCCCCGCTAGTCTAAGCCATAGACCCATCAACTTCCGGTGAGTGCAACAGCCCTTTTACCTACCAATGCCTTGAAATATTTGATAATGACTACAAACTACTTTTATACAGATATCTCCTTCCAAACGAAAATAAAATCGGGATGCTAAATCAGTATTAATCATGCCATTTTTATTTGTACACTGATAGGATAAATCAGATAGTAACTGACTACCATCATTTGCCAGTTTTTTAACTTCCACTTCTCCCACCCAAAAACAGTATTCTTCATCATCAGGATTTATGGGTTGAGATAAGACAAGGTGAATAATCTTGTAAAGTTCGATAGCGACATTATTGGTTTCGGGACCAAAGGTAAAATCAAGGCGTAATCCCATGCCCGGTAGAAATGATATCCCTACTAAGTCAGCACTTTTTAAATCTTCGAGAAATGTTGTCAGGTTGGGAGTAATGGTTGTGGTCATAAAATCAGGTTTTCTCCAGTACTATGTGTGTTTGCACCTGAAACAAATTGGATTTGATTTCCGTATTGGTCATACCGGCGACGGTATGTTTTTCCATTCATATCCCGAATTTTTGGTCCTGTGCGGACAATCTCTCCATTTGGTCTAATATGGATGATGCTTCCATCTGGATGCTCAAAAGTTTGATATTCTCCTTTAGTGTTATTTTTAAATTCAAAGCCGTTGTTCGCTAAGGTTGTGATTGCTGCTTCCAGGATAAGTCCTGTCAAATTAGGCAGTTTTTGGGCGGCTGGATGCATCAGATTTTGTAGACTGTCTTCACTGATTATGGCGGGGATAAGCTCATCTGTGTCTGGGGGTTAATAGTTTCAGCTTAAGGAGTTTTTCTTAAAGTCCATCTTACTCCTTAAAACAGGGATCTACCATCGGCAGACCCCCGCTAGTCTACCCCAACACCCCAGCAACTTCCGCTGGGTGCAACAGCCCTTTTAATAACGAGACTGGACGTTCACCATAAGGCCAAGCAAAAGCGTGATAGAAGGCGGCATCTTGACAAGCTTGCAACTCTTCAAAACCGATAATATCTTGAGTTAGCAAAGTCTCGTATTCAAATGGCAAGCGCACATTGTGCAACCCAGCATTATCAGTACAGATAGCAATATCCACACCCGCATCAAAACAACGGTCAAAAACCGTCTTTAATTGCCGCATGTCTTGCAAAGTACCTGTTTTCAAGTACGTAGTTGGACAAACCTCCAAACACTGATGCCGCTGGGCTAATTCGGGTAGTAACTCTGGATACAATAGCGGAATCTGAATCCCATGACCAATTCGCATTAGGTACGGTAATAACTCCGGATAACAACCAGATGTAGTTTCGTAAAGATGTCCAGTGGTCTTAATGCCAAGCGATCGCGCGTACTTATACAATCCAACCCATTCATCTAAACGCTCAGCATAATAGCTGTCACCTCCAGCCACATCCACCGCACAGACATATTCTTTATTTTGGGCTGCCAAATCCACAATCGCCTTATTCACCTCATAAGGTAAACGCGAGTGCATACACAAAATCTGGCTAGTGACAATCGGATACTCAGATACTTGACTAGCCTTGCCGACAACTTGGACAATTTCTGCCATTTGGTCGATGCGTTCAGATTGACTCAAATGGTCAGGAGTTCGCAAATAAGGCGTATAGCGTAACTCTAAATATGCCAGATTTTCAAAAATATAAGCACCGCGAATCAAACGATAAATAAAATAAGGTAAAGTCTCGACAGTTTGCACACTTTCCACCAGAGTGTGCAATTCTAAATACTCATCCAGAGTGTTGCGCGGTCGGGTGTAGAAATCTTCAAATTCTGGATATTCCGCAAACCGAGAAATCAATTCAGCCGAATGGCGCTGGAAATATCGCCATAAAACACGAGGCACGACTGAACCGCCAAGATGTCGATGTAATTCAGCATATAAAGCCATTGCGACCCCTGGATACTTAAAGTTTATTTATCTTAATATAGCTTTCTTTTCTAAATGTCGGCTTCACCGGAATCTGAGGTAAATACGGAAAATTAGATGGTGTCTTTAACAACATTAATCGCCTTGAGTAATTCCTTAGCAGTACAAGGCTTAGATAAAAATGCCTTCACACCAAAACCTGCAGCTTCAGCCACCTTCTCATTAGAAACCAGTCCACTGATGGCAATAATTTTTACCAAAGGATTCATTTTTTGCAATGTACGGATAGCCATCGCCCCATCCATTGCCGGCATCATCATATCTAACAACACGACGCTAATTTCGGCTTGGTGCTGGGCGTATACAGCTAATGCCTCAACACCATCAGATGCAGTCACAACCCGATAATTGTAAGCTTCCAGAGTCGATCTAGTAATCTCACGGATAGCAGGTTCATCATCGACTACTAAAACCAATTCGCCACTACCTGTAAATAATTTCAGGTCAGGGGGAAGCGCCGGAATTTCGCTTCTTTCTAATGCTGGTAAGTAAACCTTAAATCGTGTGCCTTTACCAACTTCACTATACACATTCATAAAACCACCGTGGCTTTTGACAATTCCCATCACCGTAGAAAGTCCTAAACCTGTGCCTTGACCTAAATCTTTGGTAGTGAAAAAAGGCTCAAAAATCCGATCCAGAATTTCTGGAGGAATACCCGTACCCGTATCCGTTACAGTCATAACAATATAAGCACCCTCTTTAGCATCAATATGCATTTTGGTGTAATGCTCATCAACAATCAGATTTTCAGCACAGATGCTCAACGTACCACCATCAGGCATTGCATCGCGAGCATTAACAACTAAATTCATCAACACCTGATGCAATTGAGTCGCATCTCCAGAAACAGTCCAAATGTTTCCCGGAATCTTCGCTCGAAACTCAATATATTTCGGAAATGTCTCTCTCGCAATATGTTCAATTTCTAAAAGTAAATGCTTGACTTGAACAATTGTGCGCTTACCTTCTAATCCACGGGCAAATGATAAAACTTGCTTAACTAAATCAGCCCCGCGCTTGACATTTCTCTCCAAAGTTTTCAGCAATTGCTGATTTTGCTCATCGGGATATCTCATTTGTAACAACTGTACTGACATCAACACAGGTGCTAGCACATTATTCAAATCATGGGCAATCCCACCCGCGAGAGTACCAATACTTTGGATGCGCTGAGACCGGAGAAATTGAGCTTCAAGTTCCTTTTTCTGAGTAATCTCAGTGCTGACAGTCAAAATAGATTTAGGTTGTTCTTTCTCATCGCGCACCAAAGTCCACCGGCTTTCGACAGTAATCTGCTTACCATCTTTGGTAACTTGCTGTAATTCACCATGCCATTCACCTTGATTGGCAACACCCATCAAAGCATCTTCCAATTGCCGAGAAGTATCTTTATATAAAAAATCCGATGTATTTAGACCCATAACTTCCTCTCGCTGCCAACCGTACAGACGTTCAGCGGCTTTGTTCCAAAAGAGGATTCTGTTGTGGATATCTCGGACAACGATCGCATCTGTTGCCACATCCAACAATGCTGCTTGTTCAAGAATTTGTTGTTGGGTGTTCTTGCGTTCTGTAATGTCACGAGTCACCGCTAACTGAACCATCACACCATCTTGGCATAAAGGTACAGCATGGATTTCCAGCCAGCGACGGACGCCTTTAAAGCCAATAGTCTCAAATTCTAAATAACTCTTATTACCTAACTGGCAAACACTTTCAACCAACTGCCTAAAAGCAGCTCGATATTCCGGTGCAATTAAAGCATAAACTGACCTCCCCACCACAGCATCAGCATTTTCGACCTCTAACATGGCGATCCCCGCCGCATTGATTTCTAAGAGAGTGCCATCAGCCGCAATTAACTGCACACCTTCTGGTTCAGCATCAATCATCGCCCGCAGACGATTTTCACTTTCTCGCAGTGCAACTTCCGCCACTGATAAGTGCGGCAAGGCCACATGCTCAAGTTTTGCTTCCAGATTACTAATTACGGCACGATATTCCTGTTCAGTCTCTGACAGCTTCTGGGCGGCTGTTGCGAGTAGGGTGGTTTCACGCTTCTTACTCAGGTAATAAATTAGAGTTAAAAGCGTCAAATTTAATAAAGCAGCAAGCCCGAAAGTTTGAATTAGAGTTTGTCCCGTAGGGGAATTGAGGAGTGGGGGAGTGGGGGAGTAGGGGAGTGGGGAAGATTTGTCTCTTTTTTCCTCTTTGATAATTTCTTGGGTGTGCGTCACCCATTGTTCGCGCTCAACTAGCCCAATAGTGTTGTGCGAGGAGACTACAACATTGGCAATAATCAGCGCGAATGCAACTGCAAACCCTGATGGCATCTTATAAGTAATAGACAATTTCATAATGCGAGCGCTGTTTTAGCCCTAAATCTCAAATGAATCGCCGTGGTGGATACTAACTCAAACAATTACTAGTACAGCGATCTTTCTCACTTTTTGCCCATGTCTTTGCTTTTGAGAACACTTGTGTTCGACTAAGAAGATCCCATCCTACAGATAGATGAGATTTTTTTCTGTAATTTAGGATACGTTTAGTTAAAGAATAATTATTACCTGTTGTTTTGGTAAAACTTGTAACCAAGTATCTGTCAGACGTTCCGAGTCACTTAAGTACATCTACGAAGGTGGATGTACTATAAGTATTGTGTCTTAAGTAATACTATTTCGTATGGAGGGTGACACCCCCTATTTCGTTATTCAGAGATAAAAGAAGTTTTTGCAAATGAGTAAAACTAGCCTTGACAGAGACAGAGGAATCTGCGGATAATAATAGTTTGTGAAAACTTTAGCTCGTTTAATAAGCTCTTGGCTAACGTTATTGTGATAGGTGCCCAGTGGGGCGATGAAGGGAAAGGGAAAATAACGGATTTACTCAGCCGCTCCGCCGATATTGTCGTGCGTTACCAAGGGGGAGTGAATGCTGGGCACACGATTGTCGTTCAGGGTCAGACCTTTAAACTGCACTTGATTCCTTCGGGAATTTTGTATCCCAATACTGAGTGTGTTATCGGCTGTGGAACGGTCATCGATCCGAAGGTTTTAATTGCCGAGCTCGATCAGCTAGAACAATTTGGGATCTCCACGAAAAATCTGATGATCTCAGAGACCGCGCATGTAACGATGCCATATCACCGGCTAATCGATCAGGCATCAGAAGAACGTCGCGGTAGCCATAAAATTGGCACGACAGGTAGAGGAATTGGACCTACCTACGCGGACAAATCAGAAAGAACTGGAATTCGCATCTTGGATTTGATGGAACCAGAGGGACTGAGGAAGCAACTCAATTGGACAATCAACTATAAAAATACGATTCTCGAAAAGCTTTACGACATACCACCATTAGATCCAGAAGCAATAATCGCCGAGTATTCAGCATACGCCGATCGCTTGCGTCCACATATAGTTGATGGTTCCCTAAAAATCTCCAACGCCATCCAACAGCGTCGCAACATCTTGTTTGAAGGCGCACAAGGAACCTTACTGGATCTAGACCACGGTACTTACCCTTATGTAACTTCTTCTAACCCAGTGGCTGGGGGTGCTTGCGTCGGGACTGGGGTAGGACCGACAATGATTGACCGGGTAATTGGTGTAGCGAAAGCTTATACCACCCGCGTTGGTGAAGGTCCATTTCCCACAGAACTACATGGTGAAATGGGAGAATTGTTATGCGATCGCGGAGCCGAATTCGGCACAACAACCGGACGCAAACGTCGCTGTGGCTGGTTTGACGCCGTCATTGGTCGCTACGCAGTCCGCATCAATGGTCTAGACTGTCTAGCAATCACTAAACTAGATGTCCTAGACGAACTTGAGGAAATCAGCGTTTGTGTTGCTTATGAAATTGACGGGGTAACATGTCACGACTTTCCTAGTAGTTCCCGTCGCTTTGCCCGGTGCCGTCCCATCTACAAAACTGTGAGAGGATGGCAACAGCCAACAGGAGACTGCCGAAATTTAGAAGATTTACCGCACCTAGCGCTGGACTATCTAAAATTCTTAGCAGAGTTAATGGAAGTCCCAATTGCGATTATCTCTTTGGGACCTAGTCGCGAGCAGACGATCATTGTCGAAGACCCGATCCACGGTCCGAAACGTGCTTTATTGCACACCAACGGTACGCCTGCGTAAAGACGCTTTCACTTTTTGCGTCACAACTTTTTCTAAAATCCCTAATCTAAATTTAAAGCCAAATGGAAATTACAATCGAATGCCAAAAACGCCAAGAAGGCACTAAGCCAAGAGCTTTGCGTCGGAGTGGAGTCATCCCCGCGAATTTATACGGTCACAATGGCACAGAGTCAATCACTTTGACTTTGGATGCGAAAGTTGTGGAACGTTTGCTCAAAAAAGGTTCAGTCAGCAATACGCTAATTGACCTAAACGTTACCGACATTCCTTGGCGCGGTAAAACCCTGCTGCGCGAGGTCCAAATTCATCCAGCCAAGAGAACACCTTACCACCTCAGCTTCTTTGCCGTTGCTGGTCACGGTGACACAGATGTCGAAGTGCCTGTACATTTCGTCGGCGAACCTGTCGGTGTGAAGCAAAATGGTGGTATTTTAGACACTCTCATTACGTCACTAATGGTGCGGTGTGCGCCAGAAAGTATTCCTAGCATGATTGAAGTTGATGTCTCCCACCTAGATGTAGGTGATAGTATTCACATCGAAGATCTGAAATTACCCGAAGGCGTGAAAACAGCAGTTGAACCAGGTCAAATGGTTGCTTCTGTCTTAGGTCGTCAAGCTGGTGCCGAAAAAGAAGGTGACGCTGAACCTGCTGCTAGCTAAGATTGACGAAAATTGATAGATAATACCAGGGATTACACCCTGGTTTTTTTTGTTCGCATTCAAGAGGTAAATAGATGGCAGTTTCGATTCCGGCTTTAATTGAGCAGATGTTACAACCTGGGTTTTATCCCCATCCGGTGACTGAACCGATTGAATTAGTACAGACGCATATTTCTTATGTACTACTAACCGGGGATTTCGCTTATAAGGTGAAAAAACCGATGAATTTTGGCTTTTTGAATTTTTCGACTTTAGAGTTACGCCAGCATTTCTGCGCTGAAGAGTTTCGCCTCAACCAACGCGGTGCGCCGGAACTGTATTTAGAAGTCATGCCCATCGCGAAGGTAGGCGATCGCTACCAGTTAGGTGACGGCGAGGTGGTAGAATACACCTTGAAGATGCGGCAATTTCCCGAAAACGCGTTGTTTAGTACTATATTTGAACGCGGGGAATTAACAGCCGAACATATGGAAGCTCTTGGGCGGGTAGTCGCGCAATATCATGCTCAAGCGACCAGTAATGACTATATTCGTACCTTCGGTGAAGTGTCGCAAGTCCGAGCGTCTATTGACGAAAATTACCAGCAAAGTAGTAAATATATTGGTGGTCCTCAGACTCAAGAACAGTTTGCGGAAACTAAACAATATAGCGATCGCTTTTTTGAACAAAGACCAGAACTATTTAGTAGCCGAATTCAACATAATTTTATTCGGGAGTGTCATGGTGACTTGCACGCTCGAAATATTTGTCTATGGCATGACAAAATTTTACTGTTTGACTGCATCGAATTTAATGAGCCATTTCGCTTTGTCGATGTCATGTATGATGTTGCCTTTACGGTGATGGATATGGAGGCGCGACAACGCCGAGACCTCGGTAATGCTTTTGTAAACACTTATGTAGAGCAGACCGGAGATTGGTACGGTTTACAATTGCTACCTTTATACTTAAGCCGGCAAGCGTATGTCCGCGCCAAGGTGAATTCGTTTTTACTAGACGATCCGGGTGTACCGGCGGATGTGAAAGCAGAAGCAGCAAAAACTGCGGCTGATTATTACCGTCAGGCTTGGGAATATACTAAACCTCAGCAAGGACGCCTGATTTTAATGTCAGGTTTATCTGGTTCTGGTAAAAGTGCCGTCGCCAAGCGTCTAGCGCGGCAATTAGGTGCAATTCTGATTCGTTCAGATGCAGTGCGAAAACATCTCGGTGGGATTCCGCTGGCAGAACGTGGTGGTGATGAACTATACACGCCAGAAATGACGCACAAAACTTATTCGCGGTTGGTGGAATTGGGAATTATGCTCGCAAGTCAGGGTTTCCCAGTAATTCTCGATGCTAAATTTGATCGCGAACAATTCCGGCACGAGGCAATATTGAAATCTAAAGCCAATCAACTGTCCATAGCGATCATGCACTGCACTGCGCCTCTAGAGGTATTGCAAGAACGTTTACGTCTGCGGACTGGGGATATTGCCGATGCGACCGCTGATTTGTTGGCGGCGCAACAAGCAGCATTGGAACCTTTCACCAATCAAGAAAAACCCTACATCACAACTTTGGACACAACTCAAAATATCGAAGCACAATTAAAGCTAGAAGTTTTGGCTGGGTGTTAAATTAAGCACTAAGCTCGAATTTTATTTACCAAATGGGAACTTAAGAACAAATGCAGAAAAGTTTTTTCTCCCAATCCGATGGCTTTTCCACTGGGTTAAGATTTTGGTTGTTTTTTATGCTCGGTTTCGCCCTCTTGGGATATTCATCACCAGTGAGTATCTTGCTAGGTGCAGCCGGCGGCTTCTCTGGAAAATTCTTAATGGATTGGTGGGAAGCCAAAGACGATCCCAAGAATCAGCAGGAAGTTGAACAGTTGCAAAAAAGGAATCCTGACCTTTCCAATGCCAGAATCAAAAGAGTCGCCAAAGCTAGACCAGGTCGCCGTTTTCGTCGCGGGGGAAATGATCGCCCTGATTGGATGTTCTGGCGTAGACCGTAATTAGAAGTGCTCTTGAGTGTTCCCGAGTGGGGGAGTGGGTAGCACTTCCAACTTCCAACTTCCAACTTCCAACTTTTTAATCCCCCTATCCCCGTATCCCCCACTCCCCCTATCCTCCACTCCCCCACTCCCAAACATGTTTCTATACTTATCAAAACTGCTACCTTTACTTTTCTACCCTTTAGGGCTAGCTTGTATCCTGATGGTGGTGGCGTTGGTAAATTTGGCGAAACAACGCGGAACGCGAACGGCAACAGTCGCGATCGCAAGTGGCCTGATTTTGTTACTAGTTGGTGGAAATGGTTGGGTGTCGCGCCAATTTGTGCGATCGCTAGAATGGCAAAATATTCCTCAAGGGGAATTACCATTAGCTGAAGCAATTGTCGTTTTGGGTGGAGCGACTAAGCCAGCATTTCCGCCTCGACCAGGGGTTGACTTGAGCGAACAAGGCGATCGCGTGATTTATGCGGCGCAGCTCTACCGTCAAAAGAAAGCGCCTTTGATTATTCTCAGTGGTGGTCGCATCGATTGGAGTGGTGGCGGACCGCCGGAATCAAAAGATATGGCAACAATTTTGACTAGTATCGGCATTCCCGCAGAGGTGATTTTAGAAGAAAGTGAGTCTTTAAATACTTATCAAAATGCGGTAAATGTCAAGAAAATCTTACAGACGCGTCACATTCGTCGGGTATTGTTGGTCACGTCAGCTATACATATGCCGCGATCGCTGATGATTTTTCATCGTCAAGGGATGGATGTGATTGCTGCACCGACCGACTTTCTTGTCAGCTATGGCGAAATTAAAGAATTAGGTAGCAGTCCAAAATCGGCTCTACTCAACTTGGTTCCTGACAGTCAACGTTTGTATGAGTTTACTGGTGCTTTAAAAGAGTATGTGGGTATTTTGATCTATCGTCTGCGCGGTTGGGCATGATACCTGTGACACTAATATAATTGGCAATAGATTAGTCATCCATTTCCCGATAAGTAGCGACTGCAGAAGGAGAGATGCGGCTGAGATAGCGGAATATCCAGTACTTAAATATCGTGTCTAAAATTACCGGAAAAGTGGCAATGAAGATGCCGATAAAGCTGCGCTCAGCCGCGACACCAATATGATTCGCAAATCCTTCTAGAATCACCTCCCAACCGTGCGGGGAGTGAAATCCGACAAATGTATCAGTAAACAAAATAATGATAAAAGCCTTAGCGCTGTCACTCAGACCATAGGCAATTTCATCCATGAAAGATTTCAAAACTGCAATTTCACGTTTGCTCAGCGCGATAATCACCCCAAAACTGATCAAAGACAAGAAATCGGCAACAATATTAGCAATTGTACTGCTGCTGCGACTCTTAAATTCCTCAGCAATTTCCTTTACTTTATGTTTGAGCCGGTCTTCCCTCTCTTCTGGCGATAGTTCGGGAGTCGAAAAAATTAGATTTTCAAATTTCAGTCTTTCTTCAAATCTTTGCATCTCCAGCATTGCTGCTTCTCGCATTTCGTCATTGCGGAACATTGGTACTTGGATACTGGGGATGTTAGAGATAATTGGCTCAATAATCAATCTTTTTGATAATTGTTGAGTTAGTACCGGAATAATTAGCAACAAAACCAAAAATCTCAGTGCTTTTTTGGTTCTCTTACTAGATAGCCGAAACTTTTGCACAACTTCCGCTTCGGCTTCGGGATTGAGTTCGGTTTGAATTCGATTAAATACTCTCCCAATTGAACTGGGGAAGATTCCTCTTTTCTCATCCGGAGATGGTGTTTTCGTCTTCTCCACTATCACTGGAGTTTCAGTTATTTGACTTTCTTCAATGAAGAGTGGATAAATGACGGTATCATTAGCAACTGTAATAGTTGAGGTATATTTTTGGACTACGCGATCAATGAATTTGAGCTTTTCCAAAATTACTGGACTTGCTAAATTAGCTACAGAACGACTAATCTTAAATTCAGCTAGTCGGCGATTGATAATATTTAAGTTTTTATCTAGTTCTGTCTGCCAATAAGACCTGACATTAACAGTATAATTACTTGCATTAGTCGAAATTTTATTGCCATCAAAATATTGGTCTTCAATCGACTTAATTATTACTGCCGCCTGATATGCTTGTTCTAGTGCTCTCAAGGGTGTTTGGAAAAACCATTGATTGCTAGCCTGAAGAGACTCTCTAATTCTTGTCTGCCAATTCATATCTATTTGGGAAAATGAAAGTTTCCTTCATCGATTTATCATACTATAACAATCTTATCTGATTTATGAAATTCAATTTTCGGGTATGCCAGCAGCAAAGGTGAGTATTTGCATGTTATGCTCTCTCGCTCCTCGCCTAATCAAAAATGTTTATCATAGATCTATCATAATATTGCTGAATCATGTCGTGCATGCTACCGATATGTCACCAGAAAATCTCTTCCTGAGGTTTTAGTATAGAATACTACTTGAAATTCAAGTAAAATCTGGATACATCCGAGTATTTGAGTTACGGATTCGATTTCTGACATCAAACTTAATAGCACCTTTGAACTTCATGGCAAGCTGGGAACCAAGACAAAATGCATTTCTTAAGCTCATGGGTGGTAGTTATGCGGCGACAGAGCATTCTTACTCATTGGCTACTACTAACGAAACGATTATTGGTCGTGAACCTAGTTGCCAGATAGTTCTTTTGGAATATGGCATGATATCCCGTCGTCATGCTACAGTTCGCCCATCACTATCACCAGACGGCGGTTACAGCTTTTTACTCTGCGATTTAGGCAGCGCCAATGGGACTTTTTTAAATGGACAGCGTTTAAGTGGTTGTCAGGAATTACAATCAGGCGATCGCATACTTTTTGGCAATGATGGACCACAATTCGTTTTTGAGTATGCCTCGGTTCCCGCAAGACAAACTGCCTCACCTGTACTACCCCTAGCCTCCGATCCCGATAGAGTTTCTTACACCGCACTTTTTCCCATTATTCCAGAATTTAAAAATCTCACTCGCAAAGCTTACCTGATACCGGGAATTATCACAGTCTTCTTTGTGGTGCTGATGTTTGCCACGCTTGGTAAGCCACAAACTGTTGCCTTCAACTTATTTTTAATTGGTATATACATAGCAGCAGCCGCCTATTACTTTATTTACAGCTTGTGTGGTAAAGCAAAACCTTGGTGGGTAATCATCAGCACCGCTATCGGGATGATGGTAATTTTGAGCACTCCTCTATCTCAGCCGTTTTTTGTCGTGTTTCGCCAAATCTTGCCAGGAAACATCTCTCTGGAAAACAGCAATACTTCTTTTCTTACCTTACTCGTACATCTGTTTTTTGGGGCAGGGTTATTAGAGGAATTGCTCAAAGCCTTACCTGTATTCGCGGCTTATTTCCTCGGGAGGCTGTTAAAATCTCCGCTAAGAGAACGAATTGGAGTTTGGGAGCCTTTGGATGGTATTTTGTTAGGTGCCGCATCCGCACTCGGCTTTACACTGTTGGAAACGTTTGGTCAGTATGTCCCGCAAGCAATCAATAGTGTCGGACAACAAGCCGGAAGCGGCGCAGGTATCTTAGTGGGTTTACAATTATTAATCCCGCGAATTTTAGGCTCAGTTTCTGGACACATGGCATATAGCGGTTATTTTGGTTATTTCATTGGTTTGAGTATAATTCGACCGCGTCAGCGTTGGCAAATTCTGGCAATCGGTTATTTGACAGCGGCGATACTCCATACTTTATGGGACGCTGCGGCAGGTTTAAGTATCTGGTTGTTAGTGATTGTCGGAGTATTGTCTTATGTTTTTTTAATGGCAGCAATTCTCAAAGCGCGAACACTGTCACCCACGCGATCGCAAAATTTTGCCACTCGTCTAGAATAAACCTTGGTTCAATTAAATTCAGAATCACTTACAACGGCTCATTTTTTTTCTCCCAATCTTCAATTTGTAACCCCTGGACTCTATTAAACTCACGAACATTATGCGTTACTAATATTAAATCGTTCGCCAGTGCTATTGCTGCAATTTGCAAATCGTTCGGACCAATTGGCGTACCATTAGCCGCTAATTCAGCACGGATTTTTCCTGCTATCATTGCAGCTTCTGAATTTAAAAATATAATGCTAAACTGAGCAAAAAATCGTTGCACTATTTCTAAATTTGCATCCTGCTGGACACTATGGTAAGCACCATAATAAAGTTCCAATTGAGTAATCGTAGAAATTACAATATTTTCTGGTTGCTTAGTTGCTAGTCTATTTTTTACTGCCTCACTGCTATTATTGATTAAGCGAATGCATACATTTGAATCTAGAAGATAAGTCAAAATAACTTCTCCCTGGTTTCATATTCTCCTTGTTCTGGTCGTTCTAAGGGTTCTCCTACCCAACCACCAATTATTTCCTCAAAAAAACCGGGCATCCAACCTTTACCTTGAGGAGTTGTCAGTTTTATTCTCTCTTGATCTTGTTCTTTCGCTTTCCAATGGATAAATTCCACAAATTCTAATATCTGCTCTTGTTTATCTTTTGGGAGATCCCGCCACTTTTCTAGTAACTTTTGTTCTGTACTCATCTTGATTACACTTGTTTTTAGTGGTAGTAACAATATTATCAAAATTTAACGTTGATTTTTTACTCTCTTATTTGTCTAGGTCTCTTAGTAGGTTTACAATTATTGAGGAGAGCTAATTTTCGGCTCAATTAGAATAACTATATGCATCTCAGCTTATGTATAATTGTTAAAAACGAAGAACTATTACTACCACAATGCCTCAGCAGTGTCGCCGATGTGGTAGATGAAATAGTTGTGTTAGATACAGGCTCAACCGATCGCACTATAGAAATAGCCCAACAATTTGATGCAAAAGTTCATAATTTCACTTGGTGCAATGACTTTAGCGCTGCTCGCAACAAAGCTTTAAAATACGTTACAGGTGATTGGATTCTGGTATTAGATGCTGATGAGACTCTCACACCCTCAATCGTACCGCAGTTGCTACAAGCAATAAAAAGCGATTCCCACCTCTTAATCAACCTAGTACGTGACGAAGTCGGTGCCGAACAATCTCCCTACTCCCTAGTTTCCCGTCTATTCCGCAATCATCCCGATATCTCTTTTTCTCGCCCCTACCATGCGTTAGTCGATGATAGCGTGTCTCTCATCATCACGAGAGAACCTCACTGGCAAATCGGCTATTTACCAGATGTTGCAATTCTTCATGAAGGATACCAGAAACAGGCGATCGCTCACCATAACAAATTCGCCAAAGCCCAAGCCGCAATGGAAGGGTTTCTCGCTACTCATCCTACCGACCCTTATGTTTGCAGCAAATTAGGGGCACTGTATATAGAATCAGGGAAAATAACTCAGGGAATCGAGTTGTTACAACGAGGACTCGCCTCAAACCCTAGCGACCAGATTTTATACGAACTCCACTACCATTTAGGTATAGCTTGCACTCAGACTGGAAACTTCGACCAAGCGCGACATCACTATCATGCTGCTACCCAACTGCCCATTTACCCAATGCTCAAAATTGGAGCATACAACAATCTCGGCAGCTTACTCAAGGCATCTGGAGATTTACCAGCCGCGTTAGCTGCTTACACCACAACTTTAGAGATTGACCCCAACTTCGCCGTCGGACATTACAATCGGGGAATGACCTTGAAAGCTTTGGGTTTGTTTAACGATGCGATCGCATCTTACGGGCGTGCTTTAGACCTCAAGCCTAATTATGCCGAAGCATATCAAAATTTAGGTGTAGTGCTGCTGAAAATTGGCAAAATACAAGATAGCTTGACAGCATTTGACCGGGCTTTAGTTCTTCACGAACAAAATAACCCAGCAGAAGCTCAAAGACTGCGCCAAGGACTACAAGAAATGGGCTTTGGGTAATTTCGCTGTAAAATTAATCATGGGTGATCGCCTCTAACTCTGTTCCAATCTCCGAAATACCTACTAAAGTAACAGTTGGACGGTTGGGAAATTCAACCACAAGTCGTAACTCACCTCCCATTGCCGCAATGTACTTCCGCAAAGTTGAAAGCATCAAATCAGTACGTTGTTCCAGGCGAGAAATATTCCCTTGATCAAGTTGTAAAAGTTCTGCCATCTGTTCTTGGGTAAGCTTAAGTGCTTGTCTCAGTTGCTGTCGAGTCATTTCCTCTGCAATAAGCAAGCTCGATTCTTCTTCAATTGCTTGGCGTCTTTCGGGTGACAATTGGTCTAATTTTTCCTTCAAAGTTTTTCCCATAAATTATTTTCACTTTTCCTGTTGTTTAGCTTTTAGTTGGGCTAAGTGTGCGTCAAATCTGTCATCAGCCGTTTTGATAAGTTGCTTATAAAAACGATTTTCACTACCACCTGATTTGTCACCCGCGACTAGCAATATTGCATAGCGTCTGGGGTCAAAGGCAAATACTACACGCCAAACACCATCTGTGGCTTTAAACCTCAATTCCTTCATGTTGCTATGGCGCGAACCATTAAGCGTATCCACATTAGGTCGCCCTAATTCGGAACCGAAAGTTTCCAACAGACTTGCTCGTGCAAGTAACCTGCTTTGCACCTCTTTTGGTAAAGCATCAAACTCTTTTTCAAAATCTTGATGAAATTCAACAACCCACTTCATTAATTATGCACTTAAATACATATGTTTTCAAGTACATATTAAAACAATTTTAAACTAACGCTTCACTTTGAAGGGTTCACGCAAATCTGATCAGCATTAACTTATTAACAAGTTAGTGCAATCAGAAGCGTGCATCTAAATTTTGCGGCAATTCTATGCTTCGACATTCCGCAGATGCATCCGCTGCTTCCTGCCAACTTGCACAATAAAATTTAACACTTCGGGATACTCTTGATATTGCGGCTTTTGGGCGGCATATAGTTTGACAGCAGTACTCAAAGTCTTTTCGTTCAAGCAAGATTTTAATAATGGTTCCCACGCCTTCGCCCACTCCCACGCCTTGATTAAGCCTACAGCTTGCGCTTTGAGTACTTCCAGACGGTCTTTTTGGGCGGCGAGTACGGATTCTAAACGCTGCTTGTGTTCGTCACTGTAGCGGTAGTTCTGTTGTAGTTCCCACTCCACAGCAGTAATCATTTCTGCTAAAGTCTGGTAATTATGGCAATTAGTCAACATGTCTATTACCGCCGCCAGCCAGCATTCTAAGGCACGGTAACTGCCAAAGAGCGCACCTTCGCCCTCAATGATCACATAAAATATATCTACCCATTTCCATTCCTGTGCCGGAATACAAATTTTTTCTCCGGGCTTCTTCACTGCTTGGGCAATGTCTGATATTGTAGGTTGGAGGCTTCGCGGATCAAGGAATTCTGTTAAGCGCTTTTTCATCTGTCATAAAAGGAAATCAGCACATAAATAAGCATAGACTAAAAAGTGATATTTTTCAACTGCCAGAATGAAAAATTTTGTAAATGATAAATTTGTGATAGTGTGAGTAGATAAAGGAGTCAGTATGCTGGTTTCAGTTGTGTCTCAATCCGAAGCAGAGTACCGAAATCGACGTTTTACAATCACAGGCAAAAAGCGGCTAGGAGCTTTCCTGAGAGCCTGTAGGATAGCGCATGGCTGGACTTTGGAACAAGTAGTCGAAAGAACGAGATTATACGAAGCTCAAATGCATGAGCGGCGAGGAAAAACTACAACTAAGCCTCTGGGAGTAGCATTGTCCAACATTTCGCGCTACGAAAATGGCAACTATGAAAAGCCGCCATCCCTAGATCACATGTGGATTCTTTTAGATGTGCTTAAGCCAATCAACCCAGAGACGCGAACTTTGATGCAGCTCGAAGAACTATTGTTAATTGGCACCGAAGAATTAAACCTAAATATCGATATTGACTATGAAGCGGAATCAAATTAGATAGGTAAAGAAAAATCTCATTATATAAAATTATGTAACTGGTTTGTCAGCAGTATACCTGACGGCACGAACACAGCCCCTGGTTTGTTGGGCGTAGCGCTACTACGAACCTTGTTGAGTTTGCTGGGTATGATAAACCCTAATTGGTCGGGCAATACCTTTAAAACGGTAATATCCCATATGTTCAAAAGCAGGTGATTTCCCCAGCATTTTATAAGTAGTTTCACTGATTACGCATTCACCAGGGTGACAAATAGCTTCCATGCGGGCGGCGAGATTAATTGTTGCGCCTAATGCTGTGTAGTCAACTCTTTGAGAACTGCCGACATCTCCGACCATTGCTTTACCACTGTTGATGGCGATTCTTAATTGTAAGGGTTCGCGCCAAAATTCATTTGCATTGAGATGTTCTAAGCGAGTCAGCATACCTTTAGCGGCGGCGACAGCGCGAATTGCATGATCAGCTTGCGGTTCAGGAGCGCCAAAAAATGCCATGATGCAATCGCCGATATATTTATCTAAAGTGCCACCACTCGCAAAAACCTCTTGCAACATCTCTTCAAAAAAGGCGTTGAGTAATAAACCAATCTCCCGAGGAGTTATCCTTTCGGAAAGAGCCGTAAAACCAACAAGGTCAGCAAACAAAATACTAATTTCGCTTTCAGTAGGTGGTAAACGACCATTTGGTAAAGCTTTGAGGGCGATTAACTGCTGAACAACTGCAGGAGAGTGATAGCGTTCTAATCGCTGGCGAATCATTTCTTCGCTTTTGAGTTTTTCGACTAATAACCAACGCTGGACGCTAGAGGCGACAAGATTTGCTAAAGCTGAAAAAAAGCTGAGTTCCTCCTCACCCTCACTAGCCCAATGTCGGGAAGAGAGATGAGCATCGGCATAGAGTACACCCACAACTTTATTTTCATCCCATAACGGCACAGCCATTGCGCTGCGGATGTCTTTGAATAAAATACTGTCTTGTCCTTGAAAGCGCCAATCTCGCTGAGCGTCAGCAGTTTGGACTGCGACTTTTTCGGTAAATACCTTATGACAGATACTGCGGCTAATCCAATTACCATCTTCTGGGATTTGCGATGGGGGTTTGCGGATGGCAGAATTCATTAATTCGAGTTTGCCAGAACCATTGACATCGATTAATAATGCCAAGCGGTCAATACTTTCCAAGTAGCGAAAAACGACTTGTTGGACTTGGGAGAATATCTCTTCGATGGATGCTGCACCGCTGAGATTTTTGGCGATGTCTACAAGGTCTTTGAGACGTGCGATCGCTTGATCTTTATTCGCCAACACATCTCCTACCCCATCAGCATGAATCCACTGTTGCTGTAGTTCTTGGGCACTACGAAAGATTGCCCGTGGCTGAGGAGCGACTAAGTGTGTTTCTGCTGAGGTCGAGGTATCAATTAGCTGGATAATCATGCAGATATCACCTAAGCAAACCACATCTTCATCATGTATTTCTTGTGGGTAAGTAACGCGGATATCGTTTAACTTAGTGCCGTTTTTACTGCCGAGATCCTCAACAACCCAGCTACCAGAAGGTGTTTTCACAAAGCGAGCATGCCAGCGAGAAATCCCCGCAAAAGGTAGGTATAAATTACATTCTGGCAAGCGACCAATCGTGAACGTATCTAAATTCACGATGATTAATCGGTCGGTATTTCCCTCGTGGAGGCGTAATTTGAGTTTAGCCATAACGTTGATGGAAGCGAGTGTAACGCACTATGTAATTAGTGGCACAAATAGCTTGATATGTATACTGAAAAATTTACCGCTTTTAGTTAGGTGGTAGCTCTAAAGGAATCAAGCCTAACAAGCCTTTCCGAAAATCGGTCATTAAATGTCTAGCAGCACGCTCAACATCACCTTTATAACGATGCTCAGCTAAGGCGTGCAAATATACTCCGCCAGCCAATTCTCCAGGATCGAGGTTATAGCGCGATTGCAACACTTGTTTAGGGAACAACTCAGAAGCTGTGGCGGTGAAATATCCAATCATGTCGATTAAAGCTGCGGCTACAAGTTGATTGTCGTAAGCTGCTTCACCGATATCATCACAAATTGCTAATTTCAAAGCCGCATCTTGATCTTCTAACTTGACGGGGATGATACCGGGCGCATCTAACAATTCAAAATCACGAGAAATTCGTACCCAGCGCAATTGACGAGTTACCCCAGGACGGGCTGCACTCTCGACCACTCTTCGTCCTAATAGCCGATTAATCAAAGCTGATTTACCCACATTGGGAAAACCAATCACCACAGCCCGAACTGCACGCGGTAACATCCCGCGATCGCGTCGGCGCTGATTGATTTCAACTCCGGCGGCTATGGCGGCTTGGGCTATGGCTGTGACACCTTTACCGTGTTGAGCATCAGTAAAATAAGGTTTTTCTCCCTGGCGTCGAAACCAATCTTGCCACAGTGAGCGTACCTGAGGAGAGACCATATCCAAGCGGTTGACTACTAACACCCGCTCCTTACTCCCCACCCATGAAGCTAATTGAGGATGATCTGTCGCTAAAGGAATGCGAGCATCTCGAACTTCCAACACCACATCCACGCGCTTGAGTTGTTCTTTTAACGCCCTTTCCGCTTTGGCAATATGACCGGGATACCATTGAATTAGATTTAAATTATAGTTCTCAGTTATTGCCATTTATAAATACCATTTTCCTTAACACTCTATCTTAAACTTAAACGTACTCTGATGACGTCGGTTAATTTGACTGATGTAAAATCAGCCGATTACCATCAGGGTCGTAAGCGTAGATTTCTTTGCCGTGACTTGCCGTAGAGATTTCTCCCGGTGGTGGATAGCCTAAATCTGTCACACATGCTATCGCCTCAATGAGATCTACCACCTCTAGACACAAGCTCATCTGACCCTTAGCTGCGGCAAATTCCACTGCATTCTGTTGTTTATACTGGAAAATACCCAACTGCAGACCAGGAAGCTGAAATTCAGCATAGACGTTGGGCATGTGTTTTTGTGGTGTTTGTCCGAGCATTTGGCTGTAGAAGGCGATCAGTTTTTCGAGATTGACAGTTGCCAAAGTTACTAAAGCTGACTTAATCACCATTTTTGCACGTCCATCCTTTAAGAAAATATTTACATAACAATCCTAATTTGAAGTCTGCAATTAGGGATACATTGCCAAAGCTAAAGATTGTCACAATATGGAATGGAAGTATAAAGGAGAAAGGATATGACTACCACCCTATCTACACCTGATTCGATTGAGTCTTTACTAGGTAAAGAAGCTGAAGACTTGCTCACCTTCAAGGCAAAAGTGTCCAAAGATCTATTACACTTGCCAGGACCAGACTTTGTTGAGCGAATTTGGAAAGATAGCGATCGCAACCCTCAAGTCTTACGCAGCCTACAGCAATTATATTCTTTTGGTCGTCTTGGTCACACTGGCTACTTATCAATTCTCCCCGTAGACCAAGGCATCGAACACGCCGCCGGTGCATCCTTCGCACCCAATCCGATGTACTTCGACTCCGAAAATATCATCAAGCTAGCAATGGCGGCTGGATGTAACGCCGTCGCCACCACTTTAGGCGTCTTAGGCAGTGTCTCCCGCAAATACGCCCATAAAATCCCATTCATTCTCAAAATCAATCACAACGAACTCCTAACTTTTCCTAATCAATACGACCAGGTATTATTCGCCTCCGTCGAACAAGCTTGGAATTTAGGCGCTGTCGCCGTCGGCGCAACCGTTTATTTTGGTTCCGAACAGTCTACCAGACAAATCCAAGAAGTAAGCAAAGCTTTCGCTCGCGCCCATGAACTCGGAATGGCAACAATTCTCTGGTGTTATCTGCGAAACGATGCTTTCAAGCAAGATAAAGATTACCATCTCGCCGCCGACCTCACCGGACAAGCAAATCATCTCGGTGTGACAATTGAAGCCGACATCATCAAGCAAAAACTACCTGAGTATAATCACGGCTACGAAGCAGTTGCCAAAGCTACAGGACAAAGTTATGGCAAAACCAACGAGCGAATTTATACCGACCTCGTTACCGACCACCCTATCGATTTAACTCGTTACCAAGTACTAAATTGTTACTGCGGTCGTGCTGGATTGATTAACTCTGGCGGTGCATCTGGTAAAAATGACTTCGCCGAAGCGATTCGCACAGCCGTGATTAACAAACGTGCTGGCGGTACCGGACTAATTTCCGGACGGAAAACCTTCCAACGTCCATTTGACGAAGGAGTCAAACTATTTCACGCCATCCAAGACGTATACCTATCCCCCGACGTAACCATCGCCTAACCTGCTCTTTCCTACCGTTAACCAAAGCCTATTGACCCAACTTCCAAAATGGCTCAGTTAGTCGTCTCGTAGGGGCGCAATGCTTGCGCCCTTGTCTTGTGAGTTAGTCCTAAGGAGTCAATTCTATAAACAACTGTAGACATCTATTGACAACTCAGCATTATGTGTGTCTTTTTTAACTTCTGGATTTCATGAATTTAAAAAGTAGCAGCAATCTTAAAAAATGTCTGGCGAAAATGTATTTTAATTGCTGCTGCTTATTATAAATATAGTTTAATATTGTCAAAAAAATCCAAAACATCTATTGACAACTAAGATAAATAGCGATAAATTAAAGTTATCAGATAAAACGAAATTTAGGAATAAGCCCGTGTTGTTATCTGTGAAAACAAAACTGGATTTGAATAGTCAGCAGCGAGTTTTGATGGCTAAACATGCAGGGATTTCCAGATTCACGTATAACTGGGGATTAGCGACTTGGACTGAACTGTACAAATCTGGTTTTAAACCTAATCATTTAATGTTGAAGAAATTCTTTAATAATGAAGTAAAACCAGCACTTGCTTGGATTAAAGAAAAGGGGATTTGTCAGAAAATTACGGAATTTGCCTTTGAACATTTAGGCACAGCATTCAAAAACTTTTTTGATGGCAAGAGCAAGTACCCGAAATTCAAACGTAAACACGGCAAGGCTAGTTTTACTATTAATGCAGGTGGAAAACCGATACCAGTCGGGGGTAAACGATTCAAACTGCCAACTATCGGATGGGTGCGTACACATGAAGGAATAGTTCATGCTGAAACTAAAAGTATTACGATTTCCGAGTGTGCTGGAGATTGGTACATAAGTTACTCCTACGAACAGCCTAGCGTTGTAACGTCTAAATCTGTATCAGTAGTTGGTGCGGATGTAGGAATAAAGTTTTTAGTAACTTTATCTACCGGAGTGGTCTTTGCTAACCCAAAAGCTAGAGATAAAGCGCTCGTTAAGTTACGCTCGCAACAGCGCCAATTAAGCAAAAAGGTTCCCGGCTCTAACCGTTACAAAAAACAGAGATTAAGAGTTGCTACTACGAGTAGACGAGTTGCCAATATCCGTTTAGATGCCACGCATAAATCAACGACATATATCAGCAAAAATCACGCTGTTATTGTCCCATACGGATCTTAATGTTTCGGGCATGATGGCTAATCATAAGCTAGCTGGTGCCGTCGCTGATGCCAACTTTTATGAATTTCGGCGTCAACTCGAATACAAAACTAAGAAGTTTGGTTCATCGTTAGTGTTAACTCCTCGCTTTTACCCTTCCAGTAAAACCTGCTCGTTCTGCGGTCACGTCCAACCGATGCCACTTAAAGAACGAATTTTCAATTGTGGGAGTTGTAATACGAACGTAGATCGCGATTTAAATGCGTCTCGCAACTTAGCTAAACTAGCAGTTTGAAGCAAAAAACACGGTTGGCTAAACCGTGGCTGGACGTGGAGGGATACGGAGCCGACTCCTCCCGATGAAACGTCAACTAAACAACGGATGTCCAAGGATGTCTAAAGTTTAGATAGCAGTAAATGTATCCGCTTGTTAACCGAATCAGATTGCCAAAAACCCGCCTTGGGGATGACGACCTTATGTATCAGTGTTTCCTAACATGAGTGATGATAAATAGCGAGACAGGAGACTTTGTGATGGTTGCATTTAATCAAATGTTTAAATTCCTCAACCGGACTATGCTCATGGCACTATTGGCGGGAATACTGATGCTAGGTAGCTTTAGCGTCACATCATCGCCAGCATTTGCCAGCAACAAAGATTTAAATACACCGCAAGAAGAAACAGCAATCAAGGCAAGTCAAGGTTTTGATGAAATCGAGAGTGGTAAAGAAGCCGCAGAAGTAATTCCTAAAAATCTCGGAAATGGAGATAAAGATACTGGTCGTAGGGTCACAAGAGCCTTAAATGAACTAACTAATGACCAGTATCAGCGGGTTTTTGGCGCGGAAGATTACAAGCGTAGTCAAGCTGAACAAGAATTATCCCGGAATAAAGCTGAACGCGGCGATTATTAAGTAAGTACAAATACTGCTTATGTAAGTTTACTGGCGAGGGAATGCTAAAAGCCAGAACGAATGGGTCAGGATACCTAATCGTTCTGGCTTTTTTGTGGAGCTAGTAGGAATATTCTCAGATACTTGGAGTAGACATGGTCACAATTGGGGATCTTGGTCTAGGATGTATAAGTTAAACTGAGGATAAACTACAGTTAACACTTCTTTCTGGTCAAATGTCTCGGTTAGCAAATAAAGACCAGTTTGAGTGGAAACTCTGAGGTATCCTAAAGAAACTGAAAATTTGCCGAACAAAATGAGATGAAGCTGGCAGCAAGAGTAAGTCAGGTAACGCCCTCCATCACCTTAGCCATCGCCGCGAAAGCTAAAGCGATGCAGGTTTCAGGTATCGATGTTTGTAGTTTTAGCACCGGCGAACCGGACTTCGACACCCCCGCCCACATTACCGCAGCGGCGAAAAAGGCGCTAGATGAGGGGAAGACTAAATATGGCGCAACAGCAGGGGAACAAAGATTAAAGATTGCGATCGCTAACAAACTGAAGATTGACAACGGTTTGGATTACAGTGCGGAAAATGTCATTGTCACCAACGGCGGCAAACATTCTTTGTATAATTTAGCAGAGGCATTAATTGAAGCTGGAGATGAGGTAATCATCCCCGCACCTTATTGGCTAAGCTATCCAGAAATTGTCAAGCTAGCCAGTGGTACACCCGTAATTGTCCAGACAGAAGCCTCAACTGGTTATAAAATTACACCAGACCAACTCCGACAAGCAATTACACCAAAAACGAAGTTATTTATTTTTAACTCTCCTTCAAACCCCACAGGAGTGGTTTACACACCAGCCGAAATCGCGGCGCTAGCCCAGGTAATAGTCGAAAAAGATATTCTCGTAGTATCAGACGAGATTTACGAAAAAATTATTTACGACGGCATCGCTCAAATTAGTATTGGTTCAGTAAACCAGGAAATTTTTAACCGTACCATCATCAGCAACGGTTTTGCCAAAGGCTACTCCATGACCGGGTGGCGCATCGGTTACTTAGCAGGACCGCACGAGCTGATTAAAGCGACAACGACAATTCAAGGACATAGTACATCCAATGTTTGTACCTTTGCTCAATACGGAGCGATCGCCGCCCTAGAAGACTCGCAAGACTGCGTCGAACAAATGCGCCTAGCCTTTGCTGAACGTCGAAAAGTTATGCTTCTCCGTTTAAATGCGATTCCTGGACTAAGTTGTCCTAAACCCGACGGCGCTTTTTACCTGTTTCCCGATATCAGTAAAACTGGATTAACATCTTTAGAATTTTCTGATGCTTTACTAGAATCTCAGCAAATAGCCGTGATCCCCGGTATCGCTTTTGGTGCTGACAATAACATCCGCCTATCCTACGCCACAGACATGGCGACCATTGAAAAAGGCATGGATAGATTAGATAAATTTGTGCGCCAGACCATGTCCTAACTCATATCTTGCACCTAACCGTATAAACCAGGAAAAGGCAAATCTGTATAACAAATTGAGACACTAACAGAATAGTTTAATCTCAGTAGTAATAAGTAAATAATACAACAATCAATACT
>Ga0123337_10001910_pt1 | contig 25065 bp, 21 predicted proteins | sample frozenSSSSmetaG_FD_89792 | JGI IMG/M metagenome (GOLD analysis project Ga0123337, IMG submission 89792) | Glacier valley bacterial and archeal communities from Borup Fiord, Nunavut, Canada, to study Microbial Dark Matter (Phase II) -... | ecosystem: Environmental > Aquatic > Freshwater > Ice >...
AATGCGCTCCAGTTCGTACAGGGCTTTGACCGTGATCAGCGCGCCGGTCGCTCCGATGGGATGGCCCAGCGAGATGCCCGAACCGTTGGGGTTGACCTTGGCGGGGTCCAGCCCCAAGTCACGGCTAACGGCGCAGGCTTGTGCGGCAAAGGCTTCGTTGGCTTCGATCACGTCAAGGTCGTGCACCGTCAGGCCGGCTTTTTTCAGTGCCAATTGCGTGGCTGGCACGGGGCCAATGCCCATGTACTTGGGGTCCACGCCAGCATGGGCGTAAGCCACCAGGCGCGCCAGCGGCTTCAGCCCACGAGCCTTGGCCGTACCGGCTTCCATCAGCACCACGGCGGCAGCCGCATCGTTGATGCCGGACGCATTGCCGGCCGTTACGGTGCCGTTTTCCTTGATAAATGCCGGCTTGAGTTTGGCCATGTCGGCCATTGAGCAGTTCGGGCGGAAGTGTTCATCCGTGGCATAGGCCACGTCGCCTTTTTTGCTTTTCAGCATGACGGGCATGATCTGGGATTTGAAATAACCAGCTTCAGTCGCGCGTTGGGCGCGGTTGTGGCTCTCGACCGCAATCGCGTCCTGTTCTTCGCGGGTAATGCCCCACTTGGCGGCGATGTTTTCAGCGGTCACACCCATGTGAATGGCATGGAAGGGGTCATGCAACGCCCCCACCACCATGTCGACCATCTTGGTGTCGCCCATGCGTGCGCCCCAGCGGGCCGTCAAACTGGCATAAGGACCACGGCTCATGTTTTCGGCACCGCCACCAATGGCAATGTCGGTGTCGCCGAGCAAAATGCTCTGGCTGGCCGAGATGATGGCCTGCAGGCCGGAGCCGCACAGGCGGTTGACGTTGAAGGCGGGCGTGCCTTCGGCGCAGCCGCCGTGGATGGCCGCCACGCGCGACAGGTACATGTCCTTGGGTTCGGTGTTGACGACATGGCCGAACACGACGTGGCCCACGTCCTTGCCGCCGACGTTGGCGCGCGCCAGCGACTCGCGCACGACCAGCGCGGCCAGTTCGGTGGGCGGGGTGTCCTTGAGGCTGCCGCCAAAGGTGCCAATGGCGGTGCGCACACCGCTCACAATTACGACTTCACGGGTCATGGGTCTCTCCTGGTGGTTGAAAATGGGTTGCCTGCAGTGTGGCCCGGATTATCTACAGCGGACTGACACCGCAGGGCAACGGACTGCTGCAAGCTTGTTTCATGATGAAAAGTGCATGTAGCCCAATATTCACGAGCCCAAGCAGCTATTAAATAAATAGCAAATGACGACGCCGGCCATGGGCTTACAACGCGTGGGTCACGAGCTTGAAATCGGGGTCGTCGGCAAACGGCTTGACGCTAAAGCCCAGGCTGCGCATGAGCTTGAGCATGCCGGGGTTGTTGGCCAGCACCAAGCCGTCCATCTCGGCCAGCCCCTTGTCGCGCGCCACATCCATGATGCTTTGCATCAGGCGCGAGCCCAGGCCCTTGCCGTTGAAGTCGTCGGCCACCACCAGCGCGAACTCGCAGCTGGACTGGTCGGGGTTGGTGATGTAGCGCGACACGCCCACGATGCGCTCGGTTCCGGAGATTTCGCCGTCCGGCCCGACGCTGCGCTCCTTGAAGACGGCGACCAGCGCCATTTCGCGGTCGTAGTCGATCAGCGTGAAGCGCGCCAGCATGGCCGGCGGCAACTCGATCAGCGAGGACACGAAGCGGAAATAGCGGCTCTCGGGCGACAGGTTGTGCATCAGGTCCTGCAGCATGTGGGCGTCGTCCGGGTGAATCGGGCGCACCGTGTATTCGCCGCCGCCGCGCAGCGGCCACACATGTTCGTAGCGCGCCGGGTAGGGCAGTATGGCCAGGTGGTTGTAGTTGTTGGCATGGCCGCTGGCCGCCTGCGGCACGTTGTGGATGACGATGCGGGCATCGACGGCCACCGCACCCGACTCGTCGACGATGATGGGGTTGATGTCCATCTCGCGCAACTGGGGCAGCTCGCAGACCATTTCCGACACGCGCAGCAGCACCTGCTCCAGCGCTTCGCGGTCAACGGCGCTGGCGCCGCGCCATTCGCCCAGGGTTTCGGCCACGCGGGCGCGTTCGATCAGGCGGCGCGCCAGAAACTGGTTGAGCGGCGGCAGCTCCATGGCGCGGTCGTCGATCAGCTCGATCATGGTGCCGCCCGCGCCAAACGCGATCACCGGGCCAAACGGGTCGTCGGTGACCAGGCCGATGCAGATCTCCCGGCCGCGCCGGTGGCCGGCCATGTTTTGCACCGTCACGCCGTTGATGTGTGCGTCGGGCAGCAGCCGGGTCACGCGCTGAACCATGTCGTTGTAGCTGTCGCGCGTGCCGGCGGCGTTCAGGATGTTGAGCACCACGCCCTGCACGTCGGACTTGTGGCTGATGTCGGGCGAGTCGATCTTGAGCGCCACCGGAAAGCCCAGTTGCGTGGCGATCATCATGGCCTCGTTGGCGCTGCGGGCCAGAATGGTCTTGGTGACGGGGATGTGGAACGAGGCCAGCAGGGTCTTGGACTCCATCTCGGTCAGCACGGTGCGGCGCTCGGCCAGCACGTGTTCAATCAGCAGGCGCGCGCCCTCGATGTCGGGCTTGGCCAGCGTGGACAGCGGCGGCGGGGTCTGCTGCAGCAGCAGCTGGTTCTGGTAGAACGACGCGATGTTGCCAAAGGCGCCGACGGCGGCCTCGGGTGTGCGAAAGCTCGGAATCGCGGCGTCGTTCAGAATGCCGCGCGCCGCCGTGACCGACGAGTCGCCCATCCAGCACGACAGCAGCGGCTTGCCCAAGCTGCGCTTGACCTCGGCCAGCGCGCGCGCCACCTCGGCCGGGTCGGCGCCGGCCTTGGGCGAGTAAATCGCCAGCACGCCGTCGATCTGGCGGTCCTTGCCGGCCGCTGCGATGGCCGCCTGGTAGTGGGCCGGGCTGGCTTCTTCGGACAGGTCGATCAGGTCCACCAGCGAGGCCAATTCGGGCAGCAGCGGCTTGAGGGCGCTGACCGATTCGGGCGAGAGCCGGCCCAGCTGCAGAAAGATCTCATTGACCCAGTCGGCCGCCAGCACGCCGGGCCCGCCGCCGTTGGTGACGATGGCCAGGCGCTTGCCCACCGGGCGGTAGCGCGAAGCCAGGCATTTGGCCGCCGAAAAAAGTTCTACAAACGAGCGCACCCGCACCGCACCGGCGCGGCGCAGGGCGGCGTCAAACACGTCGTCGCTGCCGACGATGGTGCCGCTGTGGGTCAGCGCGGCGGCGTTGCCGGCCGGCTTGCGGCCGGCCTTGAGCACCACCACCGGCTTGGCGTTGGCGGCCGAGCGCAGCGCGCTCATGAAGCAGCGTGCGTTCGAGATGCCTTCAAGGTAGACGACGATGCTCTGGGTTTGCGCATCGTTGGCCAGGAAATCCAGCACCTGGGCAATGTCGACCGCGGTGTTGGGCCCGAGCGAGACCACCGACGAAAAGCCAACTGCGTTGTTGCTGGCCCAGTCCAGAATCGACGAGGTCAGCGCCCCCGACTGCGACACCAGCGCCAGCGAGCCGGTCCGGGCCAGCGGCCCGGCCGCGCTGGCATTGAGTTGCAGCAGCGGGCGCTGCAGCCCCAGGCCGTTGGGGCCCAGCAGATAAACCCCTTCGCGGCGCGCAATTTTCTTGAGCGCGTCGGCCTGGTCGGCGCTGATGCCGCTGGAGATCACCAGCGCCGCGCGGCAGGTCATGCGGCCTGCAATTTCCAGCGCAGCGGCGATGTCTTTGGGCGGCAGCGCAATGATGGCCAGATCGGCCCGCGACTGCGCCAGGTCGGCCAGCGTGCCGCTGGTGTGGATGTCCAGAAAGGTCAGGGTGCCGGTGTAACGCTGGGCCCGCAGCGCCACGTGCAGCGCCCTGGCCTGCGGGGTCTGGCTGTCCAGGTCGTCGGCCTGGCCGGCAAAGACCACGATCGATTCGGGGCAGAAAAGGGGGGTCAGGTAGTGTTTGTCCATGCGGTGTTTCTGTCTTGGTCGGGCGCTCAGTCGGCGCCAATCAGCACTTTAATATGGGCCGCCGCGCTGCGTGCCAGCGGGCTGAGCGTGTAGCCGCCTTCCAGGCACGAGATGATGCGGCCCTGGCAGTGGCGCCGGGCCACCGCCATCAGCTGCTGCGTGACCCATGCGTAGTCGGCCTCCAGCAGGCCGAGGTTGCCCATGTCGTCCTCGCGGTGGCCGTCAAAACCGGCCGAGATGTAGATCAGCTCGGGGGCAAAGGCGTCGAGCGCGGGCAGCCAGTGGCCGCTCACGGCTGCGCGGAACTTGTCGCCGCCCGAGCGCGAGGGCAGGCCGACATTGACCATGTTGAAGCCGGTCGCGTTGTCGCCTGAAAACGGGTAAATCCCCTGCTCAAAAATGGAGCACATCAGCACGCGCTCGTCGCCCCTGAAGATGTCCTCGCTGCCGTTGCCGTGGTGCACGTCAAAGTCGATCAGCGCCACGCGCTGCAGGCCGTGCGCCGCCACGGCGTGGCGTATGCCGACAGCCACGTTGTTGAAAAAGCAAAAGCCCATGGCGGCCCCGCGCTCGGCATGGTGGCCGGGCGGGCGCACGCTGCAAAACGCCGAAGGGGCTTCGCCCGACAGCACCAGGTCGGTGGCCAGCACCGCCGCGCCGGCCGCACGCAGCGCCGCCGTCGTGGTGAAGGGGTTCATCTCGGTGTCGGGGTCGACCCGGTGGTAGCCCTCGGCCGGCGAGGCGTCCAGCAGTTCGCTGACGTAGCGCGAGGCATGGGCGCGCGCCAGCTGTTCCAGCGTGGCCAGCGGCGCGTCGTAGGGGCACATGTAGTCGAGCAGGCCCTTGACCAGCAGCATGTCGTTGATGGCGCCCAGGCGCTCCGGGCATTCGGGGTGGTCGGCGCCCATTTCGTGGCGCGCGCAGTCGGCATGGGTGATGTAGGCGGGCAGCAAGCGTGTCTCCTTGAGGCGTTCTGGCGACTTCGGCCAGATACGCTTTTCAGTTTAGGCCCTTAGGCGCTCGGGTGCCTTGATGCAGAGCAATTTTTGCGTGGGCCGGCGCCGCTGCTGCGGGGCCTCCTGTTTTTTAAGGTAAAAGTGCCTCCAGCGCAATGGATACGGGCGCTATGAGCTATTGAAAGCATAGCAGTCAGGCGCCCGGCGGACAAGCTTAGGGCGCCAGCCGTCCAGCCGCAAACAGCACCTGATCCAGCACCGCCTGCACGCTCTTGCGGTGGACGTCCTGGCGCAGCGCCCCGTCGGCCCCGAACGCGTCGCCCGCGCCGCCCAGCGCAAACGCGGTGGGCGCGACCCAGCACTGCGCATTGATCAGCAGCGGCACCAGGTGGCTTTGCGAGCGCAGGCCGCCCAGCGCGCCCGGCGAGGCGCTGAGCACGCCGACCACCTTGTCGCGAAAGGACCGGAAGCCGTCCTGCCAGATGGCATCGCCCTTGACCGGGCTGGAGACCCAGTCGATGGTGTTCTTGAGCAGCGCGGTGTAGCTGCCGTTGTACTCGGGCGAGCAGATGATCCAGGCCGGGTGGGCATGCATGATTTCCTTGAGCTTCATCACGTCGGGTGGCGTGCCCTTGGCCTCCAGGTCGGCGTTGTACATCGGGATGTCGAAGTCGGCCAGTTCGAGGTGGGTGACCTCGGCGCCGCTGGCGCGCGCCAGCGTGGCGGCCACCTGGGCCAGTTGCCGGTTGAAGGAGCTCAGGCGGGTGCTGCCGGCAAAGACGAGGAGTTTCATGGGGGGTTGCTTTCAGAAGAAGGAAGGATGAAAAAACGGCTAGCGTTCAGACAGGGCGAGGCGGGCGGCCAGGCCCAGGAACACGGCGCCGGCCAGCCAGTTCAGCACCTGCTGCGCACGCGCCGAGCGCTGCAAGGCTTGCCCTACCGAGGCCGCAAACCAGGCGATGGCGCCGAACGTCAGCAGCGTTGCCAGCATGAACACGCCGCCCAGCGCGACGATCTGCAGGCCGATGCGGCCCTGCGCCGGGTCCACGAACTGCGGCAAGAAGGCCAGGAAAAAGATCACCACCTTGGGGTTGCTCAGGTTCATGAGCACGCCGCGCCGGTACATCTGCGCGTCGCCCGGGGGCGCTGCCTGCGGGGCGGTTGCGCTGCCCGTGGGCGCGCGAAAGGCCTGCCAGGCCAGATAGGCGAGGTAGGCCGCGCCGCCCAGCTTGAGCGCGGTGAAGGCAGTAGCCGAGGCGGCAAACACCGCCGCCAGCCCGAGCGCCACGGCGGCGGTATGAAACAGCAGGCCGGTGCACAGGCCCAGCACCACGAACAGGCCGGCGCGCCGCCCGCGCAGCGCGGACTGCATCAGCACAAACACGTTGTCGGGGCCGGGCGACAGGCCGAGCAGCACGGAGACGCCGAAGAACGCGATGAAGGTGTCAAGTGAAGGCATGGGGCGGATGGAAGTGGGTCGAAATTGGGTCGGAATGCGCCTAGCGTAACCCGGGGCAGGCCCGGCTGCCTGCCGCTAGGCAGGGTTGGCCTCAACTCGTTAAAATAGAGGACTCGTGGCGTGCGGGCTCAGGCGCCTGGCGCACGCGGCCCTGCAGGGCCCGGCGACTTGGATCGCCTTCAAACGGGGCAACGGAATGTTGCGCCCCGTGCATCTGACGCCCTGAAAACGGGTCGCCGGCCTGACAACTGAATTGATAGAGGCTTGAAATGTTTTACCCCCAGGAATTTGACGTGATTGTGGTCGGCGGTGGCCACGCCGGCACCGAGGCCGCGCTGGCGGCCGCCCGCATGGGCTGCAAGACGCTGCTGCTGAGCCACAACATCGAGACGCTGGGGCAGATGAGCTGCAACCCGTCGATAGGCGGCATCGGCAAGGGCCACCTGGTCAAGGAAGTCGATGCGATGGGCGGCGCGATGGCGCTGGCCACCGACGAGGGCGGCATCCAGTTCCGCATTCTGAACAGTTCCAAGGGCCCGGCCGTGCGCGCCACGCGGGCGCAGGCCGACCGCATCCTGTACAAGGCCGCGATTCGCCGCATGCTGGAAAACCAGCCCAACCTGTGGCTGTTCCAGCAGGCGGTCGATGACCTGATGGTTGAAGGCGAGCGCGTGGTGGGCGCGGTCACGCAGGTCGGCATCAAGTTCCGCGCGCGCACCGTGGTGCTGACGGCCGGCACCTTCCTGGACGGCAAGATCCATGTGGGCCTGAACAACTACGCCGCAGGCCGGGCGGGCGACCCGCCGGCGGTGTCGCTGAGCAGCCGCCTGAAGGAGCTCAAGCTGCCGCAGGGCCGGCTCAAGACCGGCACGCCGCCGCGCCTGGATGGCCGGTCGATTGACTTCAGCAAATGCACCGTGCAGCCGGGCGACGGCATGCCGGGCGGCACGGCCGGGCCGGTGCCGGTGTTCAGCTTCATGGGCGGCGCCATCGCGCACCCCCGGCAGATGCCGTGCTGGATCACGCACACCAACGAGCGCACGCACGACATCATCCGCTCCGGCTTTGACCGCAGCCCGATGTTCACCGGCAAGATCGACGGCGTGGGCCCACGCTACTGCCCCAGCGTCGAAGACAAGATCAACCGCTTTGCAGGCAAGGACAGCCACCAGATTTTCCTGGAGCCCGAAGGCTTGACGACGCACGAGATCTACCCCAACGGCATCTCGACCAGCCTGCCGTTTGACATCCAGTACGCGCTGGTACGCTCGATGGCGGGCATGGAAAACGCCCACATCCTGCGGCCCGGCTACGCGATTGAGTACGACTACTTCGACCCGCGCGCGCTGAAGTCCAGCTTTGAAACCCGCGCTATTGGCGGGCTGTTTTTTGCCGGCCAGATCAACGGCACCACCGGCTACGAAGAGGCGGCGGCCCAGGGCATGTTCGCCGGCATCAACGCCGCGCTGCAGTGTCAGGGCAAGGAAGCCTGGCTGCCGCGCCGTGACGAGGCCTACCTGGGCGTGCTGGTGGACGACCTGATCACCAAGGGCGTAACCGAGCCCTACCGCATGTTCACCAGCCGTGCCGAGTTCCGGCTGATGCTGCGCGAGGACAACGCCGACATGCGCCTGACCGAAAAGGGCCGCGAACTGGGCCTGGTCGACGACGCGCGCTGGGATGCCTTCAACCGCAAGCGCGATGCTGTTTCACGTGAAACACAGCGGCTGCGCGCGCTCTGGATCAACCCCGGCAACCTGCCGGTGGCCGAAGCAGAGCGCGTGCTGGGCAAGGCGATTGAGCGCGAATACAACCTGGCCGACTTGCTGCGCCGCCCTGATGTGAGCTACGCCGGGCTGATGTCGCTGAACGACGGCCAATATGCCAACCCCGACATTTCAACGGGGGAGGGAGACGCGTTGGGTGATGTTTCACGTGAAACAGCCTTGCCGGCCGACCTGGCCCGCAGCGTGATCGAGCAACTTGAAATCACAGCCAAGTACGCCGGCTACATTGGCCAGCAACAAATCGAGGTCGAGCGCACCGCACAGTACGAAAACCTCAAGCTGCCCGCCGACCTCGATTACCTCCAGGTGTCAGCCCTGAGCTTTGAGGCCCGGCAGACGCTGGCCAAGCACCGGCCTGAAACGCTGGGGCTGGCGTCGCGCATCCAGGGTGTCACGCCTGCCACCGTGTCGCTGCTGCTGGTGCACCTGAAAAAGAACCTGTGGAAGAACACCACGCCGGTTGTGATCAGCGACAAGGCGCCAGCCTGATGCGCGCCGCGTTGTTGGCCGGCATGCAGGCGCTGCAGCTTGATTTGAGCGAGTACCAGGTCAGCCAGTTGCTCGACTACCAGGCGCTGATTGCCAAGTGGACCAAGGTCTACAACCTGACGGCCGTGCGCGACCCGGCGGAGATGCTGACGCACCACCTGCTCGACAGCCTGGCCGTCATCCAGCCCCTGCAGCGGCACTTGGCGCAGGCCGGGCTGGCGCAGGGCAGTAGTTTGCTTGATGTCGGCTCTGGCGCTGGTTTGCCCGGTGTGGTGATCGCGATTTGCTGCCCGACTGTGGCCGTGACGTGCGTCGACACCGTCGCCAAAAAGGCTGCCTTCATCAAGCAGGCGGCGCTGGCGCTGAAGCTGCCCAATCTTACTGGCCTGCATGCGCGCGTCGAAAGCATCACGCAGCCGTTCGACGTGGTCTGCTCGCGGGCCTTTGCCTCGCTGGCCGACTTCACGCAGTGGTCGGCGGGGGCGCTGGCGCCGCAGGGCGTCTGGATGGCCATGAAGGGCAAGCACCCGGCCGATGAACTGACCGCATTGCCGCCCGGCATTGAACTGTTTCACGTGGAACAACTGCAGGTTCCCGGCTTGGCGGCCGAGCGCTGCATGCTCTGGCTGCGCCGCGAGGCCGCCGCCCTGCCTGAAAATTAAGCACAAATCTGATGCATTGGCCCTGCAGAGTCTGAAGATGGCACCCATAGAACAGGCACTGTCGTAAACTCAAGCGCTTTAGCACTTGGAAATTTCATGCTGGGCCTATCTGTCAGCGTTGCCGGGGTTGCAGACTACGGCGCTTTTGTCGCCGCCATCATCGTTTTTCTACTGATTCCCGGCCCCGGCAACCTCGCGTTGATCACCTCGACCGGCAAGGGCGGCATTGCGGGCGGCCTGGCCGCCACGCTGGGCGTCATTGCCGGCGACCAGGTCCTGCTCTGGTCCGCCGTGGCCGGCGTGTCGGCCGTGATGGCCGCTTACCCGGCCGCCTTTCATCTGGTGCAGTGGCTGGGCGCGGCCTACCTGGCCTGGATGGGCTTCAAGATGCTGATGGCCAAGGCCGGCGATGCGCCGATTCTGCTGATCAAGCCGCGCCACTACGCGCGCCAGGCCCTGCTGATCACGCTGCTCAACCCCAAGGCGATTGTGTTTTACATGGCTTTTTTCCCGCTGTTCGTGGACCCGGCCCGGCACCAGGGTTTGACCACTTTTGGCGTGATGGCCGCGACCATTGCGACGCTAACCTTTTTGTATGGCCTGATTGCTGTGCTGCTGACCTACACCCTGGCCGAGCGCATCCGGGCCAGCCCCAAAATAGTGGCCACGCTTGAAAAAACCGCTGGCGTGTTTTTGATCGCCTTCGGCATCAAGCTGGCCATTTCCAGATAAATCCGTTTCGATTTCCGATTTTTGATTTCCGACTACTGCAAAGAACCACATGGCCAAAATATTCTGCGTTGCCAACCAAAAGGGCGGGGTGGGCAAAACCACCACCACCGTCAATCTGGCGGCGGGGCTGGCCAAGATCGGCCAGCGCGTGCTGATGATTGACCTGGACCCCCAGGGCAACGCCACCATGGGTTCGGGCGTGGACAAGCGCAAGCTCGAACTCACGGTCTACGACGTGCTGCTCGAATCGGCCAGCGTCACCGAGGCACGCGTGCACAGCGAAAAGTGCGGCTATGACGTGCTGGGCGCCAACCGCGAACTGACCGGCGCCGAGATCGAGCTGGTGCCGCTGGAGCGCCGGGAAATGCGGCTCAAGCAGGCGCTGAAGGCGGTCGACGGCGACTACGACTTCGTGCTGATCGACTGCCCGCCCTCGCTGTCCATGCTGACCCTCAACGGCCTGTGCTGCGCCAACGGCGTGATTGTGCCGATGCAGTGCGAGTACTTTGCGCTCGAAGGCCTGACCGATCTGGTCAACACCATCAAGCAGGTGCATGCCAACCTCAACAAGGACCTGCAGATCATCGGCCTGCTGCGCGTGATGTTTGACCCCCGCATCACGCTGCAGCAGCAGGTCAGCGAGCAGCTCAAGGGGCACTTTGCCAACAAGGTGTTCAACACCGTGATCCCGCGCAATGTGCGGCTGGCCGAAGCGCCCAGCTACGGCCTGCCCGGCGTGATTTTTGACCCCTCGTCCAAGGGCGCGCAGGCCTTTATTGTGTTTGCCGAGGAAATGGTGGCGCGCATCAAGGGCATGTAAGGCTCGATTTTCTTAAGAAAATAAGGCCTGTAGCGCTTATGCAACGGGCATAAGTAGCTATTAAAAACATAGCAAAATGACGCAAAACCCATGAATTCAAGCAACGTCCTGATCCTTCCCGGCTGGCAAGGCAGTGGCCCCGGCCACTGGCAAAGCTGCTGGGAGCGTACGCACGGTTACACCCGCGTTGAGCAGCACGACTGGCAGCGGCCGCTGCGTGGCGACTGGATTGCGCGGCTGGAGGACCTGCTGCTGTCGTGCAGCGAGCCCGCCGTGCTGGTGGCGCACAGCCTGGGCTGCGTGCATGTCGCGGCCTGGGCCGCGCATTCGCGCAACACGCAGCGCGTCAAGGGCGCGCTGCTGGTGGCGCCGCCCGACGTGGAGCGGGACGACCTGCGCCAGCAGTTGCCCAGCTGGTCGCCGCTGCCCCGGTGCCGGCTGCCGTTTCCCTCGGTGCTAATAGCGAGCAGCAACGACCCTTTTTGCACCCCCGAGCGGACCCGCCAGCTGGCCGCCGACTGGGGCGCTGACTACCTCGACGCCGGCCCGTGCGGCCACCTCAATGCCGAGAGCGCGCTGGGCGACTGGCCGCTGGCCCACGCGCAGCTGCAGCAGCTGATGCGCGCCTGAGGGCCCGTTTGGGCCCATCTTCCCCGATTCGAAAACAGAAAGACAAGCACATGGTCACCAAAAAACTCAAAGGCCTGGGCCGCGGCCTGGAAGCCTTGCTCGGCCCCAAAGTCAGCGAATCGTCCGACGCCGACCACGCCAGCAGCACCAGCGTCAGCCCCGGCCTGCCGGCCACGCTGCGCCTGACCGACCTGGTGCCCGGCCAGTACCAGCCGCGCACCCGCATGGACGAGGGCGCGCTCTACGAGCTGGCCGAGTCCATCAAGGCCCAAGGCATCATGCAGCCGATTTTGGTGCGGCGCCTGAGCAGCGGCGCCAATGACGGCAAGTACGAGATCATTGCCGGCGAACGGCGTTTCCGGGCCGCCAGCCTGGCCGGCCTGGACAGCCTGCCGGTGCTGATTCGCGACGTGCCCGACGAGGCCGCAGCAGCCATGTCGCTGATTGAAAACATCCAGCGCGAAGACCTGAACCCGCTCGAAGAGGCCCAGGGTCTGCAGCGCCTGGTCAAGGAGTTTGGCATGACGCACGAGCTGGCCGCGCAGGCCGTGGGCCGCTCGCGCAGCGCCGCGTCCAACCTGCTGCGCCTCTTGAACCTGGCCGATCCGGTGCAGACCATGCTGATGGCCGGCGACCTGGACATGGGCCATGCCCGCGCGCTGCTGAGCCTGGACCGCGCCGCGCAAATCACCGCTGCCAACCAGATCGCCACCAAGAAAATGTCGGTGCGCGAGGCCGAAAGCCTGGTCAAAAAAACCAGCGCCGACTTTGCACCCCGAACGGAAAAACCGGCCCGGGAAAAGTCACGCGACACCCTGCGCGTCGAAGAAGAACTGGCCGACCTGCTGATGGCCGAGGTCGAGGTGCGCGTCAAAAAGCAGGTCAAGCGCCACGGCCGGCGCGAAGACACCGGCGAGCTGGCGATCCAGTTTTCGTCAATGGACGAGCTCAACGGGCTGATCGAGCGGCTGCGCGGCGGCAAGTAAAGCGCGCCGGCCCGGGTCTGTGCAGCGGCGGGAAGCGGTTCAGTCCACTTTTCCGATGCGTTGCACCAGCGACGCCATGGCGCGCGCGTCGGTCTGCACAAAGCGCTCAAAGTCGGGCGCATCCTGGAACTGGAACGAGGTGCCCGCGGCAGTCAGTGCCTGCACGGCGCGCGGGTCCTGCGCGGCAAATCTGGCAGCCTGGCGCAACTTTTCCACCACGGCAGGCGGTGTCGCCGCCGGGGCGAACATGCCGGCCCACTGCGAGTAGACGACCGGCACCCCGAGCTCCTTCAAGCTCGGCACCTCGGGCATCACGGCCAGCCGGCCGTCGCCCCAATGCGCCAGCGCCCTGAGCTTGCCCGACTTGATCTGCTGCAGCACGCTGGCGGGTCCGGTGGACAAGGCATCGACCTGTCCCGCCAGCAACGCAAACACGGCCGGGCCAGCGCCGGTGTAGGGCACGTGCAGCATGTAGCTGGAGGTGGCCGCCTTCAGCTGCTCCATGGGGACATGCATGGTGCCGTAGTTGCCCGAAGAGCCAAATGACACCTTGGCCGGATTGGCCTTCACGTAGGCGATGAACTCGGCATAGGTTTTCCAGGGGCTTTCAGCGCGGACCACCAGCACCGTCGGGTCAGCCGTGAAGCGGGCGATCGGCTTGAGCTGGTCGAGCTGGTACATCGGCGTGCGCTTGAGCAGCTTGTCGGCTTCGGGCAGCACCACGAAGGACGACAGGGCCATCACCAGCGTGTAGCCATCGGGCTTGGCCTTGGCCACCTGGCCCATGCCGATGCCGCCGCCAGCCCCGCCCTTGTTTTCGATGATGACGGACTGCTTCATATAGCGGCCCATGGCTTCGGCAACGGGACGTGCGACGGTGTCCGCGACACCGCCAGGCGGAAACGGAACCACCATGGTGACCGGACGGCTGGGGTAATCGTCTTGCGCCAGGACAGGCAGGGCCAGCATGCCCGCCAGCAGGGGCAGGCCAAAAGTTTTGAGGACGGTGCGACGTGCATTCATTTTTTGTCTCCTTGGTAAACCGAAAGCCGGGGTTTTTATGAACCCCCTTGGTCAATATTAGATGAAACGGTTCTCGATGGACCCGATACCGTCGATTTCGACGCGTATGACGTCACCTGTCTTGATGTAGCGAGGGGGCTTGAGTCCCATGCCGACGCCGGCCGGTGTACCCGTGGCAATCACGTCACCGGGGTACAGCGTGATGCCCCGCGAAATGGTTTCGATCAGGGTCGGGATGTCAAAGATCATGTTGTCGGTCGGCCCGTCCTGGCGCAACTCGCCATTGACCCAGCAGCGCACCCGCGTCTTCGTGCCGTCCAGCTCGTCGGCCGTCACAAGCCACGGCCCCATGGGGCAGAAGGTGTCGAAGGACTTGCCCATGTCCCACTGCTGGTGGCGCATTTGCACATCGCGGGCGGTGACGTCGTTGACGATCGTGTAGCCGAACACATGGCCCAGCGCGTCGGCGCGCGCGATGTTCTTGCCGCCCTTGCCGATCACCACGGCCAGCTCGGCTTCGTAGTCGATCTGGTCCGAAATAGCGGCGCCGGGCAGCAGCACATCGTCATGGGGCCCCACCACGCACTCGGGCACCTTGGTGAACACAATCGGCCACGCTTCCGGGTTGCTGTCGTTGTCCTTGAACACCGAGGCGGACAGCTCCCTGGCATGCGCCTGGTAGTTGCGCCCGACGCACCACAGGTTGCGCCGCGGCATCGGCAACGGGGCTTCAAGCTTGACCGAGGACACCGCAACAGGGGTGGCTTCCAGGGGCGGCAGCGCGCCCCCCGACGCGAGCGTCTCGATCAGCGCAAGCGCTCCACGCTGAGCGGTCTCCGCCGTGACGTTGAAAGGGGTGATCTGCTGACCATCAGCGGAAACGACACCGATGTGGCGCGTGCCACCCTGAACATATGTTGCAATCCGCACTGGCTTCTCCTGTAGGCGGGCGTGGTCACGCCCCTGGGTTAAAACGACAATTGGTTGAAATATAAACCAATAAATACCAATATCGCCCAATGCCCGGTAAAAACTGCACCCGTTCAAGAGAAACCTGATCAACTTTTGCGCAAAACGGACGGCTGAATGCGGTCGATGCTTCCAGCATCGCGGCACGCTCGATCACGGATTGGTATTAATTTGGCAGGGTTTGGTTGGCCTTGTTTGAACCTGGCCGCCCAGCCCGGCCGAGCGCGCGAACCCGGTCACCGCCCAAGGCAAACAGGGCATGCCGAATCGTTTACCAAAACGAGCGTGATCTGGTCCGGCCCCTTGACGATCGGGCAGCAGTTCAAGCTGCGAAGCAGGTTGCTGAATCTCCAGGCGGCGCGCAGATCCGCCGGCCTAAAACCCGATCACGCCAGATGCAGCCGCTTTTCCCGGCCCGCATCAGGCAGCATGTGGCCGGTTTCCACGTAGCGCGCATGCCAGCTCAGCGCCTCGTTCAGCAGGTGCGGCGTGTGCCGGCCTGAGGCGCCCTGCTGGGAGCGTTCAAAGTAGTCGCGCAGGGCAGGGCGAAAGTCCGGGTGGGCGCATTTTTCAATGATCAGGCGGGCGCGCTGCGTGGGCGACAGGCCGCGCAGGTCGGCCAGGCCCTGCTCGGTCACGACCACTTCGACGTCGTGCTCGGTGTGGTCGACATGCGAGACCATGGGCACGATGCAGGAAATGGCGCCGCCCTTGGCCACCGAGGGCGTCATGAAGAACGACAAATAGGCGTTGCGCGCAAAGTCGCCCGAGCCGCCTATGCCGTTCATGATGTTGGTGCCCATGACGTGGGTGGAGTTGACGTTGCCGTAGATGTCGGCCTCGATCATCGCGTTCATCGCGATCACGCCCAGGCGGCGCACCAGCTCGGGGTGGTTGCTGATCTCCTGCGGGCGCAGCACGATGCGCTCGCGGTAGAAGTCGATGTTGGCGTTGAAGTCGGCCAGCGCCTCGGGGCTGAACGACAGCGCCGTGGCCGAGGCCATGCTCAGCTTGCCCGAGCGCAGCATGTCCAGCATGCCGTCCTGCAGCACCTCGGTGTAGGCCGTCAGGTGGCTGAACGGGCCTTCGTTCAGGCCGGCCAGCACGGCGTTGGCAATGTTGCCCACGCCCGACTGCAGCGGCAGCAGGTCGGCCGGCATGCGGCCGCGCTTCACTTCGTGCTGCAGGAATTCAATGATGTGGCCGGCGATGCGCTGCGAGGTGTCGTCGGGCGCGGCAAAGGCCGAATTGCGGTCGGGCTGGTGGGTGTGCACCACGGCAATCACCTTGGCCGGGTCGCAGCGCAGGTAGGCCTCGCCAATGCGGTCGCCCGGGCCGGTCAGCGGAATCGGCAGGCGGTGCGGCGGCAGCTGGGTGCCGTAGTAGATGTCGTGCATGCCCTCCAGGCCGGGGTTTTGCAGGGTATTGACCTCCAGGATGATCTTGTCGGCCTGGTCCAGCCAAGTCTTGTTGTTGCCGACCGACGACGAGGGAATCAGCCGGCCGTCCGGCAAGATGCCCGCGACCTCGACCACCGCCACATCGAGGTGGCCCAGAAAGCCGAACCAGGCCAGCTGCGCCACATGCGACAGGTGGATGTCGGTGTACTGCATCTGCCCGGCGTTGATCTGCTGGCGCACCACCGGGTCGGACTGGTAGGGCAGGCGCATCTCGATGCCGTTGACTTTGGCCAGCGCGCCGTCGAGTTCGGGCGCGGTCGAGGCGCCGGTCCACAGGCCGATGCGAAAGGCCTCGCCTGCGGCGTGCAGGCGTTCTATGCGCCGCGCCAGCGCCTGCGGCAAGGCCTTGGGGTAGCCGGCGCCGGTAAAGCCGCTCATGCCGACGTTGGCGCCCGCGGGAATCAGCTCGGCGGCGGCTTCGGCCGACATGATTTTGTGGTGCAGGGCGGGGTTGCGCACGCGGTCGGCAAGGGACATGGAAGGCTCCGGGTGAGAGGGGGCGCGGCAGCGCAAGCCAGGAATTTTAGCAGGCGGCCCTGTCTGTCCAAGGGTTAACCCTAGGCGCCGGCCAGGCTGATTACTATTAATTTAATAGCTAACAGCGCCCGTGGTTATTGCGCAAAAAGCCTTTTTTGCTGAAATTTATGGCTGTGGTGCCGCTCAGTCCCGCAGCACGTAAAGCACGTCGGTCGCGGGGGCGCGCGCCGACGTCAGGCGGATGCGCAGCGACAGGTCGGTTTTCGAATCGGCCTGCTCGATCGCTTGTTCCTGCGAGATGTCGCCGCGCGTGTACAGCTCGTACAGCGACTGGTCGAAGGTGGCCATGCCGGACTCGACGCTCTGCGCCATCGCGGCCTTGATGTCGTCGGTCTTGCCCTTCTGGATCAGGTCGGCGATGTAGGGCGACAGCAGCATCACCTCGATCGCCGGCACCATCTTTCCGTCGTGGCCGCGCAGCAGCCGCTGGCCGACCACGCCCTTGAGGTTGAGCGACAAGTCCATCAGCACCTGGCGGTGGGCGGTCTCGGGAAAAAAATTGAGGATGCGCTGGATCGCCTGGTTGGCGTTGTTGGCGTGCAGGGTCGAGACGCACAGGTGGCCGGTTTCGGCGTAGGCCATGGCGTGCTGCATGGTGTTGTGGTCGCGGATCTCACCAATCATGATCACGTCGGGCGCTTCGCGCATCGCGTGGCGCAGGGCTTCGTCAAAAGACAGGGTGTCCAGCCCGACCTCGCGCTGGTCAATGATGGAGGTCTTGTGGCTGTGCTCAAACTCCATCGGGTCTTCGACCGTCAGGATATGGCCGCTCGCCATGCGGTTGCGGTGGTCCAGCATGGCGGCCAGCGTGGTCGACTTGCCCGAACCGGCCGCGCCCACCACCAGCACCAGCCCGCGCTTGAGCATGGACAGCGTCTTGATGATGGGCGGCAGCTTGAGCGCCTCCATCGACGGAATCTGGCTGCTGATGTGGCGCACCACCACCGCCACGTCGCCGCGCTGGCGGTAGACATTGACGCGAAAGCGTCCCAGCTGGTCCAGCGCAATGGCCAGGTCGCACTCGAGCTCGGCCTCGAACTTGCGGACCTGGGAATCGCGCATCACCGAGTAGGCCAGCGCCTTGATGCGCGTTGCGCCCAGCGGCGCCTCGGGCAGGTGCTTGAGCTGTCCCTGAATCTTGAGCGAAGGGGGCGCGCCGCTGGACAGGAACAGGTCGGACGCGCCATGCGCCACCATCAATGAAAGATAGTGGCCGAGGTCGTCGGATTCCGGAGAAGGGTGTGATTCCATAGGGCTCGCAAAGTAGCCAACGATTATTCCCCGTTTTGGCAAGGCACCCCCCTGATTTTGTAAGTTTTACCCTCAATGTCCGCGTGCGCCACCTCCGCCGTCAGCCCCGCCTGCAAGAGCGGGTGCTGACATTCCTGCGGCCGTCCTGCTACGCTTGCGGCATGAAACCAATTGTTAAATGGGCGGTGGGCGCTGGTCTGGTGCTGGCGGTGGTGGCGGCGCTCGGCCTGGCCCGCCAGCGCGGCACCCCGGTTCAGGTGGTGGCGGTCACGCGCACCGGCATCGTGCAGTCGGTGGTGGCGACCGGGCGGCTCAATGCGGCGGCGCGGCTGGACATCGGCGCCGAGGTCACCGCCACGGTGCAAGAGGTGCGGGTGCGCGAAGGCGACCGCGTCCAGGCCGGCGCGCTGCTGCTGCGCCTGTCGGACGCCGAGGCCAGGGCCGCGCTGCAGCAGGCGCGCGCCGCCCTGCTGGAAGCCCAGGGCCGCGCTACCCAGCAGGCCAGCGTGACGGCCCCCGTGGCCGCGCAGGCGGTGCTGCAGGCCGAGGCTGCTTTCACGGCCGCCACGCGCGAGCACCAGCGCGCCCGCGAGCTGGTGGCCCAGGGTTTCTTTTCGCAGCAAAAGCTCGACGACGCCCAGCGCGCGCTCGACACCGCGCGCAGCGCCCTCGAATCGGCCCGCGTGCAGGCCCGGGCCAACCAGCCCAGCGGCATCGAGCGCGCGCTGGCCGCATCCCGTGTGGACCAGGCCGCCGCCGCGGTCGCGGTGGCCGAGGCCCGGCTGGCGCGCCTGGCCATCACCAGCCCGCTCGACGCGCTGGTGCTGACGCGCCACGTCGAGCCCGGCAGCATGGCCCAGCCCGGCCGCGTGCTGTTGACGCTGGCGGCGCAGGGCGGCTTGCGCATCGATGCCGGCGTGGACGAGAAAAACCTGCGCCTGCTGACGCCCGGCATGGCGGCCCGCGCGGTGGCCGACGCCTATCCCGGCCAGCCCTTTGACGCGCAACTGACCTACATCGCGCCGGCCGTCGATCCGCAGCGCGGCACGGTCGAGGTGCGGCTGGCGGTGCCGCAGGCGCCTGCGTTTTTGCGGCCCGACATGACGGTGTCGGTCGAGCTGGTGGGCGGCACCAAACCCGACGCGCTGGTGCTGCCGTCCGGTGCCGTGCGCGACGCCGACCGCGAGGCGCCCTGGGTGCTGGCGCTGCAGGACGGCCGCGCCGTGCGCGTGCCGGTCACGCTGGGGCTGCGCGGCATCGGCACGGTGGAAATTCTGGCGGGCCTGAAGCAGGGCGACGCAGTGATCCCACAGACCGAAAAAGCCCTGCCCGGCGACCGCGTGCGGCCCGGCCCGGCGCTCGCCCCGGTCAAGGGCATGGAAACGCCGGCCTTCATCTCGCGCTGAGCAGGCAACGTCAACCATGGCCCGTTCCCGTCACCGCCCCGCGCTGAGTTCCTGGACCCGCTGGATGCCCTTCGAGCTGCTGGTGGCGCTGCGTTTTTTGCGCGAAGGCCGCATGCAGAGCGCGCTGATCCTGGCCGGTGTCACCGGCGGCGTGGCCGTCATCATCTTCCTGACGCAGCTGATCAACCAGCTGCAGTCCACCATCATCGACCGCGTCATGGGATCGCAGGCGCATGTGGTGATACGCCCGCTCGAAGAAGTCACCCAGCGCGTGCTCGCGCCCAGCGCCGACCGTGCCGTGGCCGCCGTGGTGCAGCCGCGCGCCCAGCGCCTGCGCTCGGTCGACCAGTGGGAGCGCATCGCGGGCCTGGCGGCTGCCACGCCTGGCGTGCTGGCGGTGTCGCCCGTGGTCAGCGGCCCGGCCTTTGCGTCGCGCGGCAACAGCAGCAAGAGCGTGGCGCTGCTCGGCGTGCAGCCCGACGCCTACCGCCGCGTGGTCAAGATGGACAACTACATGACGCGCGGCCGCTTCGACGTGACCGGCACCGGCGCATTGCTGGGCACCGACCTGGCACAGGACCTGGGCGTGACGGTCGGCGACAAGCTGCGCGTGACCAGCGCCGACGGGCGCAGCGAAACGCTGGACATCACCGGTCTGTTCGACATGGGCAACCGCGACCTGAACCGGCGCTGGGTCTTTGTCACGCTGAAACTCGCGCAGACGCTGCTCGACCTGCCCGGCGGCGTGTCCAACCTCGACCTCACGGTGACCGACCTGTTCAGCGCCAACCAGGTCGCCGACACGCTGCGCGCGCAGACCGGCCTGACGGTGGACAGCTGGATGCAGACCAACTCCGGCCTGCTCAATGCCTTGTCAAATCAGACCGTGTCCAACAACCTGATCCGCAGCTTTGTCGTCATCATCGTCGCGCTCGGCATTTCCAGCGTGCTGGTCGTCAGCGTGGTGCAAAAGCAGCGCGAGATCGGCATTTTGCGCGCCATGGGCGCCGGGCGGCGCCGCATCATGACGGTGTTTTTGCTGCAGGGCGGCTTGGTCGGGCTGGTCGGCTCGGTGCTGGGCTCGGCGCTGGCCTACGGGCTGCTCGTGGTGTTTTCCTTCGTCTTTAAAAGCCCCGACGGCAGCCCGCTGTTTGCCGCCCAGCTTGATCCGCTGCTGGTGCTGCTGGCGTCGGGCGTGGCCTGCGTCGTGGGGCTGGCGGCAGCGGCGATTCCGGCGCGCAGCGCGGCGCGGATGGACCCGGTGCAGGCGATTCGGGCGTGAGATGTTGCTGTCGATCAGCGCGGTGCAAACAGGGGTAGATCGGTACTGTGAGGTTGCGGTTTATCGCCGGCGCCCGGGTCATGGCTGAAATGTTGTTAAATAGATGTGCGGTCGCAGTTGGGGCCGTTCGCCTCCACGGGCAAGTAACTGGAAGCCGCCGCGCGTTTGTACATGGCGTAAAACGGCAGCAGCGTGGGCGGCAGGAAAGTGGAGCTGATCGTCAAGGACGACACCGGCACGCCCGATGTCACCAAGCGCCTCGCGCAGGAACTGGTCGTCAACGACAAGGTCAACGTTCTGGCCGGCTTTGGTTTCACGCCGCTGGCGTTGGCCACCGGCCCATCGCCACGCAGTCCAAAACACCCCTGGTCGTGATGGCTGCAGCCACCTCCAGCATCACGCAAGCGTCGCCCTACATCATCCGGACCAGTTTTACCGTGCCGCAGGTGGTGACTGTCCTGGCCGACTGGGCCTCGAAAAACGGCATCAAGAAAGTGGTGAGCCTGGTGACGGACTACGGTCCGGGGATGGACTCCGAGAAGGATTTCAAGGAAACCTTCGTGGCCAATGGCGGCACGGTGATCGAGATGCTTCGGGTGCCGCTGCGCAACCCCGATTTCGCCCCCTTCCTCCAGAAGGTCCGCGACGCCAAGCCTGACGCCTTGTTCGCCTTCGTGCCAGCCGGCGCGGGCTCGGTGCTCATGAAGCAGTTTGCCGAACGCGGCCTGGACAAGGCGGGTATCCGCATGATCGCGGAAGGCAGCGTGACCGACGACGACATCCTGAACAGCATGGGCGATGTGGCGAACGGCGTGGTGACCGCACACCACTATTCAGCCGCGCGCAACTCGCCACTGAACAAGAAGTTCGTGGAGGCTTTCACGAAAGCCAATAACAACCTGCGACCCAATTTCATGGCCGTGGGCGCCTTCGACGGCATGCGCGTGATCTACGAAGCCATCAAGGCCACCAAGGGCGCGGGCGGCGGCGACGCATTGCTGGCCGCCATGAAGGGCCAGATCTTCGAGAGCCCGCGCGGGCCCATGTTCATCGACGCGCAGACCCGGGACGTCGTGCACAACGTCTACATCCGCAAGGTCGAGCGTAAAGACGGTCAGCTCTTCAACGTCGAGTTCGTCACGATCAGGGATGTGAAGGGCCCGGGCAAGAGCCAATGAGATAACGGCGGCAACGCCGCTGTGTGACCTGCTCCAGCAGCAGGCGCTTGGATTGGGGAAGATAGGCGACAGAGCCATAAAAACACAGTATTTACGCCAAAAGACAAGATGTCGAGCGGGTTACAGGGCTTACGCTGGGTCAGTTGCAATCTGGCGTTCCAGCTTATCCGACGATCTATATCACGTTGGGCGTCAGCAGGTAACGGCCGCCATTTCAGTACACGGTAGAAGGGAAGAATATGGAACTTGGGACAGGGATATTTCTATCGGCCGTCTTCTTGGGTACGGTGGCACTTTTTATTGCGACGAAGGACAGATGGAACTGGAAGAAGATATTTCTGTGGCCCCTCGGCGTCATTGTTGGACTCGGGGTAGTCGGTGGCTCTATTTCCTATCTGTACCAGCAGAACGAAAACCGCTCCAGAAAGCTCACAGAGCTATGGGGCATATCTCTCAGCGACAGCGCGGGCGATGTCAAGTTTAAGAAAGGAGAGCCAACTCGGCGCCTTGAAAACGACCTCTGGGTCTACCGGCCATATGAAACGATCGAAGGCGATTACGTCGTTTATTTCAAGAATGATCGCGTTCGATCGGTTATGTATTTCGGGCCAATGCATAACGGCCCGTCTCTCCATGGAGTTGGGCACTACGACAGCCCGCAAGAACTGGACGCAAATCTTGGCCCGCCGTCCTATGTTTCGCGGGCTAAGGATGAATTGCGCCGAGCCTATTCGTATGAGAAATTTAATATCGTCGTTCAATTCGCGGAGGGAAAGATGTCGGCACTTGGAATCTATGATCCCACCACGGGTGCGTTCAAATTCAAGGAAGAGTCCATTGGAACAGCAAAACCGAATTGAAATGCCAAGCGGTTCGTGACAATCAATAGCGGCTGCCACATGACGCCCAACCCATCCATCAACACGGACGCTGCGCGATGAAGCCGCGCAGCGCCGGTTATGTCAAACGTTAGGCCGCGCTGAAAACGGCCTGTTGACTGTTTGTATCCAATTGAATACAATCGCTCATGTTCACCATTCGCCAAACGGAAGAGTTCGTCAGCTGGCTTGACGATCTTAAAGACAAGAAGGCACAGATTCGAATTGCCGCCCGCCTGCGGCAAGCGGAAGCTGGTAGTTTAGGTGACTGGCAGCCAATTGAAGGCGAAGTTTCCGAATGGCGTGTTCACTATGGACCTGGCTATCGGTTGTACTTCGTTCGTCGTGGCCGAGTGATTGTGGTGTTACTTAATGCAGGAGACAAGTCAACTCAGAAGCGAGATATTCGTCGCGCAGTGAAGCTTGCCTCTGAACTCGGAGATGACCTATGACTAAAGCCCTCGCCCCAATGAAACTTATTGAGTTCGATGCTGCACGATATCTGAACGACGATGAGTCCATTGCTGAGTACATGACCGCTGTTCTTGAAACAAATGACCCTGATCTTCTTCTTTTAGCCCTTAGTGATGTGGCTCGCGCTAAAGGCATGGCGCAAGTCGCAAAGGATGCCGGTCTCGGTCGAGAAAGCCTTTACAAAGCGCTTGCTCCCGGTGCGAAACCTCGTTTCGAGACCGTTATGAAGGTTGCGCGCGCGCTGGGGGTCAAGTTCACCGCCCAACCCGTGTAGGCCAACGCTGCGAAGGCGCGGCCCACCAACACGCCTGTTTGCAAATGAGCCGCCTCACGCCCCCTCAAACAAGCTTCCAACGTTCAAAATCGCATAGGCAATCTCGGGCCGCTGCTCCAGGCTGTGCCTGATGGCTGCCGGGATGGCCTGGCGGGTTTTTCGGCACAGGCCGGGCTGTTCGTGCACCAGGATGGTGATGCCGCGAAGGCTGCGGACTTCCTTGGCGCTCGCCTGGATGCTCAGACGGATGCCGACCTGCTGCGCCATCCGGTCCTGGATATGCTGCAAATCGCCCAGGCTGCTCACATTTTCCAGCCGCTGCAGCAGCCGCTTCTCGTCCTCGCGGGTCATGCGCAGCACGCGCACGTCGCCGTCCGGGTTGGCCAGCAGGGCGTCGCGCCCGCAGTTGCAGGCACCGGGCGGGCATTCGGTGCGCAGGAGGAAAGGGGGCTGGGCTGTGGCCATGGGGTCAGGGGGTCGGGGGGTCGGGGAATTGCCATCATTTTCACCGCTGACGATTTTCTGGTGCTTCGCCGGGTTGATGCAAGCACAATAGCCTGAAAGCATGACCTCTTTATCCGCCCCCATCCTGCGCCTGACCGACATCCGCCGCAGCTACAACGTCGGCACGGAAGTCGAAACCGAAGTGCTGCACGGCATCACGCTGACTTTGCAGCAGGCCGAGTTCGTCGCGCTCAAGGGGCCGTCGGGTTCGGGCAAGAGCACGCTGCTCAACATCATCGGCCTGCTGGAGCGGCCGACCTCGGGCGCGCTGGAAATCGCCGGCCAGCCGGCCCAGTCGCTCGACGATGCGGGGCTGACGAAGCTGCGCGGCGCGACCATCGGCTTCGTGTTCCAGTTCCATCACCTGCTGCCGGCCTTTACGGCGCTGGAAAACGTGCTGATGCCGTCCCTCATTGCGCACGGCACCGCCACGGCGCAGGCCGAAGCCAATGCGCGCGAGCTGCTGGCGCGCGTCGGCTTGAAGGGTGCGGAATACAAGCGGCCCGGCGAACTGTCGGGCGGCATGCAGCAGCGCGTGGCGATTGCGCGCGCGCTGTCGCTGCGGCCGCGCCTGATTCTGGCCGACGAGCCGACCGGCAACCTCGACACGGTGTCGGCCGACGAGGTGTTTGGCCTGCTGCGCGAGTTCAACCACGACCACGGCAGCGCCTGCCTGATCGTCACGCACGATGCGCGCCTGGCGGCGGGCTGTGACCGCATCATTGAACTGGTCGATGGGCGGGTGGTTTCAAATTAAATGCTATAAATTTAGTAGCTTCTTGCGTCCGCCCAGTATGCGCAGGAGCCATGAATGATGCTGAACCTCTGACCTGCGGGCGGTTCCGTGCCGCCGGTCAAGTTCAGGTTGGCGGCAGCACGGGTGAACTCCCGTTCTTGACCCGGTCTTCCCAGTCCACCCATTCGACGGCGTGGGTGTCGAGGTAGGCGCTCACGGCCTGACCCAGCGTGGCGAAGAACCTTTTTTCTCCGAGTCTGGAAAAAAGACCGAAGCGTTTGAGCTTGTCCTTGACCGGATCTTTGAGTTCGGCAAAAAACAGGGCTATGCCCGCCGCGTGCAGGGCGGCGTCGAGTTCGTCCAGCATGTCGGCAGCGGTGACATCGACACTGGTGATGGGTTCTGCGCCCACCACCAGCCAGCGCACCGGCGTCGGCGACGCCGCCACCGCGCCAAGTGCGCGCTCCCGGAACAGCTCGGCGTTGGCAAAGAACAGCGGCGCATCCCAGCGAAACAGCGCCAGTCCCGACACGCGGCGGGCGGCCGGGTAGCGGGTGATGTCGTGGTAGCCCTTGAGGCCATCGACC
>Ga0123337_10001913_pt1 | contig 25036 bp, 26 predicted proteins | sample frozenSSSSmetaG_FD_89792 | JGI IMG/M metagenome (GOLD analysis project Ga0123337, IMG submission 89792) | Glacier valley bacterial and archeal communities from Borup Fiord, Nunavut, Canada, to study Microbial Dark Matter (Phase II) -... | ecosystem: Environmental > Aquatic > Freshwater > Ice >...
CGGACCCAGCGCTTCATCCGCTGGGTGCGAGTCTGGATCTACCAACAAGCTCCCTGGGGCCACTCTCTCGCCCGCCTGAAAGAAGTCTGGAACGGGATTTATTCATAGTTTTCCACACCGATCTGCTGGAGGTTGGATTCCCTCTCAACTGTCAGAAGAACGGAGGCTCGCCAGTCTTGCATGACGTGTTGCACGAGGCAGGGCTTTTCCAGATCCGGCCAAATTTCAGATCTTCAAGGCCCTACGACTGGCTGAAGTTCAGGGCGACCGTGGATTGGTTGATCGGACTGGGTGCTAGGTGGGCGGGGCGAGGCCGTGACGACTATCGGCACATCCGGGATTCTCTAATAGGCATCGGTGAAGAGGGCAGCAAAGAGATCATCGGGGTGATGCTGGATGGCAAGGCAATCACAGAAATCGAGCTCCAGAAAATTCTGGCAACGCCACGAATGATGCCAATCGCTCGGGCCCTTGGTAGATAGTGCTGGCCGGAACTGAATTCCAGGAAGGGCTCGCCGACTTTTGCGAACGCCGCGTGATCCGAAAGCGGGCCGGCGGATGCATGGAGGGTGGAAAGGTCGCTGAAGTCTCGTGTCTGGAATGGGGGCAATCATTGGCGACGTGCCGATCTGATTGCTTTCACCTCGGGTAAAAGCGCGACTTTAAAATTAAGGTGCGACTTTAATTTCGGATTGCGACTTCATTTTGATTCCAACAATCTCTTGTCGTGAGCGCGCTTCGTTTCGATGTCCTGCTGGACGATCAGCCCGGTTTTCGGGCGGATGCCGTTCTGGGCGACTCGATTTTCGAGGTGTTGCTCGAGCCCCGGGATCTCCGCAGATTGCGGGCCTCTCTGTTGGATATCGCCAGGTTTTCGGCCGGGCAGCCGGGGCGCAGAGGAATTCTGGTGTTAGCCGATCCGCATATATCCGAGCCGCGCCTGTCCGATGAATGGGCGGGGGCACGGGCTGTGATTCGTCACGAGGTTTTCAAACGACTGGCCATGGTCGTTTATCATGAAGGAAAACCACCGCAAATGAATGGATCGCTGACGCCGGAAGAACGCGATCATATCACGGCCGTCGTGGAACACGAACGCAGCCACGCGGTCCGCAGAATTGGCGGTCGGTCGGAGGCGTTCTTTGATATTCTCCGGCCATTGCTGGTTGCATGGTTTCGACGCTCCGGTCCGCTCGCTACCAAGAAACTGTCTGAACAATCCGGTTTTAGCTACCCCACCATATCCAATGCATTGCGGGAATTGGATCCGTACCTCGTCCGTCATTCGGACCGGCGGGTCGAACTCCGAGCCTTTCCGAAAGACGCGTGGTTCAGGCTGGTGGCGCAGGTGGAAAACGTCCGATCAACTACGGCCTTTGCCGATCCCTCCATGCGTCCCCGCTCACCAGAGATCCTGCTGCAAAGACTGGAAGAACTCAATCGCTCCGATATCGCGGTCGGCGGTGTTTTGGGGGCCCGTCACTATTTGCCAGCGTTGGATCTGGTTGGCACCCCCAGGCTTGACTTGGTGGTCCATAATCCGCGCCCGGAAGGATCGCATGAATTCCTTCGAAAACTCGACCCTGCCCTCAAACCCGCCCAGCGTGGCGAACCTGCACGGGTTTTTGTCCACAGCCTGTGCCGGCCCGTGTCATTTTTTCAGCAAGGTGATGATGGAATGATCTGGGCGGATGAAGTGGAATGCCTGCTCGACCTCCATGAGGCGCGATTGGAATCGCAGGCGTTGGAATTCCTCGAACGCCTAACCCCCAAATCCAAATCATGAGCCAGATATTTTCGTGATGGATTGCGGGTTACGAGGAGGGTTCAAGGGTGTTCTCCAGTTTGATCAAGTCCTCGCGGATTGCGTCGATGAGCTGGATTCCCGTGAGTTTCCGGGACGCAGTTAGGCTTTCGGCGAGGCCTGCGCGGGACAGGGCGGGCATGGCGGAGTCGAGGGCCTGGCGGAGTTGGATGGACTGGACTTGCTCCGGAGCGTCGTCGAGGCCGGGTTCGCCGAGGGCGTCGATGAAGGTGGTGATGGCGGAGAAGACGGGCATCCAATCGACCCAGCGTGGGAATCCGGAGGGCTGTGACCAGGTGATGAGGAAGTCCCATGCGCCGGGCTTGACCCAGAAGATCTTCTCGCGGCCATCCCGGCGGGAGCGGATGTGACCGGAGTCCTCCATTTCGTTGATCGTGTGCTGAACGGATTTGGAAAAGTAGCCGGTGTCCCGGGCAATGGCAGCGGGATGGCCGGACTCGTGAGTGAGTAGCCAAGCGATGATCTCCGCACGCGCATTCACCCCGAAGAGCGCACGTAGGCAGCAGAGCAGGTTGGCGGCCCGGCTCGGGTCTGGTGACTGGCTCATGCGGCGGCGTTCCAAGGGATCGCGCAGCAGACCGTTGCGACGAAAGTCCGGATCTGGCTGGTGGAGGACGGGGATGGGACTTCCATCGGGGTGGCTGAAGAGCGGCTCGGGTTTGACCTCGGAAGGTATCGGGTCGGAGATCGTGGTCCATTTCCTCATCACGGATTGCTGGGAGAGAATGGCGCTTATCGAATTCATGACACGTAAATCCGCAACCGGCCACTCGTCGTGGAGGCGGCGGAGTCGCTGGAGGTTGATGCGCGTGCCGTTCGAGCACAGCCAATCGATCACCTCGTCGAGCAGGCGCGAGTCGTAGCGGCCGAATCGTGTGGTGGCCAGCAAGAGGGCCTCGGGATCGATGATGCGATCGTCATCTCCACCGCGCTGGCCGGCGACTCCAAGTGCGGACCATTGGTGCCACAGGAAATCAAGAAAGTGCCTGAGCAGCCTATCTCTGGAATTTTGGAATGAGGTGTGCATGTCCGAGATGTGTCAGAATGTCGGGAAGTTTGTCGCGGTGTGACAGGGCAGGGAAGTGATCAAGTACCCAGCGGACTGCCTCTTCGGTCTCGGCGCTGGAGGGAGCCAGGATTCGGAGATCGTCGAGATCACGGGGTTTGGTGCGGTTCAGAGCGGCGTAGGTCTTGAGTTGGATCTGTCCGGACCGGGTCACGAAACTGATTTTGAGATGATTACCGTATTCCCGGGTTTCCAACTCCTGCCAGAATGAGGCAGGCAACAGGTGAAGATCGGGAAAATGCAATGAGGCCGCGCTATTGAGCCAGTTTCCGCCAAGACGAAGTTCGTCCGCCACATGCGCCGCAGCCTCTTTGAGCGCTTCCGGCATCGGGAACGCACGGTCGACCCCGCCTTCCCAGTCCCGCATCGCGAGAATATCGACATCCTCAGTGGAGCGGGAGATGATTTCCTGAGCGAGGAGGGCTGAGCCACCACAGACGACCAGCCAGAACGCGGACCCCTTCCGGGTCGCAAGCAGATTTCCAAGAAGCCGCAGAGCTTCCTCCAGATTTTGTTGACTCAATTCCATGAAGAATAGCTCCAAAATATCCGAATTGGATGTTTTCGCAAGATATTATTTCCCAAACACGGACTTGGGCGTATCCCTCAGGAAACCTTCGGTGGAGAAAGACGAAGTCAGTTCAGGACAAGAATGGCGAGAAACTGGCGAGAAACTGGCGAGTAGTGGAAAAAGTGGCGAGTAGTGGACAAAGTGGCGAGAAAACGAAGAGCCAAGCCTGCGGAGGATTGGATGCAGGCAGAGATTTGAAAACCGATGATTCGGGCGTTTGAACGAGAGGTGCATGGTTCATCCGGACTGGAGTGACGGCTTGGGGAGCAACTCTGGTTTTCACCGAATGGGCTTGGGCGCTGAGAAACTGCTTGAGATCGGCGATCAAATCGGAGACTTCCGTTCGCCCGAAAAAGCCGCCCCCTCACGGGAGCGGCTCAGTGAAGACCAGGGATTAGCCTGGAATGTTGCTTGGGTCGTTGCCGTAGCTCCAACCTTCGCGGATGCGATTGTCAACGCCGTGAATCCGAAGCTCGCTCTTGGCTTGCTGGGCAAGCGGGCGGGCGGCCTGGATTGCGGCGGCTTGGGTCGTGTGAACGGAGGAGGCACGCGAGTTGCCTTCTCCGATCGCCGCCCAAGTGCCGTTGGCACGATGCGTGACGTGATAGTTTTGTTTGGACATAGGTCTTTACTTTCTACCTTAGGGGTTACTCCTCGAAGCGGAATTGCTTGACGCTGCCACCGGCATTTGTTGTTCAAGACCTGTCACGGTTGTGAACAACCCGGTGGAAACGCCTCTGAAACGGAGGCCTTTCGATCAGATGGTTGGAAAAGCGAGGCTTCGTAAGAGCCTCGTTTTTCTTGAACGAGAACTTTACAGAATTACAAATATTGTCAATATTGTAAACGCAGCCAGCCTGCAACCCCTCGAAACAGAAGCGCGGACGAGGTCCTGATCCCGCGCCTTTTGTTTCGAACGATCCCCGAACACCAATGAAAAAGAGTTACCATGTTGTCCACCGTGCGGATGGATCGTGGGCTGTAAAAGCTACTAAAACGGGTCACGCTTCATCGATACATCGCACACAGGCAGATGCGGTCCAAGCCGCTCGCCCACTGGCCCAACAGGCAAAAGGCGAATTACGAATTCATGGCACTGATAATCGCGTTCGTGAATCGTGGAGCTACGGTAGCGATGTCCCTAGGAGGATGCCGATACGTGAAGATGCACCAACATCCGCCGAGCAATCAGCGGTTTCAGTATCATCCCTTGCCCAGCGTATTGGCGATCGGCTTCGCCGAGCCCGCCTGATGGCGGGTCATTCGCTTCGTAGTCTCGCTGATGAGATCAATGGCGATGTTTCCCACACAATGCTTCAAAAGTTCGAAGTGGGCGAAGTGTGCCCGGACACAAAGTTACTGGCACGGCTGGGACAAGCGCTACATGTCCGGCCGGATTACTTCTTCAAGACGGACGAGTTGAAGCTGGAGACGGTGGAATACCGCAGCCAGGTCAAGCTCGGAGCAAAGCCCCGCCAGCGGCTTGAGGAACAGGCATACGAGTTTTTCGAGCGCTATCTGGAGATCGAAAACATTTTGGGCCTTCCGATGCCGGAATTCATCCAAGCCGACTTGACCGCATTCAGCGGAGACGGGCTGGCAGATGCCATCGAGAAGGAAGCTGTCAAGTTGCGCGTGAAGTGGGAGCTCGGAATGAATCCGATCCCAAACGTGCATGCCACGTTGGAAAAGCACGGTGTGAAAGTGCGCATTCTTCCGCACGCAGAAGGCTTTGACGGATTCTCGGCTTTCGCCAAAGGCGGTGGAGTTCGGGTGCCGGTAATTGCCCTGTCAGAACGTTGGTTGCGTGGAAATGAGCGGGATCTACCGCGCTTTCGCTTTACCGCCATTCACGAGTTGGCCCACCTCTATCTAATCCTGCCGGAAGGCCTTAGCCACAAGGAAAAGGAAAATTGCTGCCATCGTTTCGCCGGAGCGTTCCTGATTCCGCGCAAACCCTTCGAGCAGGCGTTTGGAGTCAACCGGGTGAAAATCGCCTTGGCGGAGCTTTGCGCTATCAAGTCCGAATGGGGGCTTTCCGTGGCTGCCATCATGGCGCGTGCCAGCAATCTCGGACTGGTCACTGCCGGACGTTACAAGACCTTTTTCATTGTTTCCGCGAAGAACGGTTGGCGGAAGAATGACCCCGGCACGTGGATCGGCGAGGAAGAATCCCGCCGGTTCAAGCCGCTGGTCCTCCGCGCTCTCGCCCAGGAACTCATCTCCACGTCCAAAGCCGCCGGACTGCTGGGAATTTCGCTTCCCGAACTCGGTAAGGAATTTACCCCGCTGGATTGACCCCGCCTGATGAGGATCGCCGTCAAAGATGCCAATATATTCATCGATCTGGAGTCGATGGGCATCCTCGACCTTTGGTTTCAACTCGATTATCAGACGATTACCAGCAGCTTCGTGGTGGTGGAACTGGAAGAAGGGAAACATGCAAACGCCCTTGCCAGCATCCAGGCAGGGCAAGTGATCGAAGCGGTGATTCCTGGAGCGGAGATGGAAGCATTCGAAGCCTTGATGATGGAATGTGGGCAGACGGGACTGAGCACGGCGGACGTGTCTGTGCTTTACCTCGCCATTCGTGAGGAAGCCCTGTTGCTTTCCGGTGACAAGCCGCTACGCAATCAGGCGAAGCTCCGGGTGGTGGATGTTCATGGTACCTTGTGGATCATGGATCAACTCGTGGAGTCCGGTTTACTCGCAAAACGTGTCGCTGCTCAACGACTGGAGACATTGCTGCTGCGGACCGGTCGTGAGCGGCGCTATCTTCCAAAAGTCGAATGCTATGCGAGAATCATGCGCTGGAGTAAAGGCTAGCAGCGAAGGGGCACTCGTGCAGGGGCCGCGGTGTGAAGATCCGGGCCAGTCCATGGGATCTCCTTGGTTCAGCCAGTAGCGTTGTGGTCGATCCTGTCGACGATGATCGCTGGACATTGCGAACGCCGCGTGATCCGGCAGACCGACGAATTCATGGAGGATAGAAAGGACGCTGAGGTCTCGTGCCTCGTTGTCTATCGCCCTGACGATGCCGGGGAAGGAACCGTTGGATTCGGTCGCCACCACTGCGATCAGTTTCTGAGTCGCGGTATGAAGGTCCGGACCAGACTTGGAATCTTCAGGCGGCTATGGTCACGGCGGTAAAGCGGATGTAACGACATTAATCCCCGGAGGAGGAGAACTTCAGTCCGGCCGGGTAAGGACCTTGCGCAGTGGCTAACGCCGGAAGGTTAGCGGGATAAGAGCAGACGCGGCCTCCGCGGGCGCTCCCTATCTATCGGGTGGTTGTGGGGCGGACCGAGTCGATACGGCGGGCGTCGCCACCCGGGTGCAACCAGGCAAATCGATCGCGGTTAGTGTTAGAGCGCTTTTTCAGTAGCGGTACCCGGCTGCGCCGGATCGCCATTCCATTAATACCGTTCCAAGTACCGACCCTGTCCCTTTTGGGACAAGGGTCTTGGCCTTGGCCACTGAATTCGATGGAAAAGAATGAATGCCCAAAGGGCTTTAAATCTATGCGCATAAGCGCTATTATAAGTAGCGCTAGCAGCAATGTCGAGAAAATTCGCCGGAATCCATCCGGTGAGCCCTTGGTTACCAAAAGCACCAGGACTGAATCAGCAAAGCGTCGCATCGGGGCGCTCGGCCTCTTGGATCGTAAGGCGGCCGCGCTACATATCGGAATCTCCGAGCGCTCGATTCAACGGCACAAGGACAACGGAGACCTACCGTTCTACAAGTTAGGTGGCCTGATCGGATACCTTCCGGCGGACCTCGACGCGTTCCCCGTGCGCTTCGAAAGCAGAGGGCGCAAAAAAAGAGGAAGTTCCTGAAATCGGGTTCCTGCAAAAACGGGTGCCTCTTAGGAGGCGCCCCATGCGAGCGGCTAAGCCCAAGGAATGGGATTCGAAAAGCAGCGTGGAGCCTTCAAGCACCGCAGATTACTCGACGCAACGGCGGAGCAGGCCTATTGGCCGGGACCGGGCTGTACCGATCCCGTGGCGCGGCCCGGAGTCCGGCAAGGTGCTCGAATGGGGGAAGATGACTACCGTCTTAAATTCCCATACCAAACAAGCCAAGTTCCTTTCAGAACATCGGCTTTTATTTGGTCCACAAGCGGTAGCTGGAAGAAACAAAAAATATAATATACTCGATAGAGTTATCGGATTCTATCCCAGCAACCAATTTCCGTCAATCGAGCTAATATCACAACACTTTTAGGGCCTGATGGTCCCTATGAAAATCCTCAGGCAGGATGATTGGCATGCCATCAAGAAAATCTACACACAACAACGAAAAATACATGAAACGAAAGAAAAACGACCAGATCTTCCACACGATGCTGAACGGGGATTCAACGAGATGGCTCAGTCCAATTGGAAAGGCAAGCAAGGCCATGAACGAAATGACACCCGCGATTGAGGCCGGAGGATGTTGTATCAAGGGACTTCCGGATTGGGTGATTACGATAGTTGCGCATAATGGATACGCGATCATACAGGTTCATCTTGGAGAAACACTAGTGGCATCAAGCTACGTGGTTTGGGCAGAACAGGGTTCTGATCGCGCATGGCGCAGCGCCATGGCTGCGCATAAGGAACTCATGAAGGCCTTTCTGGGTAAGATTCCCGAAGCAAGCCACATACCTGAAAAGCCGTTGGCTCCGAAATGGATTGCCACCCTGATGCAACATAAAGAGAGGCACCATGAGATTATTCCGCATTCGCCGCGTGTAGGTTCAATTGTAACAAACCTGGCCCTTTGCATGATTCAATACTATGGAAGTCTAGAGGCCAAAAGGTCAAAACCGAGCCCAGGGTCAGATGGGAAATATTCCCTGATGAAAATTGTAAGTATCGGAGAGCTGATAGTCGCTTCCGACTACTTCGGTGGCGACTGGGAGAATACGGGAAAATACCTCGTTTCGTGCAATGAAGGCGCGATACGCCTGCTGTGGCCATCGTGCCGAATTAACGAGGTGCAACAAATGATGACGGCTGATGAAATCATCGTAACAAGGGGTGTTTATGAGGACAGTGAGGCCCTCGAAATCCTATTCGATGATCATTCCGCCAGCCCATTCATGCTTGTGATGACGGATTCCTCAGTAGTCGGATTCCTTCCGGGTGACCCAGGTAAAAGACGGTGGAAGTTCACGATTTGGATGTGCGTGAACGGTCGTCCCAGAATGGTTTACAGCCGGATGGCCCACTGGCGCCAAGGGACGGACCTTCCCGACCTTCGTCCGCTCTAATAAACCATGATCAATGGTTAAGGGGAGTGGTCAGATTGGCCTCATTGTAGCTCGAGGTTTTCGAGATTGCCCTTTTCTAGCACTGGATTCATCCCGGTATTATAGAAGGAACGCGAGCAGAGTGATCCGACCGGCGACCCGGCATTAACCGTGGTGAAGATGTCGCGGCCGACCCGGCCTTTTAGATTCCCCCCAATTCGGCGATCGTATCAGCGGGTAAGCCAGCGAGCCAGACCGGCGTGCCTGCCGACTGCGAGCGCCAAGAGTTCCAGACCGGGACAGCAGGAAACTCTAAATTGTTCATCAGGCTGCGCATAGACTGGAGCCCGTGAGCTTATCTTCAGATTCGGCCAGCAAGGTAGCGCAGGAGCGGCTCGCGATGTTGCTCTGGCATTTCGAGGAGCATTTCCAATAGTCGGGCTGGGGGAATCGTGAGTTCAAGATGATGCCACAAGCCCAGAACGAGGGCGGCGAAGTCGTTTCCGTGCTGATGAAGCCAAGGTGCAGGATGGTGGGTAATGGACCGAATGATTTCCTCGTTGAGTTGAAGCCTCGGGATGGAGTGATCGAGCAGGTGGCAGTATCCATACGAAATCGATAGCACGAGCGCTTGCCGGGCCGGAGGCATCCACGGGTGGCACTTAAAGGCGGTGCAGGGAGCCTCCGCGGCGACACGTCGAAGTTGTTCGTCTGTTAACCGCTTCGCAGCATACAGGATCATCTCCGCGGGATATTGGACTTCGGCTTTGGCGATTTGAGTCGGCGAGAGCTCGTCGAATGCGTAGGTCACGCCGCCCAGTAGACTTCGCCGGATACACGACCGTAGCTGCTTTTTCGTGAGCCGGGCTTTGAAATTGGCGAGGGCGGTGAGAGGGTAATTCCGAATGCAGGCGGCGAATTCGGCGTCGGTGGCACGCGTTGGGGCCAGGCGGAGAAACTGGTCCTGCTTGAACAACCGCCAATGGGCGACTTGGCGTGTAAGAATGGCTTCCAGCCAAGCCGGATGGGATTCCGCGAGGAAATCACGCAACGTCTCGAAACTGGAGTCGATCTGACGATCCGGGAGAAGGTCGGTTACTTCGATCAAGCGCTCTAAGCCTTCGGTTTTGAGACGGACGATGTCAGGTTCGAGCTGAAGAAGTTTCCAATCGTCGGTGATTCGAAAGTAGCGAAACGTGCAGGCTCGAGAGCCCCTGCGAACCCTGGAATATACGACGACCAAATCTCGCTGATGCACGTTGAGGACCAGCGCGGAGGTCATGCCGGGATCCCGACCGAGGACGGCCCCGATGGCCGGCAAGGCTTTACCGGGAGCGTGGAAGTAGAACCTAACGATCGTTAATTTCTTCCAAGCGAAGTAGGGGTCGTCGGACTCCATGACGAGGCGCGCCCTGGTGGGGGCAAGGGGTTTTATGTGGTGGTTCATATTGGTGTGTGTTGGAGGTGATGGCGTTGCCGCCTGCGGGGTGTTTCCGATGTTCTTTGATCGGTTGAATTCCACCCAAATCCACGCCGGGGGAGCGCAAGCGCCCCCATGCCGAGATTTCACATTTTCCTCCAACTGTGCCCGGCTACATCCAACCCACGCGGGCTGATCTGGCAGACCCCTTGCGTTCCTAATTTCTTCTCTTCCGTGGTCCCAGGGCTCATGAAACGCATGACCCTTGGCCGTCGCCGAGACCGGGGGGCAAGGTCAAGGGAGGGGAATCACCCGGTTTGCAGGGAACCGAAAACCGGGGAAACCCTTGACGGCGCTGGGGCAGGGCCCCGTAGCAAACTGGTTCGTCATTGGAAATCCTCCACTCCGGACCGATGAACCCGAGGACGCGCAGCGCCGCAGGATTGATCGGTTCCGGAGCGCATGAATTCTTTGGGGGGACAACTCGGCAGTTCAAGGACGGCGGATCCCTAGGGACGACGGGAAATCGCGGACCTTGATCTGCCGGGCGCGGAGCAAGAGGGGTTTGGGGAGACGTCCCCAGGCGAAAGGGGAGCGCCGCACGCAGTAGGCGCCGGGGAAAAGCTTGTCCCCGGTCTCATCCGCGACCACGTCTTCCAAAAAGCTACCGCACCCGGGTCCGCCATCATTCCACGAACTCCGGATCACCAGATAACGCCCAGTGCCTGCCGAGGAGACGGAGTACCGATCCTTCTCTCAATGGAATCCACGACCACCGATTGATCGCTCCCGTGGAGACCAGGAACTCACCCATGATATTAGGAGTTCAGAGAATATCGGGAATCGGGTATTTAAATGTTGGAAGTCCGGATCAGCCCGATAGGCTTCTCCTGTTCGAAGGGGAGCTACCGGCCCCGAGAACCAAGGAACCCTTCGGATCCCGCTCAGACAGCAGGCGAAGGGCGACCGGGGCTATTTCACTACCTGTAATCTAATGCGACGACCCGATTCCCTAGGACCCGAGTGGATGGATCCTGATCAACTGGCAAAGCTCGTCGAGGAAAGTCCACATTGGGCAATCGAAGCACACCTCGAACAGCTTACCCCAGCACAGTTCGACTTCTGCATTCGAAAAGAGCCTAAGATGGGCTTGTATTATAGTCATATCTGCGTGGAGCTGTCAGCCGAGCACTTCGACTTTTGCTGCCGGATGGCACCGGCTTACGCACTGCGTTGCGGCAGATCTCTCAGCCTGGAGCTGCTCGAGTTCTGCTGTGAGAAAGAACCTGGTATCGCCCTGACGGCGAACCATTGGGGAGTTCCAAGATTGAATCTCACGAAAGAGCAAATCAAAGCCTGCTGCCGAAAATCGCCTGGCGATGCCTTAACATTCGTTCCCGACCTGATGGATGACAGCCTGTTGAAGGAGTGTGCCCGCGCTGAACCCGCCGCGGCGCTGAAATTCGTGGGCCATCGACTGGGTCCCGCGCTATTCGCTGAATGCGCTGAGGCCGAGCCGTGGGAGGCCATCACCTGGTGTCTTGTGCGGCTAACCGACGATGAATTGGTGCGTTACGTCGCAGGCGCAATAGAAGCGATTCAAAAGCTGCGGAGTTCCGACCCGGGGCACCCGCTATTATTCAGGCTGAACGTTCTACGTGAGCGTCTGGCCCCCAACCTCGCCGAGGCCGCCCACTACGCCATTTTAAACATCGTGCGTTTCGATTGATCCTGTAGAACCGACTCGATCCATCGCCAAAAAAATGAAGTTGGGTTTGTATGGCTCTTAATACGGCCAATGAGGGGCCATATCGAGACGATGGCTTCAGGTACGGTTCGCACCGGACCGTTCCACCGGGCCGTCAACTTCGGCCATTGACGACATCGCTTGTCCAGTGAAATTGATCAAGTGTCTTCCCCCTGTATGAAGGCCACGGTCACAGTGCGGTCCGATTCGGTGAAAATGCTGACAGCGACCAGCTCGCCGGTCGCGGTGAATGCAGAGTCGCTTCGTCGTTAAGCAGCGCGTGGTCGTTTACTGCGATGTCTCCCAGCCAGATTTCCTCGCCCCAGTCGCTGGACAAATGCCGACGGATCAACGAAAAGACGGCGTCCCCCAATCCAGTAAGGCCATCGGAGACGAAGAGCCGGCCGCCTGGGAACAAGGGGTGCAATTTGAAAATAGGGCATTGGGATTGGTGCGGATGAGCGAGCCCCGTTGGATCCGCCGGGACATCTCCCAACCCGGACCCGAGAGCGGCGGCCACCGGGGTGCCGGTGGCGCGAGGTCCGAATTACTTCCAACTCATTCAAATTGCCGGGCGTTCCGCAGGTTGATCACACCGGTCGGGCCCGGCTGACTGGATGCGCTCGATGAACTACTGGGATCGCTCCAAAAGATCGGCTTGGATCAAACGCGCCGCGGCGGCGGCATCGGAAAGCGCGTCATTGCGTGATGGATGGAATCGACTGCTCGCTTGAGTGCTTTCATGTCAAATCCCTGAGCTGCGGCACTGGCAGCTGGTTCCTTTGCCAGTTTGGGGCCTTCGCCGCCGGCGCGAAGGTCGATCTAGCGGCCTTGGAAAAGGACCACAAGCAGAACGCCGACGGACTTGATCGGGCTTCGGGCGTGGTTGCCAGCGGTGCCGTCGCCTATGCCGGTGTCGAGATTTACCGCTACGCGTCGAAACTCGGCGGGATGACCGGCTTTGCTATGAACAATGTTTCCCGCCGCGGCGAACTCGAAAAAACGGTCGCCGCCCCGACGGTCGGTGAGCCGGAAAAAGAAGTTGCCAGGCAGGAAATCGCGAAGATCGACCTGGCCGATGCCGACCAGAAGGTCCTGCTGAAGCAAGTCGCCGGTCGCGCCTAGAAAAAACGCTTTGTCGGCGGCTTCGGAAACCATGGCGGCGAGGAATTCATCAGCTACATGAACATCGGCGAAGCCTTGCGCACGGGCGGCGGGGAGGAATGGAAAAAATGGGATGAGTCGATGACCAAGACGCTTCACGACGCCCAGAACGCCGACGGCTCATGGGCCGGCCAGCACTGCATCACCGGCCGCACTTTTGGCACCGCCAGTGCTCTGATGGTTCTGATGACCGACCGCGCACCAGCCCCGGTCATGGCGAAGAACGAAGCCCCGAAGCCATGTGGGCAACCGCGGCGGTGCCGCCCTAGCGGGTGATCACTCTGCCGCTGCGGGCAAAACCACCGTTTTCTTGCCGCGACGGGGTACTGTGTGACAGGTTCGCCGTTTTTCCAGACAATGGGGTCCATGCACATTTGGCGTTTGCTGCGGTCGGTGTTCCAGGAGTGATAGACGTTGAACCAGGTTTTCCCGTCGGGTCCGAGGATGACCGAGTTGTGGCCGGGGCCGATGAGTTCTCCGGGGAGGGTGTGGATCACGCTGGCCTTGTCCTTGCTTTGGCTGTCGAGGTAAGTGCCGGTGACGGTGTCCGAGACGGCGCAGCCGACGCCGTATCCCGGCGTTTGCCAATTTCCACCTGAGTAAAACAGCCGTAAGCGGGGTCCGAAGCACCGTGCGTGAGTATTTGCTACGGCGGATTCATAGGTGTCATAGTTTGTAGATCTATGACACTTATGAAGTCAGGCTGCCTTTTGAATCTCTTTCCCGTTGCGGGCTTTGAGCCAGTTGGCCGGGGTCAGGGTGATGGCGTCTTGGGCCTTCATGCCGGGAAGGCGGGTGAGAACGTCGGTGAGGTATTCCTTGGGGTTGATGCCCAGGCGGCGGCAGTTCTCCACGATGGTGTAGAGGATGGCGCATTTCTGACCGGATTCTTCGTTGCCGAGGAACAGCCAGTTCTTGGCTCCGAGCTTGGTGGGGCGGATGGCGTTTTCTACGAGATTGTTACAGATTTCTACCCGACCGTCGGTAAGATAGGTTTGGAGGTTGGGCCACTGGTTGATGGCGTAGCTGATGGCTTTGCCGAGTTTGCTCTGGGGCAGGATGGAACGCCGGAGGGCGAGTTTGTCGATGGCTTTCTTGAGCCGCTGGTGGATCATGCGGCTCTCGGCGGCGCGAACGGCCTGCCGCAGGGCGGGGCCGGCTTTTGTTTCGCGCAGGCGTTTCTCGATGTGATAGAGGTGGGCGAGCTGACGGAGGATCCAGCCGACGAGGCGGGGGGATTGCTCGGTGGCTTCGAAAAATTTCCGCCTAACGTGGGAGTGGCAGCCCATGAGCTTGATCCATGTCTTGTCCTTGGCCCAGGATGGATAGACGACGTAGCCATCGCACTGGATGATGCGCAGCAGGGGGAGGATGTCCTGATCGACAGGTTCCTCCACTTCGATGGTCTCTGTGGTCTTGGCTTTCTCAAAGAGTCCGATCATCCCTTGGGTGTCCCGTCCGTCATGCCAATGATAGAACACGCTGCCGCCCGGGATGTTGGATGTCCAGAGGTACCCGGTTTGCGCTTTGCCGCTGCCGGGTTGAAGGTATTTGATCGGGGTTTCATCGATCTGTCGGTAAAGGGCTCGCCAATGTTCGTATTGGATTTCCCGATAGATGATGGAGAACCAGTCGGAGGCGAGCAGCGCCCAGTCGCAGAGGGTCTTGCGATGAAGATCGACTCCCATGCGGGCGAACATTTCTGCCTGCCGATAGTAAGGCAGGTGGCAGACAAAGCGGTTGTCCACGATTTCGGCGATGAGGCCGGGGGTGGCAATGCAGCGGTCTTGGAGGGAAGGTGGCAGCGGCGCGATGACCGGAGGGGCCGCGGGATTGTCGACGGGAACGTATTTGCCGCGGACGAGCTGGATGCGGATGAACTCGGCGGGCTTGAAGTGGAGTTGCTCACGCACCTCCTCTCCCATGCGCCGGAAGGCGGCGGGATTGAGCGCCACGTGCGGCGGGACGATTTCCTCGCGCACGACGGGCAGATGATCGGGGATGCGCGGGGCGCGGGTCTTTTTGACGGGCTTCCTGTGCGTCGGGATTTCAGCCGCCGGTCCGGGGTCTGCGGGATCGGCGGCGGCGGCTTTTTTTGCGAGGTCGCCTCCGAGCATGAGTTCGAGCTGCGCCGGATCCAACTTCTCGCTGGAGGCTCCGAAAATCCGGCGGCAGAGCGCGTCGATGGTTTGCTTCAAGACAACAATCTCGGCGGCCTGGCGAGCGATGATCTCGTCGCGCCGGGCGATCCGGTCTAGCACTTTCTGGATTTCGTCGCCGTCCATTTACTAGGCACGTAGTAGCAGAAGCCGTGCCATTTTTGTATGCTGATCCGGAATCATCACCGGATTTCATACCACGGGCGCTGGCAGCCGTCGCGCATGTCGATGCCATCGAGCAAGAGGGCGAGCGCGGTGGAGTTGAGGCGGAGTTTGCCGTCTCTGACATCAGATGGCTTGGGCCAACTGAAGGTCCCGCGTTCCAATCTTTTCGCCAAAATCCAAATTCCAGTCCCATCCCAGTAGAGGATTTTGAGGAGACTGCGCCGTTTGTTAGTGAAGGCGAAGATGGAGCCGCTTTTGGGATCTTCCCGCAGTTGGTTGGCCACGGCATCGTGCAGGCCGTTGAAGCTGCGGCGCATGTCGCAGGGCTCGACCGCCACGAAGACCTTCAAACTGCCGGAAAAACTCAACATGATCTGGCTTGTTCGAGTTCGCGAATCAGAGCGACGGCAAGCAGGACGTGGTTGGCTGAGGTGAGCGAAAGTCTGGCTCCACCCGGGAGGAGGATTTCCATAGCCCCTTGCGCAGCTGGATTTCCGCATCCCTCGATCACGGCAGGAATCAGGGAAAAGAACCCGGAAGGCGGGCAATCCGGTGAGGTGGACGTGGCCGATTGTTTGTCCTTCTTGATCCAGGAAACCAGTGTCTGATAGTTGACGCCGTGATGCGCCGCGAAGCGCGGGGCGCTCAAACCGCTGGCCCGGTAGGCCTCAACCATGGTTTTCTTCTGCTCCGGCGTGTAGCGCAGTCGACCGATCTGATCGGTTTTTAATACGGATTCATTCGTAAGCACCCGAGCGTCCGCCGTTTGAAAAGCCTCGGACGTCGCGCACACCGAGCCAGGATCGCGGGATGTCACGCACACGCCACACTGACAAGGAAAAGGCCCGAATTATGCGGGAGTTTGAGCAGCACGATGGAAGCGCCGCCGCTTTCTGCCGCCAACGCGGGGTATCCTACCAGACGTTCATGAACTGGCGGCGACGGACCTCCGCCTCGCTGCCACCCAAAGCCGAGCCACCGGCATTCATCGAGTTCGAACTCGGCGCCTCGCCCCCGCAGCACGTTTCCGCCGGCCCGCTCGTCGAACTCGAACTCGGCGGCGGAATCATCCTGCGCATCCACCCGGCCCGCCCCGCCCGCCCATGATTCTCACCCACAGCGTCAAGGTCTGCCTGGCCACCCGCCCCTGTGACCTGCGCAAAAGCTTCGACACCCTCAGCGTCGTCGTGCGCGACGAACTGCGCGAAGACCCGCTTTCGCGAAAGGTATTCGTCTTCCTCAACCGCCAGTGCGACCGCGTCAAACTCCTCTACTGGGATGGGACGGGAATTTGGATTTTGGCAAAACGTCTCGAACGCGGACGCTTCTGCCGTCCCCGCCCCCTCACCGACGGCGAGTTCAAAATCGCCCTCAAACCCGAAGCCCTCGAAATGCTGCTCAGCGGAATCGACCTCAAGCACGGCATGCAGCGCGCCTGGTACGAACTGCCGGACCCATAGGATAAAAACGCCCGACATCACATTTTTCGCTTGGATAGCATATCAGGCAAATCCATATCTATCCGCGCTTTGACGAACGAGGAACTTCAACAGCAAAACCAGGAGTTAAAGGATCAGATCGCGATCCTCACCCAGCAGCTTGACTGGCTCAAGCGGCAGCTCTTCGGCCGGACCAGCGAAAAACTCGACCACCCCGACCTCTTCTCCGACCAGCAGACGGAAAAGCCCGACTCCTCCGGCGACGCGGCCGCACCGGAGGAGGGAGTCCAAAGCACCGCCGGCGCAAACCCGAAGAGTGAAAAGCGCACCCGCTGCATCCGCAAGAACCGCCTTCCCGAGAACCTCCCCGTCAGGACCGAAGAGATCATTCCCGAAATCGTCCAGGCCAATCCCGAAGCCTGGAGAAATTGCGGCTTCGAGGAAAAGACCCAGCTCGAAAAAGAGCCCGCCTACTTCTATCTGCGCCGCATCCTGCGGATGAAGTTCGTCCCGATTGAAAACCCGTTCAGCCCGCCCGTCATCGAGCCCGCCAAACCCACCCTCATCGAAGGCGGCTTCTGGGGCCCGGGACTGCTCGCCGAAATCCTCTCCAACAAATACCTCTATCATCTACCCTTCGACCGGCAGCAAGTGCTCAACAAACAGCGTTACGGCGTCGATCTCAGCCCCAACACCATGGGCGACGCCGCCGCCACAATCGCCGACCAGTGCGGCCTGCTGGTCGGGCGCATGAAACAGCGCATGCTCGAAGGCGGCTATGTCCGGGCCGATGAAACCTTCATCCGCTACCTCGACAAACTCATTCCCGGCGGAAGTTCCAACGGTTACTTCTGGGTTTACCGCGGCCTCAGCGGAGACGTCATTTTCGACTGGCAGACCAGCCGCGAACATCACCACGCGAGCGACTGGCTCGGAACCGACTACGAAGGCATCCTTCAAAGTGACGGCTACCAAGCCTATGAAAACTATTGCCGCGTCCAGCGCTTGCGAGGCAAAAAAGTCATTCGCGCCGCCTGCCTCGCCCACATCCGGCGCAAATTTGAAAAAGCCCGCGCCGAGCGACCCGAAGTGATCGACTGGATCCTGCGCATCATCGCCCGGCTTTACATGTTGGAAAAACCGCTGCGCGAATACGAAGCCGACGCCGAGGTGCGCCTGCGTGTCCGGCAGAACCGCAGCCGTCCGCTCATATTGCTGTTAGCCAAGGCCTTCAAACGCCTCATCGCCACCCGCATCCGGCCCAAGAGCGGATTGGGCCAAGCGCTCCACTACGCCCTCGGCCAGTGGCCCGCCATGCAGACATTTCTTGAAGACGGCCGCGTCGAGATCGACAACAACGACACCGAGAACGACATCCGGCCAAGTGCCGTCGGCAAAAAGAACTGGTTGTTCGTCGGCAGCCCCGAAGCCGGCAAACGTTCCGCGGTCATGTATACCCTGCTCATCAGTGCCCGCAATCTCGGCGTCGATCCGCAAGCCTACCTCCAGGACGTCATCGAGCGCCTGCCCATGACCCGCCCGGACGAACTCGACGCCCTGCTGCCTTCCAACTGGGCCGCTGCGAACCGCGCCGCCCACCCCGCGATCAAGTCGGAGCGTCCGCATGCCGCCTGATACCGGCCCCCTAGCCATCTGCGCTCCGTCAATCGAGCCTATTCAAACGGCGGACGCTCGGGTGCTTACATTCATTCATAGGTGTCATAGATCGGTGAACTATGACGGCTATGAAATGCGGCAGCCAGAATCATCAGACGGCGCTACAGACCCCGCTTACAAACAGCCGGTATTTCCCGTCGTGGAAAATGACCGCCGGGCCTTCCACCGTGTGCCAGGCGGCCCACTTTCGGTTATAGAGGTCGCGGTCCCGCTCGTAGATTCGCCAATCGGCGAAGGCGCGCATCACCGTTTTCTGCTCCCCCACCGGCGTGGATCATGTCGTCGGCCAGTTGGACCACGGCGAGCGCGGTGCCGGGCCGCTGGTCGAAGAAGTCTTGGCGAAAAACAGATACCAGTTCCCGCTGGCGGGGTCCTTGAACGCGTGGCCGTCGATGGAGAATTCCAGGTCCGAGAACATCCATTTCCACGTGTCCTTGAACGGTCCGGTCGGCTTGTCGGATACCGCGACGCGCATTTTGCGGTCTCCCGCGTAGTGGAGGAAGAATTTCCCGTTCCGCCCGGCGATCTCCGGAGCCCAATATTCCTTGATGGTTTCGATGGCATCCATCGCCCCGCCGACCACCTCCCAGTCGGTGAAATTCCGCGAGCGCAGGATGGGGAACTGTTTCCCGTCCGGTGCCTTGCCGGTGCCGACGGCATAGAAGGTGTCACCCAACTTGAATGCGTGGGGGTCGGCGAGGGAACCGTCCCAGAGTGGGTTGGTGTAGGTGATTTCCCCGGCGCTGCAGGCGAGGGCGAGAATCAGGGAGGGGGCGGCGGCAATGGGTTTGAGCATCATGCGGGCTGGATCATCCGGAAGATGCCCCGGGAAATCGAGGGAATTCCAGGATTGCGGGAGACCATTCCTTTTGAATCAAAACGGCGGGTTTCAGTTCCAATGCTTGTTAGTCGGGACCCCGCCGCACTGACCGACCCCGTTCACTTCGCCCCCTTCGACTCAAGATGGTCCCGGAGCTCACACAAGTAACCGAGTGAACAATCATAACTACGAATATCAATTTCTGAATATCCTTTCAGTCTGGCATTCTTTTTTAAATCCATTACGCAATCAAAATTCTTAGATTTAAATAAGTTCTCTGAGTAAAATTGAAAATATTCTTCATTGTTCAAATAGTCTGCTTCGTCAAATTTCATCACTCGTCCATGATTCCTCGATGTATTCGCTGCACAAGCCATCGAATATTCATAAAACATACTAGTTCCGAATTCGATTGGAAATTTCACCCATTCAAAATTTGGAAAAACAAGTTCCTGCATCGAGATTTCTTTCGATTGCAATTTAGTAATACGCTCACTTACGCCTAGTCTTCCTGTGAGCAATTCATTCAAATCCGGCTTTATTCCAGACATAATCCGCAGCCGATTCTGAGTAGTATTGCAACTGTATTTTCGCCAACTCCATCGCAGAAGTTTTGCCGCATTGATCTCATAATCGTGTGCAGTAAAAATGGCACCATGCACCGTAAGAGAAGTCCCGGTAAATACACCTGGCGTTCTTTTGTATGGCCCACGAATCACGCGAAACTCTGCTTGAACATCGTAACTTCGCATTGTTTCGACTATCTGATTTCTTAATGAGATCATTTTTTCTCCCGAATCCATTGAAAAGTCTTTGATGAAAATGCAGACATCCACCTCAGCGTTAGGCGATGGTCTCCAAGAGTAATTCTCGCTGGCCGCTCCTAAGAACGCATAATCACAGAATATGTCGTCATTAAGCATAAGCTGGAAGCATCTCTTTAGAGCAACTAGCAATTCGTTCGAAAAATCAAATTTTGTGTCAGCTTTCATTTGATATTAGTTCGAATGCTCACAATCAAAAGTTTCCTGAAGTCGGCGGCAAGACTGTTCGATATGTAAGACTGTAAATCAGTGAGATTAATATCCTTAATGAGGTAATTTAGATCCAAAAGTGGATTAGCTAGGTTCGATCCATAGAACACCTCCCTAATCCTGTTAATCATATCTATCCAATACTTTTCGACCATTCCTCCGGCTTGAGGCAACAAAATAATGGGAATCCTGCGGGTCAAAGCGAGTTCAAATTCTTCCCAGGTGCCACTGTCCTTACCTCCTCGTCCCGTGACAAATATTGCTCCGTGGACTCTGTCAATAAAGCGTCGGCGCATATCAGAGTAGCTAGTGCTGTTTACGATTTCAACCGGGGCTCGTCGATAGAAAGAGCGATTCGATGATTCCCTGAGAAACAGTAGAGCTCGGCCGGATTCAACTTTAGAAGCACTAGCAACAGCATCTAATCCAACGAATGGCGCTGCCCCAGAATAGACTCCGAGACCATTTCGAGCCAGACTTGTGCCTAATTCGCCCATCGCCTCCTGTAATTGGCGTATCGTCACGCCATCCTTGTCGAAAAAGGCATCTAAGTCGTATTCATCTGGACTCTTGTCGAACTTGACGATGCTTCCGCAAATCGCCACATTTGGTAAAGTGGAATCAACCGCAATTGAGCTCACAAAATCAAGGACAGCTTCGTGGCTATCAAAGGGGATGGTTTCAATATTCCATCGCTTTAAATTCTCAATTTGAAGCTTCATTTTGAGTCTTTCAAATGGTCCCCGTGGTACTCTGAGTAGAAGAAAATGTTTATATTTTGTTCTGCTCAGCTTGACACTTGCTTGCGAGATGAGCCGCTTTAGGGCGGGATCAGAGAATGACGATCCCACAAATATAATACATTTCTGACGATATTCGCTCTCAAATGCGGACCAAATCTCTTTTCGAGTGCTATCCATCCGATCAAATTGCTCTTCGGTAAAAACAACATCCCAACTGAGGTCGTCCCTATATCGAGCGCTATCAAAATCGCCATTGATTTTGACAACCAAGTTTCGTTCGAATAGCTTTTCTTTGAACTCTTCGTCGTTTCTTACCACATTTCGATTTGTCTCTGATATCGTAATTGCTTTTTCAAGTAATGAGTCGTAGTTGGTTGTCCAGATTCTTGATGCAGCGGACTTAACTATACTAAAGTGAAAGTCGCTTGGCTTTGCGTTTTTTGAAAAGTGAAGTTTTATTAGATCGAACAAATGAGATCTGTTTTCTGGATTCGCTGCTAGGAGCTGGGCCGCCTCAATTAGGCTGCACATGGACAATAGAAAGGAGGAGTTCAATATCCCGAAAATTTTTGTGTAACTGGTAACCCAATTATCGAATCCAGATTGTGCGGAGATGCCCGCGCCACCGTAGAACACCAAATCGTTCTCCTTTATGGCTTTGTGAATTTCGGATGGATAGCCTGAACCAATGGTCTTGATGGTTGTGGCCATTGCGGCAACAAGTTCGGTCAATTCGATCTTGGATCTAAGAATATTACATCCGCTTGCAAAAGCAGAATGGGCGGGTTCTCCGGTCCAACCGGCATGAATGTAATACACGCTAGCGGCAGTTGCTGCGCTATAGTCTGAATCAGAATCTCCAATAAAAACTACTTGATCTGGCGTAAGCTCTAATTCAGTCAAAGCAAGATTTATGGACTCTGGTGAAGGCTTAAGACGTAGTGAATCTTTAATTCCAATTACGACATCAATTAAATTCTTTATTCCATAACGAGCCACCAGAATGTCCAATTGGCTTTGTCTGCGGTTTGAGACGATTGCTATTTTTAGTCCAAGTTTTCTCGCATGAGAAAGAGACTTAATGATGTCAGGATCTATTCTAGCTGCGTATTCAAAACGTTGTAATTTTTCTTTATAGGTTCGATAGAGATCTTCGAATCTTTCCTCAGGGATAGCTTCTCGTGGAAGAAATACTTGCAACATTTGACGACTCGCCAATAATGGCATTGCGTTGAATGCTGTATTGAGATTTTCGTCCCAAGAGCTAGTTTCTGACAATGTTTCAATGAGCGCCGTTAAGGCTGATTGGCGGGCGTCATATATAGGTCCGTCGAAATCTAGCAGTAGTGCTTTCATGAATTAATAGTTTCAATTAAATAACGCTGGCTTTGCGACAAAATAGGCCGAATCGATGTCCGAGAGAGTGAGGCGTATCTCGCAAGGTTCTAGTCATGGAGGAGCAATCCCATTTGGTTCGACTCCTCCGCCTGCATGACGCTTCACGTTTGCTACCGCCTCTCGATACATCGCTTCAAATTCAGGGAAAGTAGAAATAGGTAATACGGGAACTGCCAACGGTTGGTTGGGAACTGGCAGTGCTGCGTCAAGATGCTGAGGCACATTCGGGCTACTTGCGATGAAGGTATAAAGTAGCCCACCGATCACTATGCTAATACCTTTTTTCCCAAAAAAATCACGGTGCAGTGGTGGAGACATCCAATCAGTATAAAAATTCCCATCAGGAGCCAAGTAAGCCTCTAGGTAAAATGGAAACTTAGAAGATGCGAGAGGATCTTCATTGAAAATTGCTTGGCGGAGCACTTCTTGCTGTTTTCCCAAGCTTCCAATCGCAAAGCTAGGTTCCTTCGTGACAGCCATACGCCAGATGAGCGACATGCCATACAGTTTGAATTTCTTGTAGTCGATATCGAGGCCAATGTGTTTCATGGTGGGAACCACCAAAGGGTCAATCTTGCCGGGGCCCACAATCCGTGCAGCGTGATCCTCCCATGCGGAAATTTTAGACTCACAATCATCACAGAGAAGAAAATCCCGGATACCCTTTTGTATGGGCTTCTCCTTCTTTGATCCGTCTCCTACGAATGTTCTAAGTTGATGCTTTTCGTTATAAAACGGTGCATAATTGAACTCGGGAACGATGTGGGAATTGGCAAGTTCTTTATTTGGTTCGAGACAAAGAGGGCAGCTATTGATGGGGCGAGTTGCTTTCATAGCGTTTACTTGACTCTATTCACAAACTTCGATGGACCATACTGAGTCGATTTCAGCAGTTTCGAAATCCACTTCAAATTCCTTGGATTCGTGGTTTGAATTCACTTCAAAAGCCAATCGGCCTTCTACTTTTATCATTATTTCGGCCTCTGCTTCATACACGTGATCATTGTGATCCGAAACGGCCGGTAAGTAGCCTTCATCTTCTTCAAAGATCCAATAGTCTGCTTTATAAATGTAAAAAGTTGCCGTCACCGGAAGATTTACATTAAATGGAAGGACGAACCTTTTTTCGCCGTAATACTCCAGATCGGACCAATCGAAATTTGGATCTTCAGGTTCTCCATAGCTTGTTATAGTCGCTTCGTCGGAGTTATTGCTCCATCCCGTATACTCTAGCGTTTTCCAGATTACTTCTTCCCCCAGTAGAGATTTTACTTCAGCCATTAGGCCGCTGGAATGTTCCGGAGTAATAGCGAGTCTCGATTTAATAAAGGAGAGATTTCCGAGTGGATCGTTGCTTTCAATCGCAGATTGTGCTTCGTCGGAAGCTACGAATGCTCGCAAGGTTTCAAAGACGGCAACACTTGGTAAGTCAGCTGCCGCCATGCGTAACTTTTTGTCCGCAGATACAAAGCAAATCGTGCTGCCTTTGATTTCATTAGCTATTTTCCGGATTGCTTGAAAAATAAAGCTGTCTGGTATGTCGTCCCGCGTCTTCGGTTGCCGAAATGGAGGGTGACCTTTGAAATAGGCTTCCATCGCAGCACGTGACTGGGTCGCGCAAATACTAACTTTTTGCGCATCGATCGATTTAAGCCAGTCTTCAAAAAATAATCCAGCAGAGCTAATTATCTCTTTTCGCTTTTCCTGTAAGCTCGATAACGCGCTTTTAAGCCATACGTTTATCTCTGGTGATAGTGCCTTTTTCGAAAGTTGTCCGAGGCTCCGAATGGCTGGATCGACGTGATCTTTGACCTGTTGTTCCCTTTGGGAAAGGAACTCTTGTTCCACTACATAAGGAACATGAAGCGTCAGAAATTTTGCCTTGGCAAGATTCTCAATGACCCAGAACTCCGAATTCCGAAGTCGAGCGTCAGCAGTGAAAATGTTGGTGTCTAACACCAAATGAATCATAGCTTAGAGTAATTGAGATTGGGTGAATTTTCTTATTACTGGCAGGCCTCGCAGGTGCCTCCGTTGAGCATGGCGTCGATGGAGCAGGCGTACTTTTCCTCGGCGGTGGATTGCTTCGTTCCGGCGGCGGTGGCTGCGGTTTGAGTCGCCATGACGCCGCGTTGTTCTTTCTTCACGTCGATGGTGGATTTCTCGATGTTGGAGGCCTGGAGGGCGCGGAGGTAGTAGGTGGTCTTGACGCCCTTGTCCCAGGCGCAGCGATCCGTTCTGTTCAAGTTGCTGCGTGCGCTCGCACCTTGCATCTCGGGGGTGGCGAGGAAGAGGTTGACGCTCTGGCTTTGGTTGATCCACTTCTGGCGGCGGGCGGCGGCGTCGATGATGGTTTCGTAGTCGATGCCGAAGACGGTCTTGTGCTTGTGCTTGTGCTTTTGGGGCTTCCGGGATGTCGTCGATGGCGTCGAGCTCACCGTCGAAGTACTTGAGCTGGTCGAGCATTTCCTGGTTCCAGAGGTTGGCCTTCTTGAGGTCTTTGACGAGCTCGCTGTTGAGGACGATGAAGTCGCCGGAGAGGTTGGATTTGACGTAGAGGTTCTTGTAG
>Ga0123337_10001915_pt1 | contig 25036 bp, 18 predicted proteins | sample frozenSSSSmetaG_FD_89792 | JGI IMG/M metagenome (GOLD analysis project Ga0123337, IMG submission 89792) | Glacier valley bacterial and archeal communities from Borup Fiord, Nunavut, Canada, to study Microbial Dark Matter (Phase II) -... | ecosystem: Environmental > Aquatic > Freshwater > Ice >...
AAAAACATACAACAGCAGGTATTCGCTGGTGGTCACCCACCCAACTACTAATCTGCCGATCTGGAGCTTGTGTATGGCAGAGCGGACGGGATGCCCAATTCTCTCCAGTCTATGGTCGTATGTACTCATAAATTATTGCATAGATTTATATGAAGAACAGATAGAGGCAACAGCAACAGAATAACAGAGGAGAAGGAAAAAAAGACAAAAAACATACGTACAACAGCAGGTATTCGCTGGTGGTCACCCACCCAACTACGAATCTGCCGATCTAAAGGCTAAAGCTTATGTATGGCAGAGCGGACGGGATGTCCAGTTCTCTGTGCTCTGCGGTCGCTCCCTCTGAAAACTGCCCACTAAAACCATTTCCCGTTGCCAAGGTTCCGGTAGGAAAAGTTCTCGGCCCACCGCCAAGCAATCCTAGTTATGGTTGTTGAATAGAGGATTTGTGTTTGGTGCCTATGGGCACCCGGAGATTCTCAGTTTGGAGAATTCATGAGAATCTCCATCTCCATGCATGGAAACTTCCATGCATGAAGCATCAGCCTTTTAGCCTTTGTTTCGGGCTCTCTATATTATGAGAGCCCTTTCCTAGATTAGACAGTTTTACAATACAATCACTTCTACTCAGATGATTCAGTTCAACATAGCTGTGGTATAAATGATCCTGGCGACGCACAACCTGTTGCGCTTGTTGAGCATACCGTTCTGTGGATGCTTTCCTCATTCTGAGGGGTTCCTTGTACGTCTTGACCTTGACTGATTGGGTAGTCCATCTTCTGTCCAAGACTTTCTGAAACCTGCAGTTCCAAGTTCAGCAAGTCCACGGTTATGTGCATCCCATGCAAACAACGCTGCCACACATTCTATGGTGCGTCCAGCGTTACAACGTGAGAGAAAGGGCGCTCAAGGGACACCCAAAGAGGATGAACAGTTAAGCAAAATTCAAAGGGACGGCTACTCATAAGACGACATCCACGCCGCCCTCCCCGGCCGAAGTAAAGGGGCGATACAGGTATGCTATTCTACGAAACTCAAAACGTAGTATTGGTGGAGATGGAGGTGCGGCCGAGAAGACCTAGTTGAGAAGCAATTCGAAGATCAGTCCGTCCACGGCTTTGTGCATCAGATTATCTCTTGATGAATGAGGCCAGACGAAGTTAGGGAGTCGGGCTCCAAAGCAACGACATCTAAGGCTAGAAGACATCCATAATCCTTAGTGGATGTGGGAGAAGGGGCAAGAATAGATCTAAGATATTGTTCCTGGCCTCCTCACTCTTTCCACATAACAGTTCCCTCCCTAGCGCCGCCCTCCTCCAACCCTTCTCGCGCAGATACGTGCGCCCAATAGACGAACTTGTTGATGGCTTGAATGAACTGTAACTTCGTGGCCTAAATCTCCTTCTCGGACTCCTAGATCCAAGACCTTGCACAGGACCTCTTCCACAGGCCGGAGACGAAAAGCGCGTCATCGACGAACTGCAATCCAACGTTTCCACCAGCCAACTCTTCCACATATGCCGCGTCCGGCGCTCCCGAATCGAGGCTTATGACGATCCGCGCGAGGTGCTTGTCAGGCCTAACATACCCTGCGATCCCCTCACAGAAACCCCTCTCATCGCTTCCAGCCCCCAAAGTGCCCGTGAGCATCTCATCCGCATCACGGTGCATCCTCACAACTTCTCTGCTCGTTATCCCGTATATCCTGCTACTACCGCTTTCTTTGACGAACTCCATTGACGGCAGGCCGAAGCAACAGCCGCGAACAAGCCGGGTAGCTGACGGCGGGCGGGCTTGTATTGACGCAGAATGACTGGCCTGTCTACGCCACCCAAGCATGATAAACGACGGTAGGCCCTGCGGCGTCCTCCCTCCTCGGAGGGCGGTGGGCAGATGAATATGATAAGCCGCGTGCGAACCGCAGAGCATGATGCATTCTCCAACAACATCTGCATATGCACATACTACGAACCAACGACAGCTATTTTTTTTTTATTACAATCCAAACCCCCATCTCCCCTCCACCCCGCCACACCTCCCACCCTCGTCCTCCACGCTCGTCCCCGCAGAGAAAGAGCACGCCACAGACGCCTCGCCCGCCCCTGCACAGCCTCCATCCACTCCCTCCGTGCACGGCATGGCATGGCCGAGACATCGCGGGGGCTGCTCGTTTAAGAGCTTCTATCCACCGCGAAGCTCGCGCCCGCTGCGCTGCGCCAGCCATGGAGGATGGAACTACCCCACGCAGAGCTGCGTCGTTCGGTCCAACACACGGCATCCATGCGGCAAGGAGGGAGTCACGCGGCCGCTCTTCCACAGCCACAGGGTCGAGAATGCGAGATGGAGGTGCGGGAAGAAGACCCGGCGCAAAAGCACCGTCTGTACATGTATGCATTGACTCTATCTTACCTGACGTACATCCCACCCATCGCTCCATGTAACCCCCCTACGCCCCACCAACACCCCTCCCCACCGCCCCCGCAGCCTCACCAAACACAACCCCCTCAAACACCGTCTCCGGCAGCTCCCCCGCCCACTGCCCCACCTCCCTCAGCCGCCGAACCCACTCCCTCCTCTGCCCCTCCCCCAGCTCCTCCCAGCTCCGGCCCCCCGGCCCGCCCTGCCCCTCCTCCCGCGCCGCCACCTCGATCTTCTCCCGGATATCCGCACTGACCGCCTCCTGCGCCGCCGCCTCGTCGTCCCGGTTGAAACTCACCAGCCTCTCCCCGCCGTCCGTGGAACCAGGCGTGCTGGCGCGCACCACCACCTCCCTCCCCTGCCCGCGCAGCTCCGCGATCATCTCCGCGACGGGATGCTCCCGGAACGCGGCGAACATCGCGGCGCCCCCGCTGCCAGCGCGCTCGTCCGCCCGCCCGCGCCGCGCCCCCCGCTCCGGCGTCCGCAGCGTGAAGTACTCCCGCAGCACGGCCGGCAGCCGCTCCTCGGCACGCAGCACCGCGGGGCTCATCCCGCTCAGCTCCAGGATCATCTGCGCTAGCGCCGCGAACGCCAGCACCGCCAGCACGCTCACGAGCTGCCGCGGCGTGATCCCCAGCTGCGCCACGGGCGCGATCGCCACGCGGTAGTGCGCCGCGCCCGTCGGCTTGAACAGCGGGACCGAGAGCACCACGGCCGTGTTGCCCACGCTGACGCTGGCGAGACGCAGCACCTGCGGCGCGCGCGCCTTCGCCAGCATCGCGGGGAAGGGCGCGAATGCCAGCCCGGTGATCTGCAGCGGGTGCACGTCCTTGATGCGCGTGAGCAGGCGCGGCTGCGTGACGATGGCGTTGGCGCCGGAGACCTGGTAGTCGAGGGCGACGAGCGAGATGGAGGATTGGTCGGCGACGGCGACGAGGAACTGCGTGTTGGCCTGCGCCTCGCCGGGGGTTTCGGGGGCGAAGAGGTTGCAGACGGAGAGGGCGGTGGCTTGGACGACGCGGGAGGGGAGGAGGAGCGCTTGGGATGCGCGGGCGATGGGACCGCTGGCCGAAGGGGTGATGCGCAGGACGCGGAGGAGGGCGCCCGAGCGGGAGGGCTGGTTGATGAGGACGGCGATGAAGGATGGGGTGAGGAAGCGGAGGGAGCGGAAGACGGGGAGGGATGGCTTGCCGGGCGCTTCGGCACCGGGCATGGTGTAGATGCATATCGGATCCTCGTCATCCGGGCTCGCAGATATGGTCTTCAGATACACACGATGGTTGTCGCAGTATGCGACGCTGTAGTCCTCCGCCCCAGTCTGGATGATATCCACATCCTCCGCCTCCTTCTCCAGCTGTATCACCCCCCTCGTCCCCACCGTCTTCTCCCCCCCCGCCACATCAAAGATGGCCAGCTCGGGCGGATCCGCAAACCCCGTCGCCGCAGCACCCAGCTGGCGCCCCTCGGCCGACGGCCTCGCCAGCCTCAGCACGCGCTGATACGCCGCCTTGTCCTTCGACGCGAACAGCCTGTCGCGCGAGACCTCCTGGATCGTGGGCTTCGCCGACTTCTGCCTCCGGCCCAGCGCGTAGCCGCGGAAGTGCTCGTTCTTGCCCCGCTCGACGTCCTTCGGGCCCGCGTTCACGCCCGCGTACACCATGGTGAGGCCGCCCGCGGTTCGGCCGACGGCCAGGCTGGTCGGGTTGTCCTCGTCCTTGCTGAGCTCGAGCGAGGCGATTTCGTGGAGCTCGTGCGGGTCGGAGGCGTCGAAGGCTGTCTGCGCGTGATGGGTTAGTGGATGCGCCTCGAGGGAGTGGAATTGATCCCGCCCGAGGACGGACTCACAATCTTGTTTCCCACTCCGTTCTTGCCAGGTCCCCCACCCCCTCCTACCACGAGCCTCGTGGCATCATAGGGGTCGAAGTCGCATGCATAGAGTGGGCAGTCGAGGGTCACTTTCGCAGATGGTATGATGGGTGCCATGGCTGGCTGGCTTTCTGGTTCTCCTTCTTTCTGCTGACAAGATCTCTTCTCCCAAGGGCAAAGACGACAAAGAGGGCAAAGAAGCAAGGTGAAGTGAAGTTCAGGAGTGCTGAGACGTAGAGAAAAGCAGGAATAGGAATATTTATCGTCGGGGTCAAGCGCAGCGCCAAGTGGACTGTGGACGAGCGTCGAGATGGTCAGACCGCAGAGTATGGGGAAAGTATGGAAAGATGTATGACGACGGGCCGATAGTGAGGCGATGTTTGGGGGGATAGTGGAGGGCTACCCCTGCGAGAGTTGTTAAAAGGACCGCGATGACAGTTATATAATGAAGTCCAGAATATCAGCAGTTAATATACCCAATTTCAATACATGTTCATCTCCTCCACCTGCATGGACTTTCTGATAATATTGAAGTCGAAAAGCGGAGAGATGGCACGAATGTAATGTGGCCTGGCCCTACGTAGTGAAAGCTGTTATGTGCATGGATCTAGTGTGAGGCTGACGAGGCTGAGGCTGACGAGGCTGAGGCTCTACACTACGAAGACGTCACATTTCTTTCTACGACAAACAAGTTTGCATCACCGTCAATGTTTCCACCACCGAAGAATCAGCTTCATCTCATCCGTCTTAAATCCCCATTTATCCGTGTCTAAACACATCAACCCCGAGCTCATCTATCATTCCCGGCTGCGGCTTGCCCATCATAAAATCCCCAGCCCTATCCATCCGTCATCCACAGCCGCCGTCTTCCCCCTCCCAACAGACACGCCTGCCAAACGCACATGCAGGCCATGCATGCATGATCCATCAAACCATCCGTCGCTGTAGAATTAAAAAAAAAGACAAGCTTGAAAAACGCCATGCAAACGCTCGCTCGCCAGTCGCAATAACCTTCAATGCCTGCTCTCACGACCACCCAGCCCGCCCGCCTCCAATTCCCAAACAGCGGTGGAAAGAACGAGACCTCTATCCACGGCCGGCGATACCCATCCTGGCGGAATGAACATCCCCTCTCCCACACGAGACGGGCCGAGATCAAACGAGAAACAGCACGGTCGGGGCGAGAGCGGCGGCCTTCCCAAACGCCAGAGACAAGGTCGATATGGTGAAACCAACTGAACGATATGGAGCGATCCCGCCTTGAGATATCGAGGTATACTTGCGCGTAGCAGAGAACCCCCAAAAAGCAGCCGTCGTGTAACATTATTTTTGTCGTAAAGAATCCGTACCACGCCCTCACACCTCACCAGATCTACTTGGCGTGCTTCTTGAACGCGAGAAGCTCCGCCAGAGAACCCAAGGAGCAGCCGTGCTTCAGGAAGTCGTGCTTGAGCAGCTCGTCGGCGCTGGCTCTGCTGCGGATGTCGACGCAGAGGCAGACGGACAGGAAGGCCTTGAGGTCCTTGCTGAGCTTCTCGGGCTTCTTGAGACGAGGCGTTCCGTTGGTGGCGATCAGGTACAATGCCTTCAGCGGCTCCTCGTTGAGATAGGGCGGCTCCGACTCGATCATCTCGATTGCCATGATGCCAAGAGACCAGATGTCGACCTTGGGTCCATACTCCTTCTGCTTCACGACTTCTGGGGCCATCCAGTACGGTGTACCGACCATGGTGGCACGCTTGGACTTTGTCTCGGTGAGCTTGGCGCAGAAGCCGAAATCGGTGATCTTGACGTTTCCTCGTGCATCCAGAAGAACATTGTCACTCTTGATATCACGATGGATGATGTTCTGCTGATGCAGATGCTCCAAGCCTCGGCAGGTCTATCGAAATGTCAGTCTTCCAATTCACACATACACATATTAGGTCAACATACCTCAAGGCAAATAGTGGAGATCTGGTCCTCGGTGATGACGGGATTGTTATCAATGACGTCCGTCAGCGCACCGCCCTCCATAAACTCCATCACCACCCACAGCTCCGTAAAGTTGTTGCGCAGGAAAGCATCGAGGAAATTGACGATGTTTCGGTGCTTGCTGTCCTTCATGACCATGATCTCATTGACGATCAGCTCCTTTCTTGGCTGGTGGGCCAAATCCATCTGCTTGATGGCAACCTGTGCTTTAGGACCTTGCTCACGCAGAACCTGGCGGGCAATCGGCGAGGCCGGGTTCTCCTTGACCTTGGCGACATACACAGATCCAGAAGCACCTTGTCCGATCTTCTTCTGTTTTGCGTAGGAGAGACCGGGGTCATCCTTGGACACAACCTCCTTCAATTTGGTCATGACGTCTGCCTCGGACATGGTAGACATGCGAACATCTTCCTTACGAGGAGCTGGAGCCTTGGAGGTCAGAGCGGCTTCCGCAGCCTTGATAGCATCATTTTGCTGAATGCCGTTCTGGGCAGCTGTTTGCTTATGGACATTGAGCGGCTTGGGTTGCGAGACGGAAGGTGGCTGTATGCGGCTTGCTGACTGTTGCTGAGAAGAACCATTGGGCTGCGCACGTGGAGTTTGCGGCTGGGATTGTCCTCCGTTCTGGTAGCGTGGACTCTCGCTCCTCTGCTTCTGATCCGTTCTTGGCGAAGCACGACCGTTCTGATCTCTCTCTCTCGAGATCTGCTCATTTGAACGAGGAGTAGAGGAGGAGCTTTGTTGGCTGGACAAGCCGGGACGAGAAGTGCCAGCCGATGTCGGTGCAGATGGTGCCTGTCTTTGGCTGCGGAGGGAACCATTGGGCTGTGGCTGCCGCGATCCACCAGGCGCTGGCGGGGCCGCACGAGACGGGTTGTAGCGATCTGCGGTGCTGCCACTCGAATATCCACCTCCGCCGATTTCCTGCTGAGCCATTGGCGTCCGCGTCTTGGGCAGAGAAGCATTGTACTCGGCCAGATCTTTACGATCGCGCTCCTCTTGCTCACGACGCTCACGCTCCCGTTGTTGCTGTGACTCCTGCTGGCGCTGCTCCTCGCGATTCTGCTGCGGCGGCTTGAATTGATTGGCCATTTGCCGCATCTGCTCGATCTGCTGCTGCTGGCTCCCAGACACAGGTGCCATATTGGCCTTATTGTTATAACTGGGATTAGGCTGTCCACTGTTAGGATTAGGTCTCGGTGGCGCAACTGACGTTCCAGAGCCAGTATAGCCCAGCTGCTTGTTTTGATTGTTGGACACTGGTGGTGTCGGTGTAAGACTTGGATACGCATCTGGGTTCTCGGCGCGCTTGGTGATATCGGAATAGAATTCGAGAACCTCGAAGACGGCCTGTGGATCTCTCTCATAGTCCTCCTTGGTGATGGCGGAGGAGTTGAGGAGCTTAGACCACTCCGGCGGAAGTCCCACAAACTTTCCAGTGGTGTTGTCGAATCCGACATGGACGGCATGCGAGAAATTCGTCGGATTGCTCACGCCGCCCATGCCTGGACAGCGCGCATATATGAAGTCGATCCACTGGTATAGATCGTCGTCGCTCTTGACCTTGATCTGCAAGGTTCTGATGCCGTTGTCGTCATCTCCAGGGTTGTTCGAGCTTCCATCGGTGTAGCGCTTGACCTCGAAGATTATTCCGGCGGCCTCGACACGCGAGACGCCAACGACGTCCTTCAAGATGATCGAGTACGACACCTTTCCGCCTTCCTGCTTGTGAAAGTCCAAGACCTCCTTTCTCAGCACCATGAACTTCTGTCTCCAAGGGTTGAGGAAGGTCTTGCCATCCTTGACCGTGGCCCAGCCCTCCTTGATGACTGCCACGCCACCTTGTCCGTCGATATTGCTGTTCGCCCGCGCCAACGGCAGTGACACTGTTGATCCGGAGTATGTAGAGGTGGCGGTTCTTGCGATAGGAGACGCGATGCTCATGCTCATCATGTTTCCCGGCAGGTTTGCAGTCGCTGGGGTGAGGTTGAGTCGCGGTCGATCGGTCGGAGGACGAGGCGCAGGGCCTGGATTCATGAATTGGTTTGGCGCATAACCACCACTGTTCATGGTTAGTATATGTAGATCGATATGAAGGTTGAATGCTGTGAGGGAATGCTGCGGAGGTTGCAGCGCAGTCTGAGATGGGAGGTCTTGGACGTCGCCAAGGACGCGCAGGAGTAGGGGTGGTGATTCTGATTTTGATCTGGATTGGAGTCTGTAAACAAGGTATCCATCCGCGTTACTTACATCGGTGCACTGCTCGGGCTGGGCATGATGGCGATTCTCTCGTCGAGCTGGATGTGAGGATCAGGACGAGTGAAGTCGATGGCGGGTATCTATCCCCCCTATGGCGGCGGGGTAGACCGAGTGTTGATGGCCGACAACGTGGCTGGTGTGCTTTGGTCTGCTGTGCTGTGCTGTGGGATGACCGGATTAGCAAAGAGATGGAGATGGAGATGGAGATGGACAGGCGAGTGCTGGTGAATAGCGGCACATACGTCGGTCGTGATGGGAGATGGAGATGGTTTGTTGATTTGTAGACTTGTTGATTTGTTGATTTGCGTTGGAGGTTGCGAGAGGGAGGTATGGATGGTATGGATCGATCGAGGAGAGCTGCACCTACACCGTCCTGCTCCTCTCCCAAAGTGCGGCCTTTGTGCTGCGGGCGCCGTGCTTACTGAATGAATGTGATGTGATGATTTCCGTCGGCCCCATGCGTGTTCTCTGGTGTTGGAAGCTTCGTATTCGTGAAGATGAAGATATTCGTGAAGATGTGCACCCCGACTTGGACGTCGACTTCGCTGCAGTCAGGTACAGAGTGTGAAGGGTCGCTGGTCGTTGATTGTTGAGTAGAGTACGGATATACGAAGTACTGCAGTACCGAGTTTTGGATGGTGGTGGTTCGGCGTCTAGACTCGAGATTAACGTTGTGCTGGTTGTGGTTGGTGGGCACTTATGTACTTCCACTTCCCGTTAGCCGCTGGTGCGGGTGTGGAATGAAGGCCAGGAGCATCTACGGAGTAGGAGCACAGGAGGATCCAGCTAAGCTAAGCAAAGGGGCTCAGAGGTCATACCTCCTTATATCTCCTTGCATCTCCTTCCATCTCCTTATATCTCCTTATATCTCCTTATATCTCTTTTGATAATCTCCGAGACTCTGACAATCTTAGACTACCATAATGCTACATACAACCACTCATTGAAGTAATAGTAGTATGAAAGATGCTCAAATGATAACATATAACATAGAACCTCTTCTAAAGCTATGCATCTCTCATCCTGCAGAAAACATCCGCGACAAAGCTTCATCCCTTTCATCGCACAAGCTCATTCATCATTTATCCGAGGCACGCAGGGAACCATCCTCCCTAATCTCTAATCCCAAGCGTTTCACTTTCACCACACGAGCATACATATGTATATACATATATGTACATACATCCACCAGCCCCTTTCGGCGCCCAGAACCATGTCGCATGCTCCCTCATCTCATGCCTGCGCAGGCCATACTTGGAGGGACGCGCCGCACAAGGGGGGGGTTCGTGGAAAGGAAATCGTATAGTCGATTTCCTCGAACATGTACATACATACATACCGCATCCATAGCCTCGTAGAGAAACCTTCATTTCCTATCGACCATCGTTCCCGCGCTGGCTTTGTGGGAGGGAGAGAGATATACATGCCGCTACTTACCCCCTTCTTCTGCTTCCCCGTATCCAGGACGTACAGTATGTACCACCTACGTACATATGTATGTAACATACATACAATATATACACTTACCTACCTACCTACGCACAAATCCTCCCTCGAAGTCCCCCTAACCCCCTGAACGCTCCGTCTTCGACCACCCACCGCCGCTTCGCGACGCGTGAAACTCTCAAACTTCCATCATCCATCCGATCCGAACGCACTCGCGGCTCGCGGCTCACGGGTAGCCAGCCCACTCCCCCATCCGCTTCCAGCACACCTACCTATGTACACACCTCTGTACCGGCATCAGAAGAGAGCTTATCATATCACGTCCCACAGCAAACAACTGCTCGTCCACAAAATGGCCTTTTCAAGCTTGCCGACGGCTCGCTCGCATCGAATGCGTGTAGACCAGCTCCCTAGGCAAAGGCCAAGGAGATTTACTTCCTACCTGGCCAGGTAGTAGTAATGGATGGGGAGCTAGTCATGGGATATCCTAAGGAAGGGTGGTGGGGGTCTTGGACTGTGGAAGTCGATGCACAGGTACAGGGCTGCTCCCAAGGCTGGACATCACGTTGCTTCGACCCGAGGCGCCGCTCGTGGCAGAGAGCCGAGCCTCCGTGCGGCGACGGTGGGGTGCATGGAGCGCAGGAGAGGGCTGTTGGTAGCACGGGAAGACACGGCAGTGCGGTGCGGAGAGAGCTGTTAGTAGCACGGGAAGACATGGCAGTGCGGTGCGGAGAGCATCGCAGTCGAGATCAATGATGAAAGATGGCAAGAAGTCGAAAATCGGAGCATATAATTGCCAAGGGCGCTTTTGATCAGAACCTCTAATGCAGACAGACGAGACATGATTGATTTCTGAATACCCCCCCCCTTCTACCCCCCTCTCCCCCCCTCGCAATCCCTAGCGGATCGGCACCCCAGCCTCCGCATCCTGGCCCTCAAAGGCCGGCAGCTCCCGCTCGACATCGCTCCACTCCTTCTCCCCACTGACCAGCTCCCGGATGGCCCGCACGACCGTCGCCTCGTCCGCCCGCACCTGCTTCGTCGAGTCGCGGTCGCGCAGCGTGAACGTCCCGTCCTGCACGGACTGGAAGTCCACCGTGATGCCCAGCGGCGTGCCGAGCTCGTCGTTGCGGCTGTAGCGCCGCCCGATCGACGCCGACGAGTCGTCCACGCGCGCCGACACCCCCCCCGCCCGCAGCCGCGCCGACAGCTGCCGGATCAGCGGCTTGAACGACTCGTGGCCCGACAGCGGCACCAGCAGCACCTTGGTCGGCGCCACCGGCGGCGGGAACGAGAGCACCCCGCGGCTCTCGTCCGCTCCCTCCGCCCCGCGCGTCCAGTAGCTGTGCTCGAGCAGCGAGTACAGGATGCGTCCGATGCCGAATGACGGCTCGATGACGTTGGGCGTGTATTCCCTCGTGTGCTCGGTGCGTGTGCGCTTCTCGATCGTCAGGAGGTCCTTGGTGATCTCGACCTTGCCGCTGCCGACGCCTGGCACGTCGATGATGATCCGGCCATTGGCTGCCAGGTCTTGCGCGAGGACCTCGCGCTCGACCTGCGAAGTGCTGACGATGGCGCTCTCGACGGTTTTGCCGTCCTTCTTGAAGAAGGGGCCGAACTTCTTCTTGTCGACCTCGACCTCCCACTCCTCGACGACGAGCGGCTCGGCGAGCTTCTCGCGCACGAAGAGAGGAGCGCCCGTCTTCTTGGCGTGGACCGTGAGATCGTATGCGCTTCTGTCGGCGCAACCGACACACTCCACCCAGCCGTAGCTGGTGAACAGCTCGGCATCCCAACAATCGGCAGCGTAATGAGCCATCTCGTTCTTCATGTGCTGGCGGAATCTGACCTTTGACTGGTCAACACCGATTTTCTTGAGGAAGAGCTGGATGCGGGCAAGGAAGTAGCCAAGGGTCTCGTTATCGACGATGCCATCGGCGACGGCCTTGCCGATCGAGATCTTCTCGATGTCGGTCTTGCCAGCCAACTGGGTGTGTCTGTTCAGGAGGACAAGCTCGACATCCTTGACCTCGTTGAAGCGCGCATGCTTCTTGCCACCGAGCGGATCGACGAAATGCTCGATCTCGGCCATCAAGAACTCGCGGACGCGGAGCAGACCAGCACGTGGCGAGATCTCGTTTCGGAAGGACTTGCCAATGGAGGCGGACGCGAATGGCATCTGCTGCTGGTTGAACTCGAGAAGCTTGGCGAAGTTGAGGAATTGACCCTGAGCAGTCTCTGGACGGAGGTAGCCTGGGGAGTTGCTGCTGGGGCCGATGGACGTCTGGAACATGAGATTGAAGGCTACTGGTGGCTCTGGCTCAACACCGGTGTTCGGGTTCTTCATCTCGTACTTCTTGATGAGCAGGCCGAGTTCGGCGCCATTGTAGTTATCGATCTAAGTCATGCATCAGTATAGAGCCTCAACATTATGCGCGGATATATCTCCATACCTTAGCCAAGATCTCCTCGTACTCCTGCACGACCGCATCGTCAAGCTTGACAGCCTTGGTCTCCTTGACCTTGCGCTTCTTCTTGGACGGATCGGCCGGCTCCTCCTCGACCACCTTCTGGCCTCTAGCCTCCTTATCCCCCTTCAATCTCTGACTCAAGATCTCCTCCACGAAGTGATCCGCCCTGATAATCTCCCCGTTCTTCGGGTCCTTGCACATCCAGTCCGAGAACTTGTCCACGTGGCCAGACGTCTTCAGCACCTCCAGAGGAGTCAAGGCCGAGCAGTCCAACTCCATCATGTCCTCCTCGAGAACAAAGTGCTTGCGCCAGATCTCGATGATGTTGGCCTGCAGCGAGCAGCCCGGCGGGCCGTAGTCGTAGAGACCCGCAACACCGCCGTATGCCTCGAAGGACGGGGTGTAGAACATGCGGCGGCGGAGGAGCGAGTCGAGGGTCGGGCGATCGAGGGGCTGGCCCTTCAGCGTCGTAGCGGTAGCCATGCCGGGCGTTGAGCTTGGGGTTTTGGGCTTGGGGACCTTGTGCTTCGCACGAAACTGTGGTGTTGTTGTGAAGCTTCTGAGCCCAAGACGTGGGGTAGTCGCTGGTAGTTTGGTGACAGACTGCGCTAATCTACACAAGATGCGCATTCACTTGAGCTGGATCAGAGTCCAGATATCTGACAAGTCAAGGCGTAGTATAGACAACTATCTTCTACTTCTTGGCACCGATTGAGACTTTGCGACCGGTTGTGACTCTTCGAGTTGGTCACAAACTGATCGACCTTTATTTGGCCGGACGACGGTTTTTCCGCTCCGCTAATTTTTCTGGCCCCGATTGATACTGATAGCAAAATAATCTCGAGCACCTCCCATTTTCACAATTATACCCCGCGACTCACACAATGGTAGCAAAACGCCAGAAACCGCTGTCGTCGAAGGCGGCATTGCCGTTCGTCACGGGCAACAAGTTCAAGCGTCAGGATCTGCACGTTAAACAGAAGAAGGCGAGGGACAGTTTGCGTCGCGATGAGAGGTTCAAGAGGAAGAGGGAGGAGGACAAGAATCCGGAGCTGAGAAGGGAACGCCTGGCGCGCAATGTGCCGATGACGATCGACAAGAAGCGTGTCTGGGACGAGGAGGAGGGCGATGGCCTCAACGTCTCGGTCGACGTCGAGCAGCTGCGGAGGCGACGCATGGAGGCCGCGGAGGCGGGCGACGCAATGGACGAGGACCTGCCCGAAGCAGCCGCCGAGGACGACGTGGACTCCATGCTAGGCTCCGACGAGGAGATGGAAGACGACTCGGACGAGGATACCGAGCACTCGCAGAGGCGGCAGAGAGCAGCCTCGAACGCGCCCTCCCTGGCCGCCTCGACCACGAGCACCAACCTCGACCTCACCCCCGAATCCCTCGCCCTCAAATTCCCCACCCTCTTCACCGACGAGGCGCCCCCAGCCCCCAAGATCCTCCTCACGACCTCGCTCAACTCCACCCTCCACGCCGAGGCCCACCTCCTCTGCACCCTCTTCCCCAACTCCGTCTACATCCCGCGCTCCGCGCACCGCTACGGGCACAAGTTCTCGGTGCGCGAGATCGCCAAGTTCGCATCGAACCGCGCCTACACGGCGGTCGTGGTGCTCAAGGAGGACGCCAAGCGGCCCACGGGCCTGTCCATCGTGCACCTGCCCGCGGGGCCGACGCTGCACTTCAGCATCGCGAACTGGGTCGAGGGCGCCAAGCTGCCGGGCCACGGCAACCCGACGAACCACCACCCGGAGCTCATCCTCAACAACTTCCGCACGCCGCTGGGCCTGCTGACGGCGCGCCTGTTCCTGACGCTGTTCCCGCCGCAGCCCGAGCTGCGCGGCCGCCAGGTCGTCACCCTGCATAACCAGCGCGACTACATCTTCGTGCGCAGGCACCGCTACGTCTTCCGCGACAAGCGGGCGACGGAGAAGAGCGTCGTGGGGCCCGATGGCGAGAAGGTCGTCGGGGTCGAGGAGATCAGGGCCGGGCTGCAGGAGCTGGGGCCGCGGTTCACGTTGAAGTTGCGGAGGGTGGATAAGGGGATCGGGAGGGCGGGGAGCGTGGGCGAGGATGGCCTGCAGTGGGAGTGGAAGGCGCATATGGAGAAGAAGAGGACGAGGTTTAATCTGTAGAGACCGGGTATGCTGTGTGGACTGTCGTGCATTGTATGGCGCAAAGGGGTATGGATTGTTGAAAAATGGAGTATCGACATGGGCGCTAGATTAAATGGAAGATCTCAGGACCCCAAGGCATGTCTCTGACGATATTGCGCCGGATTCACAGGATTAGGTATTTTCTATGTGCTCAAGATGTCCCCCGTGCAAGTGCCCATGCCATGCTCCATGCCCGTACTTGGCCTCAGCCCAAAGCCGACATAAAACGCCTGTCCAACCATGCACATCAGATATATACAAACGACGCCCAAGAGGCTTTCCCTCGCGTTGTCTCGACCCAGACTCCGCCCCAAACCCACCCCGTCTATACAAAGTACATCCTCTTCTCAAACCCCACCCCCTCCTCAGCCCCTGCATCTCTCCCCCCTCCTCTTAGCAATGCTCATAACTACTATACCCGCTCCCATCCGTCCACGCCGTCAGCCTCTCCATGAGCACGGGATCGATGTCCCTATTCGTCTTCAAGAACACCGTCTCATACGGATGCACGTTCGCGCCGTAATACTTGCCATTCCACAGCACATCGCCATTGCCCCTACTATCGCAGTTCTCGATGAACTTGGCGTCGCTGTGGAAGGCCGCCATCATGACCTCGGCGCGGTAGCCCGCGTCGCGGATGATCTGCGTCGCGAAGATCTCCGCGTGCACCGCGCTGTCCCACGTGTGGAAGCACCCGTTGATGCCCACCTCGGGGGCGGCGGCCGGGTCGGCCATCGCCGACGGGTTGGGCGGCGGGTACAGCAGCAGCGAGATCCCGATGCTGTCCGTGGCCCAGATCATGGATTGCACGTGGAAGCGCGGCCAGCAGTTGCTGGTCATGCCTACGAGCTGGGGAGGGCGTTAGTACTGCATCATCTCAATCCTGCGGAATTCTGTAATGTGACTTGGGAATCGGTGCATGATGGCGTGGATGTGATGTGCGGGAACTCGTAGATCGCCAGATGGATCTTGAACACCAAACAGAGGAAAGTAGACCACGAACCTTGACCTCCTCCGTCAACTTCCCCAGATACATCTCCGACCAGCACCCGCCCGCCCACGTCGGCACAAACGGGCCCCTAATGCTCGCATTCATAAGTATGAAGCGCTTATAGCGCTTCCACAAATCGTCCTTGATCAGCACCTCGGCATGGGCGCCCAGATCGTAGCAATCGTTGGGGCGCTCGATGACCCTGATGTTGGGCCTCGAGGGGATCAGCTGCGGCGCGTCCGACTTGCCGTTGATGATGAAGACGAAGTCGGCGGACTGGTGCAGGCCGTGCGCGAGGAAGAACTTGAGGTTTGCGCGCGCGTTCGCCGTCTCGCTGTAGGCGTAGAGGATTAGTGGACGGTTGGGGTCTTCGTCTTCCGAGGCGGCATCTTCGTCGATTGGAGCTTTAGCTTTTGAACTCTTGCCGGCTTCGTCGTTTTCCGCTTCCTCTTCCTTTTCCTCTTCCTTTTCCTCTTCCTCTTCATCCTCCTCAGCGGAATCCTCCTCGGCTGGGACCTTTGCGCTGTCGATTTGCTTGGCGGAAGCTTCGTCATTGGAAGTTTCTTTTGGCTTGGAGGGAACTATCGCTGAGTGTGTCTCCGTTGGCTTGGGGGGAGACATTGGCGCATGTGTCTCTGCTGGGTTCAGTGGGACTATCGGCGCAGAAGTCTCCGCTGGCTTCAATGAGAGTACGGGCGGGTGATTCGGGCTGGCGCTGTCTACTGTCGTTTTCGTCCTGTCGGTGGCCATCTGTGAGACGCTCTGCCTCTGCATACCCGTCAGTTCCAGCCTTTCTTTTCCCTGAGTCTCTGCACTTGTGTAGGGGATGGCGCGTACATGTATGCTCGCCGGCGCATCCAAGAACCACACCGACCATATGAGCATCAGCAGCAGCAACGCGGATATCCACGGCGTCCGGATGGGATTGAAGCTCCACGCCATCTCCTTCGTCCTGTCCTGCCTGCGCCCGGCGGCGTGTCTCTCAATGCGAGTGCGACGATGCGAGGACGCTCGAGATGATTTATATTCAAAGCCAAGGATAGCAGGAACACTGACAGTCCCGGCAATTGGGAGGGAGTTGGTGAAGATGTAGATGTGTCGATTTTTTGGATGTCGAATTTCGATACTTCGATACCTTGGGGATAGGCAAGATTTAAGGGAGCTGACTGCGGATTACGCATGTAGGTACAGGTACAGCGGGGGCTCAGAGGCTCAGTAGTAAGTACCCGTGAGTACCCAGGCTCAGTGGTTCAGAGAAAAGGAAACTGTGGAACTGACGTATGTCGCCAACGCGGTGGCTCCACTACGGTGCGGATTGTTTGGAGTATTAAGTACTTGGAGGAGGTATGTAGGTACCTATGGACAGTAGCTATTTACATATTTGCATCATGTACCTATGCACGTTCTCGTACAAGCACAAGTACAGGTACAAGTACAAGCTCGTGTTGGTGATAATTCCAATTTTCGACGGGAATGGACAGAGTATTAGAATATGGATACATACATATTTATATCATATATATATAAATATGGATACATACAAATATATATATATATATACATATATATATATACACATAGAAGACGAGCAGTAGTCTAGTATCACGATTATCATTATCACGACGATCCACTCCCTGAATAATAAATTCCATATAAATTCACCCTTGCCTTTCTCTCCTTCCGTCCTTCCTTCCCTCCTTCCTTCTTCTCCTTCCTTCCCTCCTTTCCTCCTTTCCTCCTTTCCTCCCCCCTCTCCAAAACCCTTTCTCGCAGCTAGAAGCAGAGTCTGCAATACCTACAATGGCATCTACGGCTTCACTCTTCTCCAGTACGAGGATCCTCAGTGTCAATCCAGTCCCTCACTCCCGTATCACTCCCGTCCAGATCATACGCGGTTACGTGGCGACTTGCGCACCTCTCCCAAGCTCCACAGTGCCCGGCTGTGCAGCTACGCATGCGTGCCAGCGCCGTCTCAGGACTCTCAACACCGTTAAGCTTTAGGTTTAAGCTTTGGAGCTGCACAATCTTGTCCTATTCGAGGCTTTGGATAAACTAGGTACTGTGGAATATGTACGAAGTATGTACCCTTTGCATCTCCAATACGTGCACCTTCTTGATCTTCCATGTAGCCGTGTGAGTGTGAGTGTGAGTGTGAGTGAGGCATGTTTGTCATGCACGGAGTATACGGATATGCAATCTTTGGACGTTGAGTCCTCATATAAACGTCGTATGGAGGATATCAAAGACGATCTGGCAGATCCTGCGCATCCTGCTGAGCTGCAATGGCGTTGTGGAGATACAGATACTGTGTTCCGTATGACCATCAATCTTTCCAAGGTCATTTCGTTTCTGATGATGATGATGATGATGTGGTCGATATTTTACCTTCAACCGCCCTCAATCCGGCAACCTTTCTTCTCTCTGCCACGACTTCCACTTCACTGGAAGATCCTTAAGCATGTCCTAGCTGAGCCTTTGCTCAATAGCGCATTGTGGTGATGGCACTTTGATACTGGTACTGTCCAACAAGATGAGCCAGCACCGGCCGCAGATCCAGACAGCATCGTCGACCTGGTCGTCGTCGACTTCTCCGCCATGCCCATCGCGACGACATGACCATCTCGATGGTCCCCAAGAACGAAGCTATCATGCCCCCGAGCAGCTCTGCCTCTCTCTGCCTCTGCCTCTTCGCCAAACTACCCCATGAGAGCTCTACCTGACCGAGCTGTCACCTCCTGTTCCTGCTCCTGCTCCCGCTCGCGCGAAAGATCGTCGTCCTCTGGCAGCACCTTCGAGGGCACAGGCCGCCGAAGATGCCTCTGGAAACACGGGAGTGCTGCTCCCACAAGAACCCGCTCATCACGCAGATCTGCGGAGACTCCATAGAGGCGGAGGCGGCCATGAATTTGAGTTGTAGACTGGGAGGGAAAGTACAGCGAGCAAGAATCAAATTCATCGGATTCCTCCCGTAAACATGAGTATCACGGCATCTCAGACTTTAACGCGAACAGAAACTCTCGGACGAGAAGACGAGGAGACGAAGACGAGGAGATCAGAGAGGAATAATACTTATATAATACAAACAATAGTGATTGAAATGTCCACGCCAAGGCCATCGGTAACTCGACTGACCGACCATAGACACGAGTTCTGGATTTAGATAGATGTACCATGAATAAACCGCGACGACTTAGTTAACGTGAAGAAGAGTATCCGGAGAATTTAAAACATACACATATACGTACATATATACATAGAAAAGAAAAGAAAAACCTAGCTTCAATACGTCGTATTTCCTATACCTGCATCCTTCATTTCACGTCTCAGTGCTGCCAATAATTGGCCCGTCATCACTGCATGGCGGCTTGCCGTATCTGGATACGACAATCGCCACAACGACATGCTCCAGGCGCGCCGCCGCCGCGGGGAGCGTAATATCGTGAGCTGGCTCCCAAGACTCGAGCACCAGCTCGATTTCCGCTGAGCTCTTATTATCCTCGCCATACCTACACTCCGCCGGCGACAGCGACATCATGGACTCGTCGAACCAAGGACTGGACCTGGAGAGGGAATTGACCTGTTCTGTAAGTGAAGCTCGAGTGCACTCTCCCCCGTTTTTTTTTCGCCAGGCGAGTGCCGGCCCTTGAGCTGCCTCGACATCAACTGCTACGCTGCGTTGCGAAGAGCGACTCCATAGCCTCTCGTCATGGGCGCTGAGCTTCAATTTTCGGGCTGTGATCGCCTTGGTACGATGCTTAATACCCGCCGTTGCTAACGAGCTCTCCCACACCAGATCTGCACCGACGTCCTCTACCAGCCCCTCACCCTCCTCGACTGCCTGCACACCTTCTGCGGCGGTTGTCTCAAAGAATGGTTCGCCTTCCAGCTGGCCTCGAGCCGCGCCTCGCCCAACCCCCCGCCCCCGGACGCCACGCCCTTCACGTGTCCCTCGTGCCGCGCCGTGGTGCGCGCGACGAGGAACAATGCGACGGTCACGACCTTGCTGGAGATGTTCCTGACGGCGCATCCCGATAAGGCGCGCACGGCGGAGGAGAAGGAGGATGTCAGGAGGAAATACACGCCGGGGGAGGATGTGATGCCGAAGGTAGACGAGAGGGAGAAGACGCTGAGGGAGCGCAGGGCCGAGGATGAGGATCGGAGGCTGCTTAGTCAGGTCCAGGCGGCGAGTTTGAGGGAGGTGGGCGTCGAGAGTCCGGAGGAGAGGACGGAGAGGAGGAGGAGGAGGGAGGAGAGGAGGATGGAGACTAGGGAGCGCAGGCGGAGAGGGGAGGGGGATAGTGGTGGGGAGGGCAGACGGAGACGAGAGGACATGGCTACGACGTTTGCGCCATCGGCGGCTACGTTGTCTCCCGATCCGAATGCAGTCGCAGCAACTGACAGGCGACGTCGCAGAAGCCACGAAGAAGCAGCGCGCAGAAGTCAAGATGAAGGGCGCAGGAGAACGGAGGAAGTGAATCGGACTGCTGTGCGACAGATTGAGCACCAGTCATCTCTACGCTCTCTGATAAGTTCTTCAGATGTAGATTCTCATGAGATGGAAGAGGAGATCTTGCGTCAAATTCGCGAGGAGGGGTTACTGGATGGGATCGATCTCGAGAATATTGATGTCAGTCAGGAAGATCAAATCAGCGAAAGGATAGCCGAAGCATTCAGAAGGCGACAACGGGAGAGGTCGCCAGCGGTAGCAGTTAATCGAACAAGAGACAGAAGCGCTAGTGATCGCAGTGATCGTAGATCTACAGCATCCAACAGAACTCCCCCAGTCACTACGGCGCGACGAAGACCACATTCAAGATCGCTGAGTGCGACGAGCCAGGCTGATGAAGCAACCAGAGCAAGCCCACGTACGAGCGCAACGCATCTAGAGCCACAGTCAAGCGATGAAGGACGAAGGCGTCGGCCACCAACGAACGAAAGAAACAGGAGTGGGAGAAGCGCGACGTCGCCTTCACCATCGTCGTCTCCCGCTGTTCGGCCGGCAGCTCGGTCTCAAACCGATCTTGCGGAACAGCCACACTCATCGCATATTGCGCCTGCACGACCTATTATAGTATCTACCGAGACAAGAAGCACCACAGAGCCGACACCGCAACCTACAAGCACGAGTGTCGCTGAGGTCGTCGAACTAGCTACTGGTCGGCGACGGCCTCCTGCCTTGCCGCCGAGAGAGCCAGGGCGGATTGCAGCAGAAGCCGAAGTGGCCTCATCTCCAGTGGAATTGCAAGCATTCCACGCACGCAGCACCTCGCAAGCCTCCACCTCAGCTCCCGCATCCGCCTCCTTAACCGCCACACAACTCGCGAACCAGCCCGGCCTCATCCCCGTGCCCACATCTCCAGCGGAGCGCACGACAGCCCTCCAAGCTGCATCCCGACCGACATCCTCCTCATCCGCGGGCTCTCACCGAGCAAATCTGCCACGCTATCCCGAGCCCTCGATCAAATGCAACCGCTGCCTCAGTCCCCACATCGAATACTCGCTCCACTACTCCTGCCCCCTTTGCCTCAACGGCGACTACAACCTCTGCCTGCCCTGCTACCGCGCCGGGCTCGGCTGCCCACACTGGTTCGGCTTCGGCTACTCGGCATGGACGAAGTTTGAAAAACTGCGCGGCTCCGGCCAGATCCCCCGCGACGCCGAGAAGCCGCACATGCTGTACGCCGAGCGCTACGTCGCGCCCACAATCGCCCCCGGCGGCGCGGAGGGGCGACGGACGCTCACGACAGAGGACCCGGCGCGCCGGCTGCAGTCCGGCGCCTTCTGCGCGGGCTGTCTGGCCTGGGCCAACGAGTGCTACTGGCGCTGCGACGTCTGCAACGAGGGGGACTGGGGGTTCTGCAACACGTGCGTGAACCAGGGACGCTGCTGCACGCACGCGCTGCTGCCCCTGCTCCACCAGCCCGACAAGAGCGCCTCTCCGCCCCTGAGCCCCAGCCACGCGCACGCGACGCCGCGCGCCGCGCGCGTCCTCACGGGCCCCGGCGTCGTGGCGCTGGGCAGCTTCAGGCCGCTCAGCTTCCGCGTCGATTGCGATGTCTGCCACTGTCCGATCCAGCCGAGCCAGACGAGACTGCATTGCTTCGAGTGCACGTCGGAGATGCCGGGGAGCGAGCGCGGCGATTACGATGTCTGTACGACGTGCTATGATGCGCTGGTCGCGCGGGGGAAGATCAGCGCCGAGAATGGGCCCGCCGGGTGGCGCCGCTGTCTGCGCGGACACCGCATGGTCGTCGTGGGGTTTGAGGATGCGAGAGGCGGGCAGAGACGGGTTGTGGTGCAGGACCTGGTTGGGGGGCGTGGGCTGTATGAGGAGGGCGCTAAGGGGCCGGGGCTGGGGGTGCGGCAATGGGGGTGGGGAGAGGGCAGGAGGGTGAGGCTCGTGAGCGAGGATGTGGCGGGGACGGCTCCGGAGAGGGCGGTGGGCATGGTGGTTGAGAGGGGGTTCCCGCCGAATGGGGGGGTGGGCATGAGGGCGTTGGCGCTGTGGAGTTGGTATCCGAAGGAGGGGGAGGGGGCGAATGAGCTGTTGTTCCCGAGGGGGGCGGAGGTGAGGGAGGTCGTGGATGTGAATGGGGATTGGTTCCATGGGGTGTATATGGGTGCCAAGGGGCTGTTTCCGGCACCGTATGTAAGGATCCTTGATAGTGGGGCTTGATTATCGGGGGTTGTGGGGTGGCTTGTTGGATACCTATTTGTCTTTCCTCTTGTCGTAGTCGTACATTATAGCAGGATAATGGAGATCTTTTTCACGTAATTGGGTCATGGACTCATGACCTATCCGTTAAAGCCAAGGCCGCTTTGTTTTCGAACTACATTTAGATATTTAGATACCCCTAGCTCTTCAAGAGGCTTTGAAAATCATCCACAGACAGGCAGAAGCAAAACAAGTGGGTTCCGCGGTCTCGAAATTTCCAAAACGCATTGTCTGACGTTCCCTCTGCATCTGGAGCTGTGGACCAATATTGAGGTCAGATTCATCCGCACAAATTCCGCGGTTCTCAGCGACGGTAGAAGCATCGACAACGTCAGTGGTCCAGTGGCCAGTCCTTCACCGCGGGAGTGTTTTACGGCACCGAGGACAGACTTAGATTCAGGATCAGGATCTCCAGTTGTCTGTGCGAGGACTGCAGAGGCCGCCGCGAGTGCGGTGCTGGTGGAGAACTGGGGAGACGGGTCATTAAGTGAGTGGCTGGACGCATTGTGCTCTAGATGATTGGCGTTGGAAGTGAGGGTGACTGGGACGGTTATATATGCATCTGAGAGAAGGGCTGCAAGGTTTCTCGGAGTGCGGCGAGTGCTGATCACGAGATCACATGCGGGAGGCACAGCTTTGAGACTTGTGGACTTTGTGGATTTGCTGCATTGGATTGGATGAAGAGCAGGATCCAACATTCTCGTCCATCGCGATGCAGCAGTCTTCAAATCCGGAAACCTCACACCTCTATTCCTTCTCCCCATCCTTGTCCATTTCCTTCAGTCTTCATTCGTATCAACTTTCTCCATCAGAATCCAATCAAACTACTCATCCTTCCCTGCGCTCCTAAAGCCTACACCCGTCAGCACCATCAATCGTCTCATATCCACGCCACGCTCACAAACCAAAGTCGGTCTTGAGAATCTCTCCCAATTCCCCCAACTCTTCCTTCTCATTCCCTAGGACCTCCTCGTCCTGGTACAGCTCCTTCATGTCAGCCGCAGTCTCATGCCATTCTCCACTATCCTTGCAGCTGGTATCGTTTGCAAGGAGGACTCAGGAGCGCAGAGCGATAAATATCCACTCTGGGTGGATATCCAACTGCCTCTGCACAGAAAGTCACTCAATACTTGAACTCGTTCCTCGTCCGCCTGTGCTCATGCAGCATGAGACAGGTTGAACACAGTGGGCGGGACTCTGAACCGTCGTAATAATCGTTGGTTAGGTTGATCACGTTGCCGAGACCATTCAGCTTGTGGCCAGCTTTTACGGCCATCCTCTCTACGTTGGTGTCGGTGAGAACTCAGTTCTCACTTCATGCATGTCTTACATCCAGAGCATGCAGAAGAGTATTCACCTACCTTCAGTCCAATAGCCGTTGATGCCTATTTAGGCGATGTTGGAATAAGAGTCGGGGCACCCGGTTGACCCTGAGAATCCTCCGTTTGGATTCTCAGTTTGGAGATCCCGTGAGAAAATGGCTCACGGGAGGGAAATGGCTTAGGTGCATGAGGGTTCTCAATTACCCCTCATGCAAACTCACGTAGCAAACTTAAGAGCAAACACTCTATTTTGAATACAAATAGAGCCCTATAGGTAGATAGTTTTCATCAATTCAATTCATCGCATTCTTTTGGATTCATCTTTTCAACAGGCGAGAGTACATATATAGTAGATAGATTTGATAGTTTAGCTAGTCTCCATTCTACATGCTTTTGACACTTTTTCTTCCGTGCCCATAGTGTCTATCGATACTGTGTTCAACAGGTTATGAGCCCGGGTGCAAAGTCGCCTACATCTTGATTATCTTGATATACTCTCACGAAAAGTGAGAACTCTCACAAGAGTGAGAGGCTGGCAGCATCACCGGCATCAAACCAAATACCGAAGATTCACATATTTGAGATATCACTAGTCAAAATGACAGAATCATCGACCAACCTCAACTGGCCCGCCTCTGACAAATTGAGGGACAGCGCCAACTACCCGACATGGAAAAACCAAGTCAAACAAGCTCTCATGAATGCGAGCGTGTACCCATTTGCGATTGGAAAGGGCAAGGGCATAAAACCAACTGATTTTTAACCGGACGATGACTGCAACAAAGAATCCGAATACGGAAAATGGTTGAAGGGCAATTCAAGAGCATGCACAATCATATATCGAACGTGCGGCCCAGATGCCCAGAGAACTATTCAAGCAACGGATCTATTGCGATTCTTGACAAAGGGCTCTCCAGCACTTCGGCTGATCTTCCAGGAGATCTTAACGATTAAGGTCCTCGAGCCCCTCAACAAAGCTGCTTATAAGCACCACCAGAAATTAGCCGTTGCAGATATCGTTCTAGCGTGTGCCTAGTACATACAGTGCGTTCTACGCGAGGCCTTGATCGATGCCCGCGTTATGCATAGCAGATTATCGAACAAAGCGAAATCAGAGATGGTGGATAATCGTTGGTTTCGACAAACTTACTCGGGTACAGTTGGTCCAAGCAAAATGCGACGTCCAAGCAAAATGCGACATGTCAGCAGATGCCGTTCATACTATGAAATCTATACAGATACTATCAATAAAAATGAATATATATATAACTCCTAATTAAATAAATCTAGATTGATAAGATTGATCTCTGAATATATTGTTGAATTGCCTTATTTTGGGCATCTAAGAAGATCTTATTGTGGCCTTTATGCGTTGCATTTGAGATCTAGGACTGTCGACGTTTGCGTGAGGG
>Ga0123337_10001917_pt1 | contig 25011 bp, 20 predicted proteins | sample frozenSSSSmetaG_FD_89792 | JGI IMG/M metagenome (GOLD analysis project Ga0123337, IMG submission 89792) | Glacier valley bacterial and archeal communities from Borup Fiord, Nunavut, Canada, to study Microbial Dark Matter (Phase II) -... | ecosystem: Environmental > Aquatic > Freshwater > Ice >...
AAGGGGTACATAACTTATTTCGGATTCTCGTATCACCACATATTTTCGTTGTACGCCACACGATAGTAGCAAAGTCACGAAGACAAACGAGACAAGTATTCTGGAAAAGAAAATCACAATATGAAGTTGCGAGGCGGATTTCCTCAAATTAAATTGATTTTGATCAATTATTTTCACTTTTATACGCTTAGTATTGGATGAGTTAAGCTTTTAAAGTGGTTGGTACAAGACAACATTGCTTTTTGCACTGGCAATGACCCGGTAGATTATTATCTTTATCTATCCAAATCTACTACGATGGCGGCTATCAACTGGCAAAAAGAAATTCAACCCTTGATCAAAAAATACAAGGGCAAAAAGCATCCGTTAAATTATAATTCAGTTTATGAATTGCTTGTGGCCGTGGTCCTTTCTGCACAGGATTCCGATCGCAACATCAATAAGCTTGCACCAGCGCTGTTTGCCGCATATCCAGATATGAAAGCCTTGTCAAAAGCAACGTCAGAATCATTGTTTCGATTTATAAGCAAGGTTCGGAACTTTGGAAACAAGACAAAGTGGCTATTGGAGATTGCATCAATTGTTAAAGACGATAAGATGATTCCCAAAACGATGGAAGGTTTGACTGAGCTGCCTGGCATTGGCAGAAAATCGGCGAATGTTATTATGCGTGAGGTAGGAGAGAAGGCAGAAGGAATTGTAGTGGATCTTCATGTTGTACGTGTGGCTCCGCGTTTAGGTATTGCTTCCGGTACTGATCCAAAAAAAATTGAAAAGCAATTGATGGATGCAATCGAACAAAAGGATTGGGGAGAGATTGGAATGGCCATTTCTTTCCTGGGAAGAGAGATATGCAGACCGACAGATCCCAAACACGCAGAATGTGTGATGAATAAAGTGTGCGCATACTGCCAGGCCAATACTTGATTTAAGTTATCACTGGATTGTAAAACCTATTGTTCCGTAAAGCCCTTCCCTTTGAGGATAGTTTAGCTTGTCAGTGAAGTAAGGCATCATTAATCCGCTCAATCCCGCATTCATTGAAATGCTTTTGGAAATTTTAATCCTGCTGTAAGCAATACTTCCTCCATATGTAATGTATTCTGCTGTGTCAAACACTTTGTTGTTATGCCAACCAGTGACAGATATGTCAATATGTTTTTTTGAATACATTATTCGTAAACGGTTTACCCAGTCTTTCTCATTAGGTTCAAGGACAAGATTTCCAAACATTGAACTATGCTCAATTGTAAATAAAGATGAAATCTTATAGCTGGTGGCGATGATTAGCACTACATCGGAACCTCGATCTGCCATGGTGCTGAATTGCTCCAATATAAATCCGGCACTGGGAGTGATTGTGAGATTTTTCCCCAAGTGAATACGTTTATTCAACACAGCCAGAGTGAAATTGATGTCGGTTGACCTGTCATGTAAATCCATTGCTTTGAAAATTTGAAATCCCCATGCCTTGCGATCATACGTCAGGTTAAAATCAACTGTCGGATTTTCTGAAACAATTCTTCCCCCGTAGTTAAACTGCCCCATGGAATGAAATCTCACACCTAACTTTACAGTGAAATGGGGGATTGTGTTTACTTTTTCGACAGAATCATCACTATTCCATTTAGCAAAAAGAGGAAATACAACTGCCATTAGTAAAATCGTAAATACTGATTTCATTTTTTTGATCTTTAATAGCACAAAGATTTCCTAACGGAGCTTTTTACTCAACCCGCTTCTTGTGAATCGTTCACGGAAAATATTTGTACAAATTTTTACTTTATAATGGTAATAAAACAGTTTCAGTTTTAGTAATTTTGACCAGATCAGTTAATCAATGTGAAGATCAGCCAATTTGAAGATGAGATCGCTGTGAACTCTTGATTATCGTTTACTGATTTTAATGACAACCTATTTATGAAAACATTATTGGAACCTCAGACGGAGCACCTTTATCAGGAGGTAGCTGATAGAATTCAAAAGCTTATTGAAGGAAAGGCACTAAAGGTAGGAGACAAACTCTTATCTGTTCGAACACTTAGCAAAGAGCAGGGAATAAGTTTAAGCACTGCATTTCAGGCATACTATCATCTTGAAAGCAAGGGACTGGTAGAGGCGCGACCTCAATCAGGTTACTATGTAAAGTTTTCACCTTTGCAGATGTTGCAGATACCGACGTGTTGCGAGCCTGTGGAAGAAGTACTTCCTGTAACGATTGATGAAATGATCAGCAGTGTTTATCATGACTTGCGTTCCGATAAGCTTGTGAACTTTTCACTGGGTTCCCCATCTCACGAGTTACTTCCTGCAGCAAAATTAAATAAGTCGGTGATGCAGGCACTTCGAAATTCAAACGACAGTTGTCTCAAGTATGAACACATTCAGGGTAATCCCGAATTGCGAAAACAAATTGCCCGTCAGTCTTTTAATTGGGGTGGCTCCTTAGGGGAGGGTGATATAGTAGTTACTGCTGGTTGCATGGAAGCTTTATCGCTAAGTTTGAAAGCGATCACAAAACCGGGTGATGCTGTTGCAATAGAAAGCCCAACTTACTTTGGGATTTTCCAGGTAATGGAAAACCTTGGATTGAAAGTCGTAGAAATTCCAACAGATGCTGTTACGGGCATTGATCTCAACAGACTGGAAAGTGCGATTAAAAAATTCGATATACGAACATGTCTCTTTGTTCCCAACTTCAATAACCCAATGGGAAGTTGTATGACAGACGAGAAGAAAAGGAAACTTGTTACGTTGCTTGCTAATAAAAATATTCCATTGATTGAAGATGATATTTACGGTGAGCTCTTTTTTGGTAAGACACGTCCAAGAACATGCAAGTCATTCGATAAGAAAGGTATGGTGATCCAATGCGGTTCTTTTTCAAAGTCACTTGCTCCTGGTTATAGGATCGGATGGGTTGTTCCTGGAAAATTTAAAGAGCAAATCATTCGCTTAAAGAGAATGAATAACGTATCCACCAATACGTTGGCGCAAGCGGCTATTGCGGATTTTCTTGCAAACGGGCGTTATGAATTGCATTTACGTCACTTGCGAAGACAGTTGCATACGTTAAGCCTGCGGTTTATTCAGGCAGTTACTCAATATTTTCCTGAAGGCACTCGCATTACCCGTCCCCAAGGTGGATTTGCGTTGTGGCTTGAGCTGGATAAAAAGATTGATACCTACAAGTTGCATAAGAGAGCTCTCAAACATGGCATTGGAATTACGCCTGGACAGATATTTTCATCTCACGGCCAGTTTGCGAACTGTTTCAGGATGTGTTTTGGATTGCCCTGGTCTGATCGGATTGAACAGTCTATCAAAACATTGGGAGACTTGGTAAAGAAATATTGAATCTTAACTACTGATGGCACAATTTTTCTGTGGGTTTTCTAAGTTGCCTTCGTCAAAATAAACTTTTGCCCGCCGTTTGGGGTTGTTATATTTGTTGAACTGTGAACTTGATTTAATCAAAACTAAATAATACAAATTATGGCTTTTACACTTCCAGCACTTCCATACGCAGCGACAGCGTTGGAACCACACATTGATGCACGTACCATGGAAATTCATCATGGTAAGCATCATAATGCATACGTAACAAATCTTAATAACGCTCTTGCTGGCAAACCTGAGGAGAATCTTAGCATTGAAGAGATCTGTAAGAATATTTCAAAATATCCTTTAGCCGTAAGAAATAATGGAGGTGGTCATTACAACCACAGCCTGTTCTGGACAATCATGGGGCCCAATGCAGGAGGGTCTCCAACGGGTTTGCTTGCTGAAGCAATCAATTCCGTATTTGGAAGTTTTGATGAGTTTAAAATAAAATTCAATATTGCAGCGACTACACGTTTTGGCTCAGGTTGGGCATGGCTTATTAAAGATGCATCCGGTAAGCTTGCAATCACCTCTACACCAAACCAGGATAACCCGTTGATGGATGTTGCTGAAGTTAAGGGCACGCCACTGCTTGGACTGGATGTATGGGAGCATGCTTACTACTTAAATTATCAAAACCGTCGTCCTGACTATTGCACAGCATTCTGGAATGTTGTGAACTGGGCGGAAGTGGCGAAGAGATTTGTGTAAGTGTAAGTGTAATGTGACTAGGAGTACTAAAGTCTTTTAGTGAATTGCTAAAGTCTTTATGTACTCCGTTAGTTTTGAATGCACAGTATTTATTTCTCTCAAGATCAATGAATCTCTTTGCAGTCTCTCTGTCAGACTCATACAGTTCCTTAAACTGTTAATAGTAAAGCCCTGCTTGTACAATAAGAAGAGGAGTTTCACTATTTCAGCTGTATTTCCAAGGAATCTTACAGCTTTAGCGTCTACACAAAACACCTTTGCAATTGGATTCGATGCGTTTACTTATGACACAAATTCGAAGAGGTACCGGTTGGATTGGGTGCTAAAAAAGTTGATATCTGAAAATTAAGACCATGCATGCAAAAATTATTTTCCTTTAGGTTTTCATAATTACGCACTGTATTTAGTTAGATGTTATTCCTTAGGTTTGTTCAGCTTTCGAAATCCTGTAAATAAATTGGTGGAAAATGAATAAATATTCATTTATATTTGTGTTATGCCAAGAATTAGAGACGTTTCAAAAATTGGGATAATTTACCAAGCCACACTCAAGTTGGTATTGGATACTGGTTTTACGAACCTGAAAATGGCGGACGTTGCGCGTTCTGCCAAGCTAGCAACCGGTACTCTTTATATCTACTTCAAAAGCAAAGAGGATCTTATCAATGAACTTTTTTTGAACATCAAGCAGCAAAAAATGGACGACCTGATGACACTATTTAACCCAGCAAATACTTACGAAGTCTCGTTCCGGAAATTGTGGTTCAATTACACGCAAATCAGTTTGGTTGAACCGGAGCGGATGATCTTTATTGAGACTTTTGTGCGATCGCCTTACCTGTCAAGAAGGACAAAATTGAGATCAGATCAGATGTTAAAACCTTTAGAAGACTTCTTACGTGTTGGGATAAGGAAAAGAATCATAAAAAACTTTCCGGTACAATTACTAATGGCCCAGTTAATGGGGCCAGTCCATGAAATGGTGAAGCTTCAATATGATAATAAAGTTAAGTTGACGCCAAAGTTGATGGAAGCAAGTTTTCAGATGGCATGGAACGGAGTTAAAAAGTAGAAATTTTTTTTAAATAATAAATGAACATGAATTCACCTACGAAAACAGTTTTGATCACGGGTACCTCTAGCGGTATCGGAAAAGCGACAGCGAATTATTTCGCGAAGGCCGGATGGAATGTTGCGGCGACACTGCGCAACCCAGAAAATGAAAAAGAACTTTTAAAGTTTGCGAATATCAAACTTTATGCGCTAGATGTAACGAGTAACGAAAGTATTGAAAAAGCAATTTGTGCCATATTGCTTGATTTCAAGGTGATTGATGTGGTCGTAAACAACGCGGGCTTTGGAACGGATGGAGTATTTGAAGCCATGTCGGATGGGGTCATACAAAATCAGCTCGATACAAATGTATTCGGATTGATGCGAGTTACCAGAGCCATCATCCCGCACATGCGAGGGAACAGGAAAGGAACGATCGTCCAGGTTTCTTCGATGGGAGGCAGGATCACATTTCCTTTATTCAGTATTTATCACAGTACAAAATTTGCAGTGGAAGGATTTACCGAGTCACTTCAATATGAACTGAAGCCTTTTAATATTGAAGTGAAGCTGATCGAACCTGGCACGATCAAGACAGAATTCTATGGAAAAGGAAGGGTATCAATTGCCGGCAGTAACTTACCGGAGTACAAGGATTTCCTTGAGAAATGTGAAAAGGTTTCGCAAGATCCGGCGAAGAATGGCGTCACTCCAGATGAAGTTGCAAAAACAATTTTCGCAGCAGTATCAAAAAAACGTCTTCGCTTTCCATCCGGTAATCCTGCACCCATGTTATTAGCTCTTCGAAAACTTTTACCAGAGAAATGGTTTTTTGGGTTGATACGATTAAGCTACAAAATATAACACCTAAAGTAAAGTGAGAGGCTTCGGCCTCTTTTTTTATTACTATTTTTAATTCTTTTTATCAGCCAACATCTTCTGTAGAGCCAGAAACTCATCCCTCAACCTGGCTGCTTCCATAAATTCAAGTTCTTTTGCAGCTTTTTCCATTGCCTTGCGCGTTTGCTCAATCATCTTACTCAATTCTTCTTTGCTGAGATAAGCCATTACCGGATCTGCAGCAAGAGACGCCTCTTCATTCTCAACATAGTAACGTTTGATCGACTTTTTAGAATCTGCAACTTTGGTCTGGCCAAGTATAGAGTCTTTTGAGCGGATGATCGTCTGTGGCGTTATGCCATTGGCAATGTTGTATTCCGTTTGGATTTTTCTTCTACGTGTAGTTTCATCCATCGCAAGCTGCATTGATTCTGTCACTTTATCGGCATACATGATCACTCGACCATTTACATTGCGTGCAGCACGTCCGATTGTTTGGACCAATGAGCGTTCATTTCTTAAAAATCCTTCTTTATCAGCATCGAGAATTGCTACCAGAGAAACTTCAGGTAGATCAAGTCCTTCGCGAAGAAGGTTCACGCCTACAAGCACATCAAAAACTCCAAGTCTTAGCTCTCTTAGGATCTCGACGCGATCAAGTGTTGCAACTTCCGAGTGTATGTAACGACATTTTACGGAAGCTCTTTCTAAAAATTTCGTTAACTCCTCTGCCATTCGTTTTGTCAACGTTGTAACCAGAACTCTTTCTTTTACTTTAACATGCTCATCAATTTCTTCAAGCAAGTCATCGATCTGTGTTTTACTAGGGCGAACATCAATGATCGGATCAAGTAATCCAGTCGGACGGATAATCTGTTCAACGACTACGCCTTCGGATTTCCTTAATTCATATTCACTTGGAGTAGCGCTTACATAGATTACCTGGTTCATCAATGTTTCAAATTCATTGAAGGTAAGAGGCCGGTTATCAAGTGCTGAGGGTAATCGAAATCCATAATCAACAAGATTTGCTTTTCTTGAACGATCACCGCCCCACATGGCTCTCACTTGCGGCACACTTACATGACTTTCGTCGATGACCATCAGATAATCTTCAGGGAAATAATCAATCAGACAGAAAGGTCTATCACCTGGTTTTCTGCGGTCGAAATAGCGCGAGTAATTTTCGATGCCACTGCAGTAACCAAGTTCGCGCATCATTTCAATATCGAATTCTGTTCGTTCTTTTAGTCTCTTTGCTTCCAGATGCCGCCGGTCTCCTTCAAACATTTGCACTTGTAGCACCATGTCATCCTGGATCTCGTGAATAGCCTGGTGCAAACCTTCTTTTCCTGTAACGAAAAGATTGGCAGGAAAAATAGTAACAACCGTTTCATTTGAAATTTTTCTTCCGGTAGTTGGCTCTATCCGTTGAATAGATTCAATCTCGTCGCCCATGAAATAAATTCGGATAGCATAATCTGCATATGCTAGAAATACATCCACGGTATCACCCTTGACTCTAAAATTACTTCGCTTGAAATCAGCCTCTGTGCGACTGTAAAGAATATCAACCAATGCAAACAGGAGCTTGTTTCGTGAAATCATTTCTCCAACCTTTAGCTGAATTCTGTTTTTACCGAATTCAACCGGATTACCAATGCCATAGATACAGGATACGGAAGCGATCACAATAACATCTCTTCGTCCTGTAAGTAATGCCGAGGTTGCACTTAGTCGAAGTTTTTCGATCTCTTCATTAATGGAAAGATCCTTTTCGATATATAGATTGGAAGATGGAATGAATGCTTCTGGCTGATAGTAATCGTAGTATGATATAAAAAACTCTACAGCGTTCTCGGGGAAGAACTGTTTGAATTCACCATATAATTGGGCGGCAAGGGTTTTATTGTGACTTAGAACCAATGTTGGCCTTTTAGTCTGTGCTATAACATTTGCGATCGTAAATGTTTTCCCGGAACCAGTAACACCTAGCAGCGTCTGGTGCGCTTCATTCTCCTCAATCCCAGTTACTAATTTTTTTATGGCCGAAGGCTGATCGCCAGTAGGCACGTATTCGCTCGTTAATTTGAAATCCATTTTGCAATTTCGCTGATTAAAAGACGCGGTTCAAGAAAGAAATAATAAACTCTGTGTTCCTTTGTGTCTTAGCAACTTCTGCGGTTTGAGACCGGAATTCTTTCGTCTTAGTTATTCCAAATTGCCCAACTCTTCTCCGCCTGTATATGCAGCATCTCAAGGCCGTTCTTGATTGTGCAACCCAACGTTTCAGCTTTTTGTAGAAACTTTGTTCTTGCAGGATTATAGATAAGATCGTAAACGAAATGTGTTGGCCCGAGCTGATCCATATTAATTGGAGGCATTGAGTTCGTATCAGGACTCATTCCAAGCGGAGTAGTGTTGATGATCAAGTTCGCATCAGCAATGATGTTCGGATTTTTTTCAAGGTCCTCGTAAGAATAGTCACCATGTTTTTTGTCACGCGATACCACTTTAAAATCTATAGGAACTCTTTTTAGCGCTGCCTGAACTGCTTTGGAAGAACCACCGCTTCCCAGAATCAATGCGTGTGATCCTTCCACATTCGGAAACCATTTCTCCAATGATTCAAGAAATGCATCGCAATCAGTATTGTATCCTTTTAGTTTGCCATCGTTGATTTTGATAACATTCACCGCTCCTATTGTCTTGGCAAACGGATCAATTTCAGATAGGAATTTTATTATTTGCTCTTTGTAAGGTATGGTAATATTCAAACCTGCCATCTCTGGATTATCGTTTAAAAGAGTCTTGAGTTCATCAATATTATTGAGAGGGTAAAGATCATAATGATAATCACGAAGTCCATCGTGAAAAAATTTTTCATCAAAATATGCTTTTGAGAATGAGTGACTGACGGTTGCGCCGATTAAACCAAATTTCTTTTCCATTTACTTAGTTTTTTGATTTTATGAATGCAGCAATTTTCTCAATCGCGACTACCAGAAAAATTCCGAGCGCTGCAAAAAGGATAGCATGAAACAGGTGAGGGTCTTTGTCGAATTGCCCTGGCCATACACTTTTTTCAAAGGCGGGCATTTGGATTCCTTCCAGATCAAAACGGAATCCAGTTATAATCTTCCAGGGCCAAAGCTTATTTAATGAACCAATCATAATGCCAGCAAGAAGTGCTAATGTAGGAAAACGGAAATTGAGAAGCATGAATGCCAGCAAGCGGGAAAATCCGGCAAGTCCAATAAGCCATCCCAAAAGAAACGCTGCAATCACCGCAATATCGAAATTCGTAATTGACATAATTAAAAATTCATACTTACCGAGGAGCAAAAGCATAAAAACTCCTGAAACACCCGGTAACATTGTCGCAGAAACAGTCACTGCCCCGCAAAGAAATATGAAATAAAGAGTATTCGGGGTTTCAGCAAAGGGTATCACTGTAATCAAATAGGCCGAAGCCAGTCCAACCGTAAATAATAAGATGGTAACAAATTCCCATTTCTTGATCTCGCGCAGCACCAGTGGCGTGGAAACGATTATCATACCAAAAAAAATGAGGAGACGGAAATCGGATAATTTGTGTGCACGTAATTTATCACGTTAAAAAGCGTCAGTACACTTGTAACAATTCCTGCAAGAATGCAGACCAAAAAATTGCCATTTATTTTTTCCCAGAAAGTGGAAAGTTGAAGCGTAAAAAACAAGCGAAATGAAGTCCTGTCGATTGCCCTTAGTGTGACAATAAGTTCTTCATAGACGTTTGTGAGGAATGCAATGGTACCTCCTGAAACCCCTGGGATTATACTTCCCACACCTACTCCTACACCTTTGAAATAAAGCAATAAATAATCTTTAGGTCTTCTCACTTAAATTCAATTAACTAACAGGAACGCTATTATTGTAGTCAAACCGGAAGACGGATTAATCGATTTGAAAAGGAGGAGCGCTATTATCTTTTTTTCTTTCCAATCCCAGAAAATGCAAAAATGTGTCGCCGCGAAGTCCAAGACGAATTGTTTCAAGTGGAATTACTTCTTCAGGAGCAATGTTTCCAAGATTGACATTCGCGCCTAAAAGTTTAATGAACCAAACCTGTTGCGCTTTTTGAGGAGCTTCCCAAATGATCTTCTCGAAAGGAATTTTCGTAAGAATTTCCTGAACAAGTCCTGACCGAACTTCACCAGAAGAACGGAACAAACCAACATTGCCGCCTTCCCGGGCTTCACCGATCACTTTCCATGCTCCTGCATCAAGTTCTTTCTGCATTAGATCTATCCATTGGTAAGGTGGGATGATCTTGTCAGCATCCTTTGAACCAACTTCAGATAGAACCGTGACCTGAGGAGTAAGCTTTCTTATATAATCACACTTTTTATCGTGATCAAGATCAATTGAGCCATCTGACACTTCCGCAAATTGCAGATCATATTTATCAAGCAACTTACGATAGTCTTCAAATTGATCGCGGATAATAAATGCTTCAAATAAGGTTCCTCCAAAATAACACGGCAGACCAGCGTCTTTATAAATTTTTATTTTCTCTTTTAAATTAGGAGTAACGTAGGATGTTGCCCATCCAAGTTTTACGATATCGATGTGATCTGCGCAATTACTTACAAAGTCTTCCGCTTCACGCAGGCTTAAACCTTTGTCCATAGCCATCGTATATCCTATTTGCCTGGGCTTGGCAGTACGCTCAGGAAGATTATTCAAGTGATAGTTCATGCAGGAGGATTGTCTTTTCTAAATTGGTCGATGATCTTATAAAGTGCTTTTTGAGTTTCAGGCTTTTGAAAAAAGTCGAATAAGACAGTATGTCCTTCAAAGTTTAATATCAATCCGTTTTCAAGATAGTTGAAGGCATCTCTGAACTTGCCTGCTTCAATAAGATAAACGGCAATGCGGTAGAAAAATTCAGGATCGTCCGGAATTTCAGCCATGCCTTGAAGCATTACCTCAACAGCTTTTTCATATTCACCACGGTCATAATAAATGAATGACCAGTTAAGCCAGATTTCTTTATCGTCGGGACCGAGATGACTAGCCTCTTCGTACGCACTAATGCTTGAAATAGTATTGCCTATTTTAAACTCAGCGTGAGCAGCAGCTTTCCAGTAATCTGCATTTTGTGAATTAAGCTTTACTGCTTTATTGAAGAAGTGCAAAGCCTGATACCATTTCTCTTGTTTTTCCAAACAGCTTCCAGCACCGAACCATGCTTCGTCATACATTGAATCAAGCTTGGCAGATTTTTGAAAATATTTTAATCCAAGATCGTATTGTTCAAGTCCTTCGTGAGCTGCACCCATACAGCAATACACTTCTGGACTTGGACCTTCTACATCAATTGTTTTTTTGAATGCATCGAGTGCCTTGTCAAACTCCTGTCTGTTCATAAAGGAGTTGCCCATATTAAACCATGCTGACGCAAAGTTTTCATCCAGGGCAATTGCATATTCATATGCTTCGATGGCTTCTTCGTAGCGCTCAAGCTTATTGCAAACAATTCCAAGGTTATACCATGCCGGGCCTGAGAAAGGATCTTCGTCTATAAATTTTTTATAATAGGATAAGCTATTTTCAAGCTGGCCAACAACGTCGAGGCAATAAGCGAGTTCGTAAAGTGAACCTTCGTGATTGAGATTTTCTTCTATTGATTTTTTATAGCATTCAATTGCCTGATCGTATTCCTCTTTGCTTTGATACGCCAGTCCAAGGCTGTAATATATTTCATCCTTGTCATCTTCGGTCATTGCAAGCGCCTGCTCGTACAATTCGATTGCTTTTTCGTGAAGACCTTGCAATGAGAAAATAGATCCCATGGAAAGTAGTATATCAAGGTCCGTTGGATGCAGATTCAACGCCTGCTCCAAAAGCTCAAGAGCTTCTTCATAGCGTTGAAGGTTTGAAAGTATCTGGGCCTTTATAGCGATCAATTCAGTCGAAAAAGGATATTGCTCCATAGCCATGGTTACGGCTATGAGTGCTTTCTTATGCTTTCCACGGTCTAAGTAATGGTAGATGATTGTTTCGTATGCTTCCAGATCGAAAAATCCTGTGGATTTTCTTTTGAGAATATCTTCAAAACTCCTGATCAACTCCTCTTCCTCTTCCCGTTTTCTGAATTCCTGCGCCATTCTTTAAGGGTTTGACCAAAATACAAAACTGGTCACGAATATTAAAAAAATGTAGGTCTAAAATAAATTTTCAGCCCCCTATTATTGGGCCAAAAGTGTGGGAATTAAAGTCTAGCTGCAACTTGTAAAATTTATTTGTTAGGCTTAACATTTCGCAAATACTCCCCACAGCACCATTCAAGCGTTTGTTCCAACGTGTGGTACCGGATTCCAAGCTTTTCCTGAGATTTTTTATTGCTGTATTGAACTGTTTGTATGGCCATTTTAGCAGACTGTCGTGTAACGAGCGGCTCCTGATTTAAAATAAAGGCCTTGATTTCTTCGGCCCAGCCTGCCCAGAAAGAAAGGCCGTTGGAGACTCTTATTGACGGTGGCCTTTTGTCAAAACGTTTTGCGACCTCATTAAAAAATTCCCGAAAAGGCAAGGTGCTTCCTGAGAGAATAAATTTTTCTCCTGGCTGAGGTTTTTCAAAAAGCTGAAATACAGCTTCAGCAACATCACGCGCATCTACATAATTAAGAGAGCCCGTTGTATAATATTTCTTCTGATTCCAGACATAATCAAATAGTCGTGCGCTGCTTCTATCTGATTGCGACGCCGAAAGAATGACAGAAGGATTAACCATACTGACGTTAATGCCTTCTTCACCACCACGATATATTTCCAGCTCTGCGAGATATTTCGATTGTGCATAATCTGTTACATATTCTGTATTCCACTTGCTTTCTTCGGTGATCTCTTCTTTTGAAGATCTTCCCAGCGCAGCAATAGAACTTATGTGAATAAGATTTTTTATACCTAATTGAAGGCATGTGTCCACCACATTCTTTGTTCCGGTGACATTCGATTCAAATAAATTTTTTCTCCAGCGCGGATTAAATGATACGGCAGCAGCAGAATGAATAACAGTATCAGCGCCTTCAAATGCTTCTCTTAATGAAACCTGATCAAGAATATCAGCCTGTCTTTTGATTACACCAGAAGGCAATCGATTATCCTTATCGCCGCGATAAAGAGCAATCAATTCTTTTTGTTCCTGTTGAAATCGTTCGATGATGTGTTTACCCAAAAGGCCAGTCGCGCCGGTGATTGCTATCATAACTTTAATTTAAAACGGTTCCCGAATAATTTCTATTGGATCTGATCGCAACTATCTGAACACTAAATCTGTGAAGATCTGCTGGAAATGTGAAACTTAAAGAGAAAAATTTAATAACGGCAATTCAAGCGCTTTCTTGTATAATCTGGATTCCCTGACTTTTTTTAAAATCATCACGTGCTCCATATTATGGCAATCTGTTCCCAGCAAATCTACCCATCCTTTATGGATAAGCTTTTCAGCAATCTTTTGTATGGGTGGTCCATAATATCCAATAAGAGAAAGTAAATTGATCTGAAGAAGTACGCCTCGATCCCTGAGGTCTTCAGCTTTTTCCAATGTCATATATTGATAGCGTTCCGGATGAGCTAGGATCGGTTTATAGCCTTGTGATGTTGCAGAGAAAATAAAATCCTTAATATGAAGTGGCTCGCTCACAACATTTGTTTCGAATAGAAAATGACGCTCACCGAATGTTAGTATCTTTTTCTTTTCGGTTAATGCGCTATAGAAGTTTTCATCAAGATAATATTCCGCAGCACACTCAAATTTAAAATCATATCCAGCCTCTTGTAGTTCAATGATGAATTTTTCATAAGCAACTGTAACGGATTCATTTGTATTTCCAAAATAATCAGTCATGATATGAGGTGTCGTGATTATTTTTTGATACCCCATCTCAAGAAAATTATCAATGACTGCAAATGATTCTTCTTTTGTTCTAACCCCGTCATCAATACCTGGTATCAGATGCGAATGCATATCTGTCAGCAGAGATCGTAAAGCGGATTGTGTGCGATGAAAAAAGGAGAACACGTTAGGATTTGAAAAGTTGTGACAACCAATTCTTTTTGCCCTTATCTTCCTGGTAATATCCGTAACCGTATGTTTTTCCTGTGCTCGGTAATGCATTTAATACTACCGCCACATTGGAAAGTTTGTTAATTGATACGATCCTTTCGAGGTTCTGTAAGAATTCTTTTTTGGAATAATTTGCTCTGACAACGTAGATCGAAAGATCAGCGCGCTTCATAGCCATAATACCGTCGGTTACGAGTCCTACTGGAGGGGTATCAATTACGATGTAATCATATTTTTTTCGCAGTGCACCAATCAATCCTTCAAACTCACCATTTAATAACAACTCAGAAGGATTTGGAGGATGCGGACCTGCAGGGATAAAGTCAAGACCTTCAAGTGAAGTTTTTGTAATACTTTCCTCAAGAGTACTCCTGTGAATAAGAATGGTGCTGACTCCTTTTGAAGGATCTTTAATATCGGCATGACTATTTTCTTTTGCCTTGCGCATGTCAAGATCGAGCAGAATTACTTTCTTTTTCGACATAGCAAGAACGCCGCCGAGATTCATTGCAAGGAATGATTTTCCCTCACCGGAAACAGTGGAGGAAATAACAATTACTTTTTTAGTGTCTGAAGATGTAAAGAAATCAAGATTTGTACGAAGTGTTCTGATTGCTTCACTTACAATAGACCGTGGGTTATCAACAATATAAAAAGGGCTAGCTGCCTTGTTTCTCATTTCCGGAATCACGCCCAATACAGGTACACTGACAGAACGCTCAACTTCCTGTAGTCCTGTTATTTTATTGTTTGCCAGGTATACGATCCCAATAAAAAGGAAATTTATGATAAGGCCAGCCACGAAACCAATGCCTATAATGATATAGCGATTGGGAGCAACAGGTATATTGTTCTGTACAGCGGAAGAGAGGATTTTAAAATCCGGAGTGCTTCCCGCTTGTGCTATTTCAAACTCTGCTTTAGCCTGCATCATGCTCAGGTAAAACTCTTCATAGAGTTTGTAGAAACGTTGGTTCTTTGAAAATTGTGTGCTCTTGTCAGGCATTGTTGCAAACTCTTTTTCCAAACGATCCTTCTTTCTGTTCAATTCAACCAAGGAGGTCATCCAATTTTTTCTTAATTCAGTGAGTTGATCGAACACGCCTTTTTTTAGCGAGTTTACTTCCTGTTCTTTTTGCTGATAGGCGTATGTATTGTCTTTGTACAACAGTGTTATCCTGTTTTGCTCCTGAAGCATCTTCTGAAGTTCCTCCAATCGTTGGTTCACAAATTGAGGAAGGAAAGTCCTTGGGATCACTACGTTCGAAGGCTTCCCGGCAGAAAGATCATCAATAAGCATATTGATCTCGCTAACTCTTTTATTTAGCTCGAAGCGCTGGGAATCCAATTGATTGATTATGTAAATCGTTTTTTTCAAATCGGTATCAAGGTCACTGGTTTTATTTTTCAAGGTGAAATCTTCAAAATAATTTTCAAAATTTTCCATCTTCATTTCAACCTGACTTAATTCATTATTGAGCCATTCAATCTTCTGTTTATTTGCCTGATTTTTTTGCTCATTACTATAGTGTAGATAAACAGAATCGATTTTATTTACGATGACGTACACCTTTTTTGGATTGTACTCACGCAACGAGATCTTAATTGTGTTGGCATCAAAGTTCAATGGTTCGATGACTAAATTTCTACCAAGAAAATCAAGGAGCATTTCGCGGCTATTGATTACAAAGTAAAAGTGATTATTGAAATCAGGAGCGGCGTTGGGCGCGAGCTGAACAAGAACAGAGCCTCCGTTAATTAAAAGGGGTTTACCGAGTGTTGCTTCTTTCTCTTCTCCATCTTCACCTACTTTTAACCGAAATTTATTTGCTTCAAGAAAATCAAAAAAGATAGGTTGATCAAGATAACGTCCATCGATAAAGGAATAGGTAACTCTGAAGGGAGAGCCTCTGTACATTTCAGATTCAAGGACGTTTCCAACACTATAATAGCTTACCCAAAGATCCAATGAATCCAGCACGCGGCTGTAAAATAATTTAGATCGCATTTGCTCTATCTCACCTGCAATGATATTCCTGTTTTGATCATCAACAAGTTGGGTAATTCCAAGAGCGGTAGCATCTTGCTCCACTTCTAACCTAAGTTCTGATGTGGCCTCGTAGACATCTTTTGTCCAACGGAGCGTAAGATAAGCTGCGAGGTTCGTTATAATCAGAATCGAAAAAATGACCCATAAATTTTTACTCACCAGCATCTTGAGCTTGTCAAGATCAAGGCCTTCGATTATTTCGTTCTGTCTAAAAGACTGTTGGTTATTCACTTTACTTTATGCTTCTAAGTACAACGATCAATGAAAGCGTGCTGAGGAATATGCCGATAAGACCCGTATAATCACGTAAACCTTCTGCAAATGGCCTTCTCACAGGTTCAACATATACAATATCTCCCGGCATCATAATCATATTTCCGGATTGAAATCCTTCAATAGTGGTTAAGTCAATGATAAATACTTCTTCGCCTCTCACGAGTCTGATATTTCCGGCTTTGGAATCAGGTGTCAATCCTTTGGATAACGCTATGATCTCAGCAAGATTCATATTCTGATTAGCGAGTGGAATCACATGGCCGCCGATAGCTCCAAGTACGATGACGCGTTTATTCTGAAAGGTCAAGACGACATACGAATCAGTGAAGAACTTTTCATATTGAGTTTGCAGTATGGATTCTGCCTGTCGAAGCGTAAGTCCATCTAACTTTAACTCTCCCACAACAGGAAACTTGATAATACCATTCAGGTCCACCTGATACGTTGTTTCTGTCAACGATTGTGCCTGTGCAGCGCCATTGGCTGTAGGTCTTGAAACTTCTGGATTTGGATCTACAAGTCGTTCACCTTTATTTGAATAGACCTTAATTTTAAGAAGGTCATTTTTTTGGATTACATAATTGCGTTCTGTCTTAACAACGTCCTTGGTAAGTTGAGCAGTTGTTAGCTCATTGGGATTTCGAAGTATTACGTTGTGCCTATACGATGCACAACTTCCCAGGAGAAGAAATAGGATTGTGATTGGAGGTAATTGAGAACGGGAAAATTTCACGTGCGAATACTATATGTAGCTATAAAATTACCGATTTCCAGCCCAACTCTACAGGTCTAGCGGAAACTTTATGATGCCGCCTGAAGTTCGGTAAGGGTCTCCAAATACTTGTTGATCACAATAGATTCGTCAAACTCCAACTCCATTTTTTTCCTGCCGTTTTCTCCAAATAGACGCAATGTATCATCATCCATACCGGCCATGCGGCTCATTTTAATAGCCAAGTCGTCAGAATCTTTCATTCGGCATAAAAAGCCATTGTAATTATCTTTTACAACCTGATGACAACCTGGTACGTCTGTTGCAATGATCGGCTTTCCACAACTGGCTGCCTCCAGTAATGTGTGGGGAGTTCCTTCACGATAGGATGGAAGAACGATACAGTCAGCCGATTTTATGAAGGGCTGTACATCCTGCGTTGTTCCCAGGTATTCAATGGTGTTGGTGTTGATCCAGCCATCAATTATTTTAAGAGATATTCCTCTTTGATGCTTTGGATCTTTTGCGCCAAGAATCTGAAACTTAGCGTCAAATCCCTGAGCTTTCAACTTCTTAACTGCTTCTACGTATTCAAATATTCCTTTGTCAGAAATAAGTCTTGATATCAAAAGAAACGTAAACTTATTGTTACGCGTATACGGGGAAGGCATGAATCGCTCAAGATCTATTCCTGAACCAGGTAAAAGATCAGTGGAGCTTTTACTAACTAGATTTTTGCTTACAAACAGATCTCTATCATCAGGATTTTGGAAAAAAACCTTTTTTGGATACCGGAAAGTCCAGCGATACAAGAAAAGAGCAACGGCTGATAGCAGGTTCTTCTTAAGAAATACAGTGCCTAAGCCGCAGACATTGTTAACAGAAGGAATTCCTAACATTGATGCCGCCAGCGATCCATACACATTTGGCTTAATGGTGTAGTGCAAAATAATATCAGGTCTGATGGACCTATAGATAGACCAAAGTTCAACTATCAGAGCAACATCTTTAATTGGATTTATCCCTCTGCTATCCATTTTTATAGCATGGTGGATGCATCCGGCTTTGGTCAAATGATGAGTGAAGCCATCGACAGGAGCAATCGTATGAACTTCATACCCCTTTGCCAACATGGCCTTTACGAAATTCATCCGGAAATTATAGATGTTCCAGGAGGTATTGAGTACGATTGCAACTTTCATTGAGCCAGGTATAGACCAAAAGCACTTTTTAATGCCTTTTATGGTTTTAAATTCTACAAAACTAAATAAAAGTAACCGTCTTGAAAACAGGTGTGTAGAAGCCGTATTTTTGAAGCTGATTATGGAAAGTAATATACCTGTTGTTCCCACCGCGGTTTTAGTCGCTGTCGCGTCGAATCGTGAATTGCCGGAATTGATTGATGAACATCTTGACGAACTTGCCTTTTTAGCCGAAACAGCTGGTATTTCGACATTAAAGAGATTTATTCAGAATTTGCCCAGCCCTGATTCCAGGACATTTATCGGAAAAGGGAAACTTGAGGAGATAAGGACCTTTGTACATGCCAACAAGGTTAAAAACGTACTTTTTGACGATGATTTGTCTCCCAGCCAGCTTCGAAACCTCGAAAAGGAGGTCAATGGCGAATCGATTGAAGAACCGGAAAATCGCATTCGCATATACGACCGAAGCTTGCTGATCCTCGACATCTTTTCAATGAGAGCACAGACAGCGCAGGCCCGCACTCAGGTAGAACTCGCAATGAATAATTACCTGCTTCCACGACTTACCAGGATGTGGACTCACCTTGAACGTCAGCGTGGAGGAACGGGATCAAGAGGTGGTTCGGGTGAACGTGAAATTGAAACGGATAGAAGAAATATCCGGTATAGAATTTCTCTTTTGAAAGAGGACCTTAAAAAAATTGAAAAGCAAAAAGCAACACAGCGTAAATCGCGGACGAACATTGTTCGGGTAGCATTAGTTGGTTATACCAACGTTGGGAAATCTACATTGATGAACGTGTTGGCGAAGTCGGATGTAAAGGCTGAAAATAAACTTTTTGCAACGGTCGATGCAACGGTGAGAAAAGTAGTGGTTGGTGACATTCCTTTTTTACTATCCGATACTGTTGGGTTTATACGAAAACTACCAACGCATTTAATTGAATCATTCAAATCAACACTGGATGAAGTACGAGAAGCTGATCTTTTATTGCACATCGTTGATATGGCACATCCTTTTCATGATAACCAGATCGAAGTGGTAACAAAGACACTTGCGGAAATTGGCGCGGGTACTATTCCCGTTATTCTTGTATTAAATAAAATTGATTTGATAAAAGATAAGGAGCCTGCCATTGATTTTGATCAGGTAAGGGGCAGATATCGTGAACAGGGAATTGAGAATGTTGTATTCATTTCAGCGGAGAAGAAGATCGGATTGGATGAGCTAAGGAAAGTGATGTATGAGGAGGTGAGGAAGAAGCACGTGCTGTTTTATCCGAATTACCTTCCGATGCCAACGTATGAATAAATCACACAAGCGTTGTGCTTTCTTGAATTGATCTTTATTCCTTGACAAGCTTATGGTATGTAATCTGCCCATCGTTCCACTGTATTTGTAAAAGATAAAGTCCTTTTGCTAAATCATTACCTAGTGTCAACTCAGTAGTATTGGTAAAAACATCTCTTGTAAACAATGTATCGCCCTTCGTGGAAAGAACGGTTATCTGTTTCATTGATTTTTTTGATGCGCCATTAATTGAGATAGACTGTGAAAATGGATTAGGATAAATAAATGTATGGTTTCTATCTTCTTCTACACCTAATACAATATCACCACCGTTTAAATTAAAAACCAATGCTGGTGGGTTAGGACGCGTTTCCCGGGATCGCCATTCGGTTGGATTATCAGATGAGGCAATATTTTTCAGAATAAACGTTACGAAATTGACTTTATCATACCTGGCTTGGTTCACAAAACCTGTTACGTTCCATTCATAATAGGCATTGACATTACTCTTGATGGCTGCTGTATCTAACGAAGCTGATTCCTGAACAGAAGGAAGTGGTTTGTTTGACCAGTTGATTTGGTTTTCTGTCCAGGTATCGCTGCGAGTACCTAACACCGCAGTTTTTGTGTCTTGTGCATTGCTTCCAAATACCCTTAGCAATACTTTATCAATTCCTTTATTGATACTACCAATGGCAAAGCCAAGGTAGGTCTCTCTCACATTGCTTTCATTGGCGGGATCAGATTTTGTGAGTAGTCGTTGATTGTCTGAAGCACCGTACTTTTCAGTTGTATAGGTGCCAGAACGTACATAGGCATCCATAATCGGGTAAATGGTGTTTGGGTCAGTGCTTACCAATGGTTCAAGTGCAACACGAAAGGGAATGTTTGCAGTGGCTACATTATTGTGGTCATCATGAACAAAAATATACAATCGAAAATTTTGAGGATCTGCAGGCGCATGAAATGTAATGCTCGATGTATTTTGGTGATCAATAAGTCCAGGTAAAAAACTTATTGTTGCGGGAGGCGAATTGGTTGTACCGGCAGTGCCCGATTCAGGTCTGAACAAGAATTCATACGTTAGTGGATCGCCTTCTGGATCAGTAACAGATATCATGGCATTATTCCCTATATCATTAATAAGAATTGGGTTTTGATTGGCTGATCTAGAATTAATAACTGCTGTCGTAATTTTTGGTGCGCGATTGATTGGCCAACTTCCCGACCATTCATATTGCATTACATCCACCACTTCAGTTTCTTCGCCTGCTACTGTTGGCATAAAAAGACCAAACCATGTTGGAGTCTCTTCCACCTTGTTGGCCCATAAAAAAACATATGAGCCCACGCATTTTCCAGGATTACCAAGAATAGCGGTCTCATATCTGGATTTGTAAAGAGATGCTTTTTCGGTGCTGGTTTGTTCGATGGGTGCCCCCCAAGTGGTTTTATTTACTTCCCACGGTCCATTGGGTCCCCATTCGGTAATGATGTAAGGCTTCTGCCAGGCCGCAGCTTTTAGGATGTTAGCCACGTCTCCAATTCCTCCGTAACTATTTACACCAATCATATCGAGTTGGGGTGCTCTCTGCATAATATCTTTTGCTTTGTTTATATCAATTCCTGCTGTTACTGTTAAAGTTGGATGGTTGCCATCTTCCTGGTGGATCATGGCGGCGATTTCATTGATCGCATCCCAGACCTTTTTATTAAGCGAACTTGCATTAATACTTAGTTCAACTTCATTGCCGATGCCCCACGCCAGCACAGCAGGGTGATCTTTGTATTGTTTTACCAATACGCGAAAAGCTTCTAACTGAGTTTGTACTGCAGCCGCGTTGTTGTAATCAAAACCATGCTCCTGGTGGCCGACCCACAAACCCATTGTAACGGTAAGGCCTAATTGCTGCGCTTTGTCTAACAAGGTAATTGTATTGACATCTGTACCCCACGTGCGTATGGAGTTGCCTCCGTATTCTTTTAATCGTTCAGGAAAAGCATCACCTCCTGCGCCTTTGATAAAATAAGGAGTGCCATTGCGCATCAGCACAAAGCCGTTGGCTGTAGATTCGATGGTAACGGCAACGGGCTGTGCATAGCCTGTGATTATAATGTACGCTAGAAGAAAAACAGAACCTATTTTTAACATTGTTTTAAAGATAATAATCTGCATTAAGTTTACCACGAAATCAAAAAAAAGACCTGAAGCCGTTTAATGCCTCAAGTCTTTTTCAACTAATCATTACTCTTTATTTATTCGGATTCTTATTATAATCCTTCGCATCAATAATTCTAATATTATCAATGTAATATGTATTATGATCATCTGCAATTGAAGCTACTACATTGGAATTCCAACCATTACCATCACCTGGCAATTCTAAGTAACCACTTGAATTTTTAAAACTGGTTACTCTATTATTAACTATCATACTTAGGTAATCAATTTGATCCAGCCCGACAGTAGCATCATCTGTGTAAGCAAGGGCAGTTGACGATTGCAAAAGAGGTTTGTCTGCAAATTTTTTACCACTGGTTGCATCTGTTTTTGATCCTCGCCTGCTGAACGTTACTGTCTGCCATTGATTTGCAATGGATAGTGAGCCGACAAGATAAAATTTCTTACCTAACGGGTTGCCTCCATTATAATTCCATTTCGCTTTGTTACCCACTTCAATTGCGATAGGTATCGCCTTAGTGCTGTCCTGTAAATCAAAATTCCAAGCACGTTTTGTATCCGTAAATTTCCAGGAAAGATCTGTGTTAGGTATATCAGTTCCACCTGCGGTTGCCCTCACAGTCACTAATTTTTTAACTTCTTTAAAATAAACATTCATTTGCAATACCCTTGTACCGGCTACTAAACCTTGCATTTCGGTTTCGCTCAGCTTGGAAACAAATTCTGCGGCAACTGCTCCACCGCCTTGAAAATACCACTCATGTGCTCCTTTTCTATCCGCCTGCAATACTTTATTGCTTGCGTTCGTCGGGTCTGCCACCTCTTGTGTTATATCATAGGCATTTTCCCATGGATTTCCACCAATATCTCTGGTGATAGCTTTCACTGTTGCATTGGGTGCGGCAGTCTGAAAATTGAATAATACTTTTGGGTTTCCTCTGAAATCGGGATTTTGGATAATAAAGGCAGAAGAACCTTCAGCAATTTTAGGTACACCTTGTTTATCGGTTACGCTAAAAGCAATGGATGTGGACCCCAGTGTTGCTGTGGCAGGCACGGTATATTCATAGGTAAAGTTGTCCTCCAATTCATTGTTAGTGTATGTCTTAATAACAGTACCATTAGTAGAAACATCCTTTAATTTTCCCTTTGCAGCGACATTAATTGTGAACACGATCTTATCACCAGGATAGGGAGAAGAATTGTTGGCCACCACCGCAATAGTGGGTACATCAAAAACGGGCACTTCGTCTTTCTTACAGCTGTTTAATACAAATGCCAAAATCCCCGTCAATAATAGGGATGCAGCAACGCGCATGAGTAATTTTATTTTCATGGTTTTTTAATTTTGACCGTGACAAACTTAGATTACAATTTTCGCAAACGATAGCTGAGAAATGGGCTTTTGGGATTAGAAATGGATTTCTATACGCCTAAGTAACACGGAGGTCTTAAGTTTCTACATTGATTTGGGGTTAAAAGCTATTTTTATACAGATTCCCTCAGCTTATGACAGCCTATAAATCATATTCTATCTATTCACTTGTTTTTTGCCTTGCAGCATGTGGAAATTTGAACAAGAAAGCGGTACGACCTTTACTCTCTGATCCTGAATTGCTTCATGAAGCCACCTTGGCACTTGAAAATGTATTGGTAAACGATATTTTCACACCGCCAGTAGCAAGTCGTATCTATGCTTATTCTTCTATAGCTGCTTATGAAGTCGCAGTGAATGGAGATAGTACATTGCAAACATTAGCAGGCAATATTATTGATTTTAGTCCGCCACCCTCCACAAAAGAAAGTACTATTGACTTTGGTATTGCTGCCGCCATTGCTTACCTGCATACTGCGAAAGCATTTATTTATTCAGAATCCCTTATTCAAAATTTTAGAACAGCCATGTTGGAGGAATTAAAATTGAAAGGAATCGATGAAAAAATATTGTCTGCTTCAATAAAATTTGGAGAGCTCGTGGCAGAGCATGTCATTACCTATTCAAAGAAGGATAATTATGCGATTGTCAAATCAATGCCGCGCTATACCATGAAGAAGCAAGTTGGCAAATGGGCGCCCACTCCACCGGATTATCTTGAGGCCATAGAACCTAATTGGAGGAGGATGAGGCCTTTTACATTAGATTCTGCCAGCCAATTTGCGCCACCCAAAGCCCCCGTATTTTCAACAGATAAACAAAGTAATTTTTATACCCTTGCCAATGAAGTTATTACTATTTCCAAAAATTTATCAGGAGATCAAATCGCCATTGCTAATTTTTGGGACTGCAATCCTTTTGCGACTAAGCACGAAGGTCATATTGTAATGGGCGTAAAGAAGATAAGCCCCGGTGCTCATTGGATTGGTATTGCACGAACGGCCGCACGCACTTCAAAAGCGACTGTATCAAAATCGGCAGAAACCTATGCACTGGTTTCAATTGCTCTTTTTGATAGCTTTATCAGTTGTTGGGATGAAAAATATAGAAGTGAACTTATCAGGCCGGAGACTTACATCAACAGCTACATTGATACGAAGTGGAAACCTCTTTTATCCACACCTCCATTTCCTGAATACACCAGTGGTCATAGTATAATTTCAGCTTCCTCTGCACATATTCTTACTTATTTGTTAGGAGATAATTTCAACTACACTGATTCGGTAGAAGTGGATTATGGTTTGCCACCAAAGTCTTTTCAATCATTTACGCAAGCAGCCGATGAAGCTGGCATTAGTCGATTATACGGTGGCATACATTATCGTCCTGCTATTGAAAACGGTAAAGCACAAGGACGTGCTGTGGGGCAATGGGTTTTGCAAAAAGTAAAAACCAGAAAGTAATCATCTCAACGATTCATCTTTAAAATGAACATATAGAAAATGAAACGGACGTATACAATTATATTCATTTTGCTTTGTGAATTAATGACATCTTGTGTGGAGAAAAAAACAGAAGAAAAAACGGAAACCCCGCTTCTTTTCACTGAACTTAGTTCAACCACTACAAAAATTGAATTTATAAATCTATTACAGGAAAATGAACTGCTCAACTACTTCAATACCAAATACATCTATAACGGAGGTGGTGTGGCCGTAGGTGACATCAATAATGATGGATTAGCCGATATCTACTTCTCAAGCAATATTTTCTCCAATAAATTATATCTCAGTAAAGGCAATTTTGTTTTTGAAGACAT